>Ga0105246_10001010_pt1 | contig 16168 bp, 13 predicted proteins | sample KBSM64metaG_FD_99694 | JGI IMG/M metagenome (GOLD analysis project Ga0105246, IMG submission 99694) | Miscanthus rhizosphere microbial communities from Kellogg Biological Station, Michigan, USA - KBS M6-4 metaG | ecosystem: Host-associated > Plants > Roots > Rhizosphere > Soil | place...
CCAGGCGATACGGTGCACCAGCACTCGGGTTTTACCGGAGCCAGCACCGGCCAGGACCAACTGACGGCCAACGGGGGCCGCTACGGCCTGGCGTTGGGCATCGTTGAGGGAGTTCAGCAAAAGGGAGAGATCATCGCGCATCGGCGCATTCTAGGGTGCCGGGGGAAGACGGGCAAACCCCAATGCCGGGCGCCCGACGGAAAACCGCCTGCGGGCCAACATTCTGCGGAGCGCGGATGACCGGTCGGTCATGCGCCACAGCCCGCGTGGCGTCTCGTTCAAGCTGTCTGGAACAACGCTTTGCGCCCAACAGCCGGGCGCTTTTTATGATCTGGAGCAGTTTGGTCCGAGCGTTTGCTTGTGTATGCTCCGTCGACGTTTCGGGCTCACCATTATAAGAACACTGCCTATGACCTTTGACACTGACCTGTTCGGCCCTTCGGCGGCGCCTGCGCAGGTTATCCGCAAACATTACGCCACCCAGATGGCGGTGGAGCGGACACGCCTGTTGTATCAGGGCTCGTTGGTGCCAACCCTGCTGATGCTGGTCAATGGTTTGGTCTGCGCCTGGCTGTTGTGGAACCCCGCGCAATACCTGCTCGACAGCGCCTGGCTGGTCTGGTTGCTGGCGCTGGTGGCGATGCGGGTCATCCAGGTGGCGGCCTTTGAGTCGGCCATGCCCAGCCGCCAGGCCCAACCGGTCTGGCGCCGGATGTTCATGCTCGGCTCGGCGGTCAGCGGCCTGACCCTGTCGATCGCCGCCATCGCCCTGGTGCCCACCGACAGCTTCATGCAACAGGCCTGGGTATTCGGCCTGATCGGCGCGGCAATGCTGTCGGCCAGCGTGGCGTATGCCGTGAGCCTCTGGGCCTTTTTGTCCTTTGCCTTGCCGTGCCTGGTGCCGGTCATCGTGTATCTGTTCTGCAGCGGCACCTCGCAGCAACAGGGCTGGGGCGTGCTCGGTGTGATCCTGCTGGCGTCGTTGAGCGTGGTGGCGTGGCAGGTCAACCGCCTGATCCAGCGCGGGCTGTTGCGGCGTTTCCAGAACCAGGCCTTGATCGAGCATTTGCAGCAGGCCCGGCGCCGCAGCGAGCAGTTGAACCAGGCGCTGATGCGCGAAGTCGAGCAGCGTCGCCAGGTCGAACAGGACTTGCGTGACGCCCAGGCCGGCCTGCAAGACCGTATGGCCCTGCGCGGCCAGGAACTGGACGCTGCCAGCCTCGCCCTGAACAAAAGCGAGGCACGCCTGGCCATGGCGCTGCAAGCCAGTGAGCTGGGCCTGTGGGACTGGAATCTGCAAACCGATGAGGTGCACCACACCCACCTCAAGGAACTGTTCGGCCTGGAACCCGAGTACGTCACCGCAATGCTCAGTCATCTCAAGCCGCGCCTGCACCCCGACGACCTGCCGCTGCTCAAGCACGCGCTGGTGGAGCACCTCAAGGGCCGCAGCGAGGATTATCAGGTGGAATACCGGATACGCCATGGGGACGGGCATTGGGTGTGGATCGAGGACCGTGGGCGTGCGGTGGAGCGTTCGCCCGGTGGGCGGGTGATCCGCATGCTCGGTACGCGGCGCGACATCAGTGCCGGCAAGGCCCTGGAAGAACAGCAACGGCTTGCCTCGACGGTGTTCGAGGCGGCCAGCGAAGGCATCGTGATTCTCGACCCCAACTACGTGCTGATCGCGGTCAACCAGGCGTTCAGCCGCGTCACCGGTTTTGACATCGACGACATGCTCGGGCGCAATGTCGTGGAGTTACCCTGCAGTCGCGATGCCCGGCGGCACTTCCCGGTGATTCGCCAGGCACTGCTCAGCCACGGCACCTGGCAGGGCGAGCTGGTGGAGACGCGCAAGAACGGCGAGCTGTACCCGCAGTGGCTGCACCTGAGCGTGGTGCGCGATGCTCGCGGCAATGTCAGTCATATCGTCGGCTTTTTCGCCGATCTGTCCGCGCGGCGCGAATCCGAGGAGCGCATGCGCTACCTCACCCATTACGATGAGTTGACGGGCCTGGCCAATCGTTCGCTGTTTCGCGAACGGCTGCGCGAAGCGCATCAGCGCGTGCGTCAGGGTGGGCGCAGCCTGGCGCTGCTGCACATCAACCTCGACCGTTTCAAGCTGCTCAATGACAGCCTGGGCCATGAAGTGGCCGACCAGCTATTGCAGAAGATGGCACGGCGGCTGATCAACGCACTGCCGGAAGCCGACACCATTGCCCGCCTGTCCGGTGACGAATTCGCGGTGCTGTTCGATGCCTATGGCAACTTGTCGAGCCTGGCGCGCGTGGCGACCCGGCTCTTGGCAAAGCTGCGCGTACCGGTGACGGTGGAGGGACATGAGCTGGTGGTCAGCGCCTCCATGGGCGTCAGCCTGCTGCCGGATAATGCGCGGGAAATTTCTGCGCTGGTCAGCCAATCGAATATGGCGATGCAGCACGCCAAGCACCTGGGCGGGAATAATTTCCAGTTCTACACCGACAGCCTGCAAGCCAGCACCCTGGAGCGCCTGCAGCTGGAAAACCATCTGCGCAAGGCCATCGACGAAGGCCAGCTCACGGTGTTCTACCAACCCAAACTGTGCCTGGCCACCGGCAAGCTCAATGCGGTGGAGGCCCTGGTGCGCTGGGAACATCCGCAATGGGGCCTGGTGCCGCCGGGGGACTTTATCGGTCTGGCCGAAGAAACCGGCCTGATCGTGCCGTTGGGCGAGGCGGTGTTGCGCAAGGCCTGCTGGCAGGCCTGTGAGTGGCAGCGTCAGGGGCTGGCGCCGATTCGCGTGTCGGTGAACCTGTCGGTGCATCAGTTGCGCCAGGGCAAGCTGGTCAGCCTGGTGCGCCAGGTGCTGGAAGAGACCGGGCTGGACCCGCAATACCTCGAGTTGGAACTGACCGAAAGTCAGCTGCTCGACAGTGTCGAGCACATCATCACGACCTTCCGGCAGTTGCGCGAGCTGGGTGTGAAACTTGCCATCGATGATTTCGGTACCGGCTATTCATCCCTCAGTTACCTCAAGCGTATTCCGGTGGACTACGTGAAGATCGACCAGACCTTTATCCGCGGGCTCGGCCAGGGGCGTGAAGACGCCGCCATTACCCGGGCGATCATCGCCATGGCCCACGGGTTGGCGCTCAAAGTGGTGGCCGAAGGCGTGGAAGATCAGCAGCAACTGGATTTCCTGCGAAGCGAGGGGTGCGACGAGGTGCAGGGCTATCTGATCAGCCGACCGATGCATCCCGAGGGGTTGGCGGATTTGTTACGGCAAAACCCGGAATTTCCTTAATGACCCGGGGGCAGCCCCTGTGGCTACAAAGCCTCTACCCTTAATTTCAGTGGGGGGCAGGGCGATTTAGTGCTGCATCAGGCGGGCAAAACGGCAATTCTTGTAGTATAACTACAAGCTTGCTACATCCCTGGCGTCTGCCAATAACAAGAGTCCTGCCCTTTGAACCTGTTGCAACATATCGCCCAGTCGCGCCACCTGTTACGCAAATCGGAACTCAAGGTTGCCGATCACGTGCTGCTTGACCCTGCGGCTGTGATGCACAGTTCCATGGCTGATCTGGCCCACAGCGTGGGCATCAGCGAGCCGACCATCGTGCGCTTCTGCCGTGCCATCGGTTGCTCCGGGTTTCAGGATTTGAAACTCAAGTTGGCGCAAAGCCTGGCCGCCGGGGCGAGCTTCGGCCAGTTTGCGATCCATGAAGACGACTCCGTCGCCGACTACAGCCTGAAAATCTTCGACACCACGTTGCATACGCTGATGGAAGTGCGCGAGAAGCTCGACCCGGTGGAGCTGCAAAAGGCCGTGACCGCCATGTCCCAGGCCCAGCGCGTGGAGTTCTACGGCTTTGGTGCTTCCGGTGCGGTGGCGGCCGACGCCCAGCATAAGTTTTTCCGCCTGCTGCTCACGGCGGCGGCCTACAGCGACCCGCACATGCAGGCGATGTCGGCGGTGACCTTGAAGCCTACCGACGTGGCCATCTGTATTTCCCAGTCCGGTCGCTCCAAAGACCTGCTCATCACCGCCAACCTGGTGCGTGAAAGCGGCGCTTCGCTGATTACCCTGTGCCCGAGCCAGACGCCATTGGCGGAGCTGTCCACGGTGAACCTGGCGATCGACGTGCATGAAGACACCGAGATCTACACGCCGCTGACCTCGCGCATTGCTCACCTGGTGGTGATCGACGTTTTGGCGATGGGGGTTGCCATGGCCCGCGGGCCAAGCCTGGTCAACCACCTCAAGAGCGTGAAGCGCAGTTTGCGCAGCCTGAGGTTGTCGCCCAAGTCGGTCAAAGCCCTCGACGACTGAACTGTACACCGATCCAAAATGTGGGAGGGGGCTTGCCCCCGATAGCGCAGTGTCAGTCACCCGATTCATTGACTGACGCACCGCCATCGGGGGCAAGCCCCCTCCCACATTTGCATCCGTTGTGTGTCCAGAATCTTCACCGGGTTGTCATCGTCGTGTCATCCCTCGCCCCCATCCTGTACTCCCCGCACTCGCATTGGGAGACTCCAAATGGCCCGGACCTACGAAGACAGCAACAGCACCGTCAAGACCCGTCGTCAGCAGGAAGACCAGCGCCGCATGGCGTTCCGTCGCGCAATCGAAGACCGCTGTGACCAGCGCCAGCTGCTGCAGAGCATCAGTGACTACCCGGAACTGCATTGGCAGGCGCCCTTGGCTGCCCAGCGAAGCGCTCAGCCAGGGCGCTGATCTGTACCCGTTCGCTGCGGATAAAGCCCAGGAACGCATGGGCCACCGGTGACAGCCGCTTGGCTTTGGCTTGCACCAGGCACCAACTGCGGTAAAGAGGCAGTTCGTCCACCGCCAGCTCCTTGAGCCCGCCGGTGGCCAGTTCCAGGTTCAAGGCGTGGCGCGTCAGCAGGGCCACGCCTAAACCGGCGACCACGCACTCACGCTGCGCCTCGGCCGAGGCCACTTCCACGGTCTGGGTGAAGTGCACGCGTTTTTCCTTGAAGTACTCTTCGCACGCCAGTCGTGTGCCGGAACCCGGTTCACGGATGAGCAGGGTGTAGGGTTCCAGGTCCTGCAGGCGCAGCGGCCCTTTCAGGCTCAACGGATGATCCGGCAGCGCCACGGCGACGATCGGGTTATTCAGGAACGGCAGGAATTCCAGGCCCATGTCCTGGGGCACCATGGACATGATCACCAGGTCGTCGCGGTTGTCCGAGAGCCGGCGGATCACCTGGGCGCGATTGACCACGGTCAGGTGCAATTGCACCTCCGGGTGCTGGCGCTTGAAGGCGGCGAACAGGTGCGGCACGAAGTATTTGGCGCTGGACTCCACCGCCAGCTTCAATTGGCCCTGCAGTGAGCCCTGCATGTCCGAGAGCTGCATATCGAGGTTTTCCAGGCGGCCGAAAATATCCCGGCTGGCCCGTTGCAGGGCTTCGGCGGCTTCGGTCATGTAGAGCTTTTTGCCGACATAGTCGAACAGCGGCTGGCCGATCAGCTCTTCGAGCTGGCGAATTTGCAGGCTGACGGCCGGTTGAGTCAGAGACATTTCCTCGGCTGCGCGGCTATAGGAACGCAAATCACACACTTCATTGAAAATCTGCAACTGACGCAATGTCATACGCATCAAAGACTTACGCATTAAATAATTCCCCGCACAGCGATCATTCCGCCAACTATAAGCCTTTACTTATACACAACCCAATAATTATTGATTTTTGTTAATCCCTCCGTGCGCTTAGTGTGTGTCTCGCGACTGTCATGAAACATTTGGTCACGCGCTGACCTTGTTACTAAGGTCAAAGACGCAGCAATCGGCTCAAGGGAATTTCCAAGTGATAAAAAAGATCCTGATCGCCAACCGTGGTGAAATTGCCGTACGAATCGTGCGTGCCTGCGCCGAGATGGGCATTCGCTCGGTCGCGGTTTATTCGGACGCCGACCGCCACGCGTTGCACGTCAAGCGTGCCGACGAAGCCCACAGCATCGGGGCCGAGCCCCTGGCCGGTTACCTGAACCCGCGCAAGCTGGTGAACCTGGCCGTGGAAACCGGCTGCGATGCACTGCACCCCGGCTATGGTTTCCTGTCGGAAAACGCCGAGCTGGCGGACATCTGTGCCGAACGCGGGATCAAATTCATCGGCCCGTCCGCCGAAGTCATCCGCCGCATGGGCGACAAGACCGAAGCGCGGCGCAGCATGATCAAGGCCGGTGTGCCGGTCACGCCGGGCACCGAAGGCAACGTCGCCGACATCCATGAAGCCCTCACCGAAGGCGACCGTATCGGTTACCCGGTGATGCTCAAGGCCACCTCCGGTGGTGGCGGTCGCGGGATTCGTCGTTGCAACAGCCGCGAAGAACTCGAACAAGCCTTCCCCCGGGTGATTTCCGAAGCCACCAAGGCGTTCGGTTCGGCGGAAGTGTTTCTGGAAAAGTGCATCGTCAATCCCAAGCACATCGAGGCGCAGATCCTCGGTGACAGCTTTGGCAACGTGGTGCACCTGTTCGAGCGTGATTGCTCGATCCAGCGCCGCAACCAGAAGCTCATTGAAATCGCCCCCAGCCCGCAGCTGACCCCGGAACAGCGCGCCTACATCGGCGACCTGTCGGTGCGCGCGGCCAAGGCTGTGGGCTACGAGAACGCCGGCACCGTGGAGTTCCTGCTCGCCGAGGGCGAGGTGTACTTCATGGAGATGAACACCCGGGTGCAGGTGGAACACACCATCACCGAGGAAATCACCGGGATCGACATCGTCCGCGAGCAGATTCGTATCGCCTCGGGCCTGCCGCTGTCGGTGAAACAGGAAGATATCCAGCACCGAGGTTTTGCGTTGCAGTTCCGCATCAACGCCGAAGACCCGAAGAACAACTTCCTGCCCAGCTTCGGCAAGATCACCCGTTACTACGCCCCCGGCGGCCCCGGCGTGCGTACCGACACGGCGATCTACACCGGCTACACCATCCCGCCGTTCTACGACTCCATGTGCCTGAAACTGGTGGTGTGGGCGTTGACCTGGGAAGAAGCCATGGACCGCGGCCTGCGCGCCCTGGACGACATGCGTCTGCAAGGCGTGAAGACCACCGCCGCCTATTACCAGGAAATCCTGCGCAACCCGGAATTCCGCAGCGGCCAGTTCAATACCAGCTTCGTGGAAAGCCACCCTGAGCTGACCAACTACTCGATCAAGCGCAAACCCGAAGAGCTGGCCCTGGCCATCGCCGCCGCCATCGCCGCCCACGCAGGCCTGTGAGGAATATAACAATGAGCAAAAAGATCTTCGTAACCGACACCATCCTGCGCGACGCTCACCAATCGTTGCTGGCGACCCGCATGCGCACCGATGACATGCTGCCGATCTGCGACAAGCTCGACAAAGTCGGCTACTGGTCCCTGGAAGTCTGGGGCGGCGCCACCTTCGACGCTTGCGTACGGTTCCTCAAAGAAGACCCGTGGGAGCGCCTGCGCCAACTGCGCGCGGCATTGCCCAACACGCGCCTGCAAATGCTGCTGCGCGGCCAGAACCTGCTGGGCTACCGCCACTACAGCGACGATGTGGTCAAAGCCTTTGTCGCCAAGGCCGCAGTCAACGGGATCGATGTGTTCCGTATCTTCGATGCGATGAACGACGTACGAAACCTGCGCGTGGCCATTGAAGCGGTCAAGGCCGCCGGCAAGCACGCCCAGGGCACCATCGCCTATACCACCAGCCCGGTGCACACTGTCGACGCCTTCGTGGCCCAGGCCAAGCAGTTGGAGTCCATGGGCTGTGACTCGATCGCGATCAAGGACATGGCCGGCCTGCTGACCCCGTACGCCACCGGCGAACTGGTCAAGGCGCTCAAAGCCGAGCAGAACCTGCCGATCTTTATCCACTCCCACGACACCGCCGGCCTGGCCGCGATGTGCCAGCTCAAGGCCATCGAAAACGGTGCCGACCATATCGACACCGCCATCTCCAGCTTCGCCTGGGGCACCAGCCACCCGGGCACCGAGTCGATGGTCGCGGCCCTCAAAGGCAGCGAGTTCGACACCGGCCTCGATCTGGAACTGCTGCAGGAAATCGGCCTGTACTTCTACGCCGTGCGCAAGAAATACCACCAGTTTGAAAGCGAGTTCACTGCCGTCGACACCCGCGTGCAAGTCAACCAGGTACCGGGTGGGATGATTTCCAACCTGGCCAACCAGTTGAAAGAGCAGGGCGCCCTGAACCGTATGAGCGAAGTGCTGGCCGAAATCCCGCGCGTGCGTGAAGACCTCGGCTTCCCGCCGCTGGTCACGCCCACGTCGCAGATCGTCGGCACACAGGCGTTCTTCAACGTGCTGGCCGGTGAGCGCTACAAGACCATCACCAACGAAGTGAAGCTCTACCTGCAGGGTGGCTACGGCAAGGCTCCGGGCACGGTGAACGAAAAGCTGCGCCGTCAGGCCATCGGCAGCGAAGAGGTCATCGACGTTCGCCCGGCTGATTTGCTCAAGCCGGAAATGACCAAGCTGCGCGGTGAAATCGGCGCGTTGGCCAAGTCCGAAGAAGATGTGCTGACCTACGCCATGTTCCCGGATATCGGGCGCAAATTCCTCGAAGAACGCGACGCCGGCACCCTGGCCCCTGAGGTGCTGCTGCCGATTCCGGAAGCCGGCGGTGTCGCCCGTGCCAGCGGCGAAGGCGTGCCGACCGAGTTTGTCATCGACGTGCACGGTGAAAGCTACCGCGTGGATATCACCGGGGTGGGCGTGAAGGCCGAAGGTAAGCGCCACTTTTACCTGTCCATCGACGGCATGCCGGAAGAAGTGGTGTTCGAACCGCTCAACGAATTCGTCAGCAGCGGCGGCAGCAAGCGCAAGCACGCTACCGAACCGGGCCATGTCAGCACGGCGATGCCGGGCAATATCGTCGATGTGCTGGTCAAGGAGGGCGACGTGGTCAAGGCCGGCCAGGCCGTGCTGATCACTGAAGCCATGAAAATGGAAACCGAAGTCCAGGCCGCCATTGCCGGCAAGGTGACTGCCGTTCATGTGGCCAAGGGCGACCGGGTCAACCCGGGTGAGATCCTGATTGAGATCGAAGGCTGAATCCAGCCTTCGACGTGACCGCTTAATCCTCGGGGGGGCAGGTGCCCTCCTTTTTTTTTGCCCGAGATTCAGGCCTCGGCGGCAGGCTTTTTGCGCTTGAAACTGACAAAGACACCGGTGGCTGTGTAGATCAGTTCCGGGGTCAGGGTTGCAAGGTGACTGGTGACCCGCTCGAAACGGCCTTCAATCTGTGCGGCGTCGACGACACGTAGCTGGCGGTTGAGCAGTTCATCATGTTCATGCTCTATCTGGATATTCAGCGTCGCGCCCGCGAGGCTGGCACGGTTGCCGACTTTCAGGGTGCTGTGTGCTTCGCCCTGGCCCACCTTGAAAGCCAGGGTCGAGCCCGCTGTCATGTTCAGGTCGCGTTTGATTCGATCTTGGTTTTTCAGGACCGGGTCGAGCAACAGCGTACCGGCGACGTCAAGTTCGTTCACCGTGCCTCCGGCATAGGTAGCACCCTGTTCAACCGTGACCGTGCCGCCGATGCGGTTCTGGTTGATCAAGGTGGCGCCGCTCTGAACCCGGCCGCGCTGGTTGGCCTCCAGTGCGCCGGTCAGGGTCCAGGTGCCTGCATTGACGTCCAGATGCTGAAACTGGCGGGCGCCGTTGAACGTGCCGCCCTCGATATCTTCCAGGATGACCTGGTTGGTACCGCTGCCGCCGTCCACCTCACCCCTGAATCGGGCTTGGCCGCGCACAATCAACACGTCGTTGCCCCCGCCCATGTCCAGGGCAATGCCGTTGCCCCCGCTGATCAGGCCGTTATTGACGACCCTGTCGTTGAAGTTGCCTAGCAGGTGCACCCCATAGCCGTCGCGACCTCTGATGGTGCCGTTGTTGACCAGCAACGTGCTGCCAACGTCAGGCCCCGCGCTCCCGTTATCGACCAGCACGCCATATTGCTTGCCGCTGATGAGGCCGTGGTTATAGATGTCGTCGCCGGCCTCCACCTGCACGGTCGCCGACACTGGATAGAACGCTTGAGAGGGATAGACTGCGGACTGGGTGGGTACTTGCGACATTGGATTTCGACCTCACGTGTGCTGGAGGTCGAAAACTAACGCAAGGAAAAGCTCGTCGCTGTCGGCGGTAGTACCGAGGAGTGTGAGAGGGTTCGCTATTGAAGTGGACGCTTACGACGCTCGGTTAAAAGCTCATCGTCCATTGCCCCTTGACGCCTTGATTGCGGCTATGGGTACCCGCCTGGCCGCTGTAGCTCAGGCCCAGCGTGTGTTGGCTGGACAAGGCCAGGTCCACGCCGGCGTTCACGTCCAGGCTGTCGCGATCCAGTGACGTACCCGTGATGGTGAAGCCGTCCAGCGCCACTGGAGCGTTACGATAGGATTGGCGCACCTGGCTGTCGACTGCGCCGTAGAGATGTTTCCAGCCGGTGCTGAGGTGGGGTGTCAGGCTGACCTGATTATCGAACCGGTACACCGTCGCCAGGTGCAGACCTACCGTGCTGTTGAAGTTCTGCTGGGTCTGCGCGCCGACGTTGAGTGCGCTCAGGCCACCGCTTTCCTTGAAACTGTCGCGGTGATACCGCTGGTAGCCAAGGCCGACGAAAGGCTCGACGCGCAAGTCCTGGCTGCCCAATTGATAGCCCAGTTCCGAGAACAGCGTCTGGCTTTGGGCGTCGTAGTGAGACTTGAGCTGATCCTTGTAATCGAGCAGATTGACGTTGCGTCGGTTGGTCCCGGCGTGGCTGCTGTAGATCGCACCCAGGCGCAGGGCCAGCGGTCCGTCCTGGCGCACGGCGTAGGCACCCAGATGCAAGCTGTCCAGCTCGGCGGAAAAGCGCTGGGCGTCAAGATTGCTCGTGGACTTGGCACCCATCACCCCCACGCGCCAGGCGTGGTCGACCGCCCAGTCGGCGCCCAGCAACAACCCACGGGTACCGTGCTTCAGGCCGGCGCTGCCGCTGCGTGAATCGAGGTGGCCGTCGTTGCCCAGGCCCTGCACCCAAACGTGATTGTTCTCGTCGGCAGGCAAGGCGCGCAGGGTCGAGAGTAATTGGTTGCTGATCTGGCCGGTGACGGCGTGGCTGGCGGTGGCCAGGTTAGCGTTTTGGCTGCCGGCCAATTGTTCAAGGGCTGCGCCGATCCCACCGGGCTGTGCGGCCAATGCTTCATTTACTTTCTGCAGGTCCTTTATCTCTTCCGAGGTCAGCTCCCCGGAGGTCAGCAAATCAAGCAGTGCGGGCTCCAGCACCTTGGCGACCTGCACGCCGTTGTAGGAAGTGGCTTGTCCAATGAGGTAACCGGCGTAGGGCGGCGGGGAAGGCGGCTTATCGAACTTGGGTTCGAAGGCCCACTCAGTCTCGGCCGAATCGTAAGGCTGATGGAAAAACGGCCTGTATTCAATATCGCCGCGTGCTTGCGCGGGTTGAACACTGATGGCCACTGCAAGGCTGATGAACGCAGCGATTCTGGAGGGTATAAAAGACATGAATTCCCGACCTTTGATGAATGAGGCCGGGAATGTAGCGAGGTCGTCGAGGGATAACTGTCAGGCCACTGACCGCTGGTTTGCGGGAGTTGTCCTTAGTGGGATGCGATTAAAAGCTCATCCGCCATTGGCTGGTCATGGCGTATTTAAATTGCATTTTAATGCGTAAATTATCAGTTTCGAGTGTTCTGGATGCACTATATTGCGTTAATAACGCCTCGAACCCTTCATAAGGTGCATTAAATTGCAGACTGGCCGCGCCTACTCGTTGATATTGCAGATTTTTACCGCTGGGTACTGGCGTGACGCAATGCGCCTGGAGTTTCCCGAGCCGCAAAAGGGTTTTGCCGGGCCTTGCAGGTTCCATTATCGACAGGATTACCTTGTCGATAATCTTGACGACATCCAACGGCCTTTCCACACCTGCGTCAGTGCACGGTTTCCACTGGAGTGGGACGTTTCAGTGCTCAAATCAGCACCTGCCTTTTTGCACGATATTGCGCCAGCCGGTTCTGCCAAACGGTTTTTAATGCAGCGCACGGGTCGTGAGAAACCGCAGGGGGTTGATGATGATTTGTTTTTGCTTGGGCGCAGCACACCGGCTCCGATCGGAAATATGCGTATCAAGGAGTCCGTGCTGGCTCTGGACGGCGAGGTACCGATGGGTTTTTCACGACATGACGTGACCAGCCGCAACAGCGGTTTTCTTGAATATGCCTATGAGCAGGGCGCTGCAATAGGCGGTGCTACCGGCGCCGGCGGCGAAGCACCCAAGCTGTTGATGAGCCAGGGCGCGGACGGCCTGCTGTATCCTGACGCCATCCTGAATGACGACGACGTCGCTCAGCATTGGTTCATCAAGTTCCCGCGCAACCAGGCCACTCAGAACGATCAGGACATCCTGAGAAGTGAATACCACTATTACAAGGCACTTCATGCGCTTGGAATCGAGACTGTAGCCGCCGAAGGATTGGCCTTGGAAGAGGCTACAAAGCCGAGTCTGTGGATGCATCGTTTTGATCGCAGACTGGGCGAAAATGGTGTTGAAAGGCTGGCAGTCGAGTCGATCTATTCGCTGGCCGGAGTGACCACTCCCGGCAGCTACATGGATCATTCGGAGGTCGTGAGACTGCTGGTCGAGCAATGGCGAGCCGCAGGGCAAGAGGGTCAGGTTGCCGATCTGGTTGCAGAGTACCTGCGCCGAGACCTGCTGAATAAGGTATTGGGCAACTCGGACAACCATGGGCGAAATACGTCGATTATCCGAGAGCCTAAAGCGCTGAGACTGGCGCCTATTTATGACTTGGCGCCCATGGTCATGGACGCAGAGGCTGTCACGCGAACCACCAAGTGGCCTAAAGCATTGGAAAAAGCGGGAGATATCAATTGGAAAGGCGTCTGCGAGGCCCTTTCCGATATTGTTGATCCCGAGCAAAGCTTTGAACGGTTGCGACAAGCAGCGCAGCAGCTGCGTGCATTACCGGATCTTCTGGCTGCAAGCGGCCTGCCCGCTGTGACGCTGAATCATCCCAGCATCCCACTTGGAAAACTGGACCTGCGCCTGAAGCAATGGGGGCTGCGATGACGGTCTCACTGGATGCTCGTGCCTTGTTGATTGAAAGTGTTGAGCACGGCTTGGCTGATGGTTCGCTCGAACTGGGCGACGCCGTGCGTCGCTTGCGCACCGAAGTGACGGGCCTGCACCAAAGCCAGTTCGCCAGGATGTGCAAAATCTCCGTTCGCACCTTGGTGCATATCGAGCACGGCGAGGGCAACCAAACCCTGAAATCGCTGAATGCGGTGCTCCGTCCCTTCGGTTTGCAGATGGGTGTGGTCAAAGTGCGACGCAAGGGGTTCTAAGCGTCAACCGCGGCGCACATGCCCCTTGCCGAAATGCCGCTCCATGCGCGCCTGGATCAGCTCCAGCCCGAGGGACATCACCCAGTAAATGATCGCCGCCGTGGTGAGCATCTCGATATAGCGGTAGCTCGAGCGGCCGTAGGACTGTGCCAGGAACATCACTTCCCACACGCCCATCACCGAGATCAGCGACGAGTCCTTGAGCATCGAGATGAACTGGTTGGTGGCCGGCGGGATGATGGTGCGCATGGCCTGGGGCAGGGTGACATGCCAGAAGATCGCCCGGTCACGCATGCCCAGGGCCAACGCCGCTTCCCGTTGGCCATGGGGCACGCCGAGGATACCGGCGCGAAAAATCTCGCTCAGGTAGGCGCCGTAGTTCAGCGACAAGGCAATGATGCCGGCAACGATGGCGCCCGGCACCAGGCCCAGTTGCGGCAAGCCCAGGTAAATCAGCAGGATCTGGATCAGCAACGGCGTGCCGCGAAAGAACGAGGCGTAGAAACTGGCAATGCCAAACGCCACCGCGCTTTTCGACAGGCGCCCCAGGGCGGTGACAAACCCCAATATCGACGAGGCAACAATGGCGCACACGCACAAAAACAGCGTCAGCGCCGCGCCTTGCAGGAAGCCATTGGGCGCCAGGTGCAGGCCGACCAGATTGGGCAGCTTGTCGAGGATGATCGAGAACTTCAGGTCAAAGCTCAGGAAGAAACTCGCAAACAGCGCGAGCAGCGCCGCCCAGGTCAGGTAAAGCCGTATACGAAAGCTCATCGGCTGATATCGGCGCCGATCCATTTTTGCGACAGCTTGCTCAAGGTGCCGTCCTGTTTGAGCTGGGCGAAGACCTCACGCACTTTGCTGTCCCACTGCGCGTCGCCTTTCTCGATGGCCACCGAGTTGGGCTCCGAATACAGCGGCTCGCCTGCCAGCTTGAAGCGCTTGTCCTGGGTCAGGCGCGGTTGCGCGGTGACCAGGTTGGTGAGGATCGCATCCAGGCGCACGCCTGCGCCCAGGCCGAGGTCCTGGAATGCCACATTGTCGGTGTCGTACGGGGCAATCTGCACATCCTCGAACGGGTACTGCAACTGCGTGTCCTCGGCGCCTTCGATCACCAGGTTCTTGTTCAGGTAGCTTTCATAGCTGGAGGCGCTGGTGAGGCCGACTTTCTTGCCGCTCAGGTCTTTGGCTGCATGGATGCGATCATCCTTGGCATTGACCACGATGACGGCGGGCGAGGCGTAGTACTCCACCGGGAAATCGAACACCTCGGCGCGTGCCTTGCTCGGGGTCATGGAGCAGATGCAAATGTCGTAGCGCCCGCTCCAGCGGCCGGCGGCAATGACATCCCATGAAGGCGTTTCCAGGCGCAGCTTGACCCCAAGTTTTTGCGCCACGGCCTTGGCCACATCCACGTCGAAGCCGTCGAGCTGGTTCTGCTCGTTGAGGAATGAAAACGGTGGATAGCTTTCCATCAGCACCCCGACCAGCTCTTTCTTCTGCTCGATACGGTCCAGGGTGGCACCGCCAAAGGCTTGGGTTGAAGCGGCCAACATCGTCAGGCCCAGGGCCAACAGCGGTCGTAATTTCAAAATCGAGCACCCGAATAAAAAAGAGGTTGTTATTAACCGAACGGTACGCATTAAATAGTTATAAGAACGACTCTCATAGTGAGTTATTTTCATAAGCATATGAGTAAAAAGCATATGGGTACAACCAACACCGTAATTCTCGATGGCGGCATGGGCCGTGAACTGCAACGCCGTGGCGCGCCGTTCCGCCAGCCGGAATGGTCGGCGCTGGCCCTGAGCGAGGCGCCGCAAGCGGTAGAGGCGGTGCACGCGGCCTATATCGACAGCGGTGCCGACGTGATTACCAGCAACAGCTACGCGGTGGTGCCGTTTCATATTGGCGAAGCGCGGTTCGCGCAGGAGGGCCAGGCGCTGGCCGCATTGGCCGGTGAGTTGGCGCGACGGGCGGTGAAGGCCTCCGGCAAGTCGGTGCGCGTCGCCGGTTCATTGCCGCCGTTGTTTGGCTCCTATCGGCCCGACCTGTTCCTGCCTGAGCGGGTCAGCGAATTACTGACACCGCTGGTGCAGGGCCTGGCGCCTCACGTTGACCTGTGGCTGGCGGAAACCCAAAGCTCCATCGTTGAAGCGCAAGCGATTCATGCCGGCCTGCCGCAGGATGGCAAGCCGTTCTGGCTGTCGTTTACCTTGAAAGATGAGGATACCGATGAGGTGCCGCGCCTGCGTTCCGGCGAGCCCGTGGCGGAAGCGGCCGAGGCGGCGGCGCAGTTGGGCGTGCAGGTGTTGCTGTTCAACTGCAGCCAGCCCGAAGTGATCGGCGCGGCGATCGATGCGGCGCGGGCAACCTTCGAGCGATTGGGCGTCGCCATTCAGATCGGCGCCTACGCCAATGCCTTCCCGCCGCAACCCAAGGAAGCCACAGCCAACGATGGCCTGGACCCGTTGCGCGACGATCTCGACCCGCCGGGTTACCTGCACTGGGCGGCGGATTGGCAGGCGCGCGGCGCCAGTCATCTGGGCGGTTGCTGCGGGATCGGGCCGGAGCATATTGCGGTGTTGGCCGAGCGCCTTTCCAACTGATTCACCGCAGATCAAAACTGTGGGAGGGGGCTTGCCCCCGATGGCCATGGGTATCTACACAACTCTGTAGCGCCCAACCGTAACCACGATGCGAAGCGAGCCGCTCTTGATCTTGATCTGCTTTTGATCTCAGGCGCCCCGTTAAACCACGCTGGCCGAACGCAGGCTTGAATCCGTGGGTAACCCGGCAGGACG
>Ga0105246_10001017_pt1 | contig 16103 bp, 14 predicted proteins | sample KBSM64metaG_FD_99694 | JGI IMG/M metagenome (GOLD analysis project Ga0105246, IMG submission 99694) | Miscanthus rhizosphere microbial communities from Kellogg Biological Station, Michigan, USA - KBS M6-4 metaG | ecosystem: Host-associated > Plants > Roots > Rhizosphere > Soil | place...
GCCGCCGCCGCAATCGCGCTCTCGCTGGTCGTGGGAGTGACGGCGAGCGCGGGTATCGGCGCCGACCGTCAGCCGGACCCGCGCGCCGCGGCGCTGGTGGCCGAGGGCAAGAGCCGGCTCGCATCCGGACAAGTCGAAGCCGCCATCGACAGCTTCGAAGCGGCGCTGGCGGTCGATCCCGGCTACACCACCGTCTACCTCGAGCTCGGCGATGCGGCGCGGGCCCAGGGCCTGCAAGGCAAGGCGATCCGCTATTACCGCGAGGCGCTGGCGCGCGACCCGCGCAACCTCGCCGCGCTCTCCGGAGAAGGCAAGGCGATGCTGGAGAAGGGCGCGGTGGATAAGGCCAGGCGCAACCTGGCCCAGTTGCAGTCGCTCTGCGGCGATTCGTGCGGCGAAGCGCAGCAGCTCGCCGCCGCGATCCAGAGCCACCCGCGGCAGGCGGTGCTGACGGCCGAGGCTGTGCCGCCGGCGCCGGTGGTCAGCCAGAACTAGGGCCCTAGATCAGCTCGCGGAAACCCGCGACGATCGCGGCATAGACCTCGCGCTTGAACGGCACGATCAGCTCGGGCAGCAGCTCGGGCTCGACCCATTTCCATTCGCAGAACTCGGGATGGTCCCACGCATCGAGGTCGATGTCGCTATCGTCGCCGGTGAAGCGCACCAGGTACCAGGTCTGCCGCTGGCCGCGGTACCGGCCGCCCCACAGCTTTCCCTGGAGCTCGGGCGGCAGGTCGTAGAGCAGCTCCTCCGGCAGCCGCGCAACGATGTGCAGGTGCCTGGGTTTGGCGCCGACTTCCTCGTGGATCTCGCGCAACATGGCGACGTCCGGATCCTCGCCCGGATCGACCCCGCCCTGGGGCATCTGCCAGAAATCGCCTTCCTTGTTGTCGATCCGCTTGCCGACGAACGCCTTGCCCTCGGCATTGACCAGCATCACCCCGACGCATGGGCGGTAGGGCAGCGTATGGTGTCGGCTCATCCGTTCCGCTCGAGCATCAGCTTCATCGCGGCGATGACGGAATGCAGGTCGGCATGAGCGCTGGGGATGGCCTTGCGCATGTTGACCCAGCCGTGGACCGAGCCGCGCATCTCGAGATAGACGACGTCGATGCCGGCCTGGATCAGATGCGCGGCATAGGTGCGGCCCGAATCGCGCAGCGGGTCGAGACCGGCGGTGACCACCACCGTCGGCGGTGTGCCCTCGTGACGGCCGAAGATGGGATAAGTCCGCCGGTCCTGGGGATCGCCGCGGTAAGCCCGGTCGAAGAATTCCATCGATTCGGCGGTGAGGAAATATCCGTCGGCGAAATCGCGGTACGAGGAGTGCGGCGCGAGCGGATCGGCCAGCGGATAGATCGGCACCTGCATCACCACCGGCACCATCGCCTCTTCCTCGGCGAGCGACTGCGTGGTGACGATCGCCAGGTTGCCGCCGGCGCTGTCGCCGATCGGGATCAGCCCGGTGACCTTGATGCCGAGCTCGTGCGGGCTCTTCGCAGCCCAGCGCGCCGCCGCCTCGCAATCCTCGGGCGCGGCCGGGAAGGGGTTCTCCGGCGCCAGGCGGTAATCGACCGCCAGCACCGGCAGGTCCATGCCCGCGGCCAGCTCGGTGCACAGCGCATGGTGGGAATCGAGGTCGCCGATGACGAACCCGCCGCCGTGGAAGAACAGCATCAGCGGGCAAGCTGCGTCGCGCTCCGCCCGGCTGTCGTAGAACCGCAAGCGGATGTCGCCGGCCGGCCCGGGGCAGGTGAGGTCGCGGATGACCGGCAGGTGCACCGCCGGCAGGTCGATCATCGGCGCCATCGCCACCATGCCCGCGCGCGCCTCTTCGAGCGGCTGCTGATCGAGCGCGGGGCGGTCCATCGAGGCGACGAAATCGAGCAATGCGCGCACATCGTCGCGAATGAAGGGGCCGCTATCGTTCAAACGCTGTCTCCTTGCCTTGCGCCGCGGACCCTAGGCAGGGTCCCAAGCGTTTTCCACTCGGCAATTTCGGGTCGCGACAGAAAAACTTGATTGCGGGCCGCAGGAGTGGGACCTACGTCCCCCGCCATATTGGAGACAAAGCGCTGTAAAGGCGCGTGCAGGACCAGCCCATGGCAACCCAAGCGGCCGAACGACCGGCCGATACCCAAAGTCCCGAAGCCGTCGTCGTCCGTTTCGCGGGGGATTCCGGCGACGGCATGCAGCTCACCGGCGGGCAGTTCACGCTGTCGACCGCGCTCGCCGGCAACGACCTGGCCACATTCCCCGACTTCCCGGCCGAGATCCGCGCGCCGCAAGGCACGCTGTTCGGCGTCAGCGCGTTCCAGATCAACTTCGGCAGCCGGCAGATCAACACCGCCGGCGATGCGCCCGACGTGCTGGTGGCGATGAACCCGGCGGCGCTCAAGACCAATCTCGAGGCGCTCAAGCCGGGCGGCCTGATCATCGCCGACAGCGGCGAGTTCACCAAGCGCAACCTCGAGAAGGCCAAATACGGCGCCAATCCGCTGGAGGACGGCAGCCTGGCTAAGTGGCAAGTGCTGGCGTTCGACATCAGCGCGCTGACGATCGAGGCGGTCAAGCCGTTCGGCCTCGGCAACAAGGACGCGCTGCGCTCGAAGAACATGTGGACGCTCGGCCTTGCGCTGTGGATGTTCGACCGCGATCGCCAGCCGCTGGTCGACTGGCTGAACGCCAAGTTCAAGAACAAGCCGGAGATCGCCGGCGCCAACGTGGCCGCGCTGAATGCTGGCCACGCCTATGGCGAGACGGCGGAGCTCGGCGGGCAGCTTCACCAGACGCACGTCGCGCCGGTCAAGAGTGAGCCGGGCCTCTACCGCACCGTCACCGGCGCCGAAGCGGTCTCGCTCGGCCTCGTCGCGGGCGCGCAGCTGGCCGAGCTGCCGATGTTCTTCGGCGGCTATCCGATCACGCCGGCCTCGGCGATCCTGCATCACCTCGTGCGGCTCAAGGAATTTGGCGTCACGACGTTCCAGGCCGAGGACGAGATCGCCGCGATCTGCGCCGCGATCGGCGCCTCCTATGCCGGGCAACTTGGCGTCACGTCGTCATCCGGGCCGGGCATCGCGCTCAAGACCGAGGCGATGGGCCTCGCCATCATGGTCGAGCTGCCGCTGGTGATCGTCAATAGCCAGCGCGGCGGGCCTTCCACGGGCCTGCCGACCAAGACCGAGCAGAGCGACCTCTACCAGGCGGTCTACGGCCGCAATGGCGACGCGCCGATGCCGGTGATCGCCGCCAGCAGCCCGAGCGACGCGTTCGAAGTCGCCATCGAGGCTGTCCGCATCGCCACGCAATACATGACTCCGGTCATGCTTCTCACCGACGGCTACATCGCCAACGCGGCCGAACCGTGGAAAGTGCCCGATCCCAATAGCTTCGAGCCGTTTCCTGCCAAGTTTCTGGAAGAAAAGAACGCGACGGACGCGGAGGGCAACGACGTGCTGCTGCCCTACAAGCGCGACGGCAAGGGCGCGCGGCCGTGGATCAAGCCCGGCACGCCCGGCCTGCTGCATCGTGTCGGCGGCATCGAGAAGCACATCGAGACCGGCAACATCGATTACTCGCCGTCAAACCACCAGGCGATGACCGACGCCCGCCGCGACAAGGTGCTTGGCGTCGCTGTGCCAGACCAGGAAGTGGCGCTCGGCGACACGACCGGCGAACTCGCGGTGGTGGGCTGGGGCAGCACCTATGGCCCGATCCGCCAGGCGGTCCGCCGCTGGCGCGAGAAGGGCCGCAAGGTCAGCCACATCCACGTGCGCCACATCTGGCCGCTGCCGAAGAACCTTGGCGAATTGCTCGCCGGTTTCGACAATGTGCTCGTCCCCGAAATGAACACCGGCCAGTTCAAGACCGTACTGCGCGACCAGTACCTGGTCGACGCCCGGAGCCTGACCAAGACCAGCGGCCAGCCTTTCCAGATCGCCGAGCTCGAAGCCGCGATCGGCAAGTATTTCGACGACGTTCCGGGCAACGAAGGCGGCGAAGTCCCCGCGGACCGCACGCAGCTGCCCGAGCCGCAATCCGGCTACGACGACGGCACTTTGCCCGACGCGCCCTTCCACGGCGACGACGCTGCCTTGCCGGGCGAAGGGCCTGAGAACGGGGCGGTGAACCAATGACTGCTCATCCCCTGCTTCGTCATGCTGAACTTGTTTCAGCATCCATCGAGCCGTTCAGACCTTCGGCTCGAGACGAGGAATGGACCCTGAAACAAGTTCAGGGTGACGAGTTCGGTAGGTATCGAGAGACCGCCCAATGAACGACATGACCCCCATCCAGACCACTGTGAAGGACTGGGAAACCGACCAGGAGGTGCGCTGGTGCCCCGGCTGTGGGGACTACGCAATCCTCAAGGCGGTGCAGCGCACGCTGCCGCAGCTCGGCTCCAACCCGGCGAACACGGTGTTCGTCAGCGGCATCGGCTGCTCGAGCCGCTTTCCGTATTACGTCGAGAGCTACGGCTTCCACACGATCCACGGCCGCGCGCCGGCGTTCGCGACCGGCATCAAACTGGCCAATCCCGACCTCGACGTGTGGATGGTGACCGGGGACGGCGACGGGTTGTCGATCGGCGGCAACCACCTGATGCACGTGCTGCGGCGGAACGTGAACCTGCAGATCATGCTGTTCAACAACGAGATCTACGGCCTCACCAAGGGCCAGTTCTCGCCGACCAGCCGCCTCGGCACCAAGAGCCCGTCGACCCCGCTCGGCTCGTTCGACCGGCCGGCGCAGCCGTGCGCCTTCGCGCTCGGCAGCGGCGCGCGCTTCGTCGCCCGCGGCTTCGACGTGTCGAAGAATCTGCCCGAGGTGCTCAAGGCGGCGCACGCCCACCAGGGCGCGGCGTTCATTGAGATCTTCCAGAACTGCATCGTCTACAACAAGGACGTGTTCGATGATTTTGCCGCGCCGAAGGGCGCCGAGGACCACCAGCTTTGGCTCGAGGACGGCAAGCCGATGCTGTTCGCCAAGGACACCAAGGGCATCTGCCTGGACCGTGACGCCCTTCAGTTGCGCGTGGTCGATGTCGTCGACGGCGACTGGGAAGCGGCCGGCGTCATCGTCCACAACGTCAAAAACCGTTCGATCGCCCACATGCTGGTCGAGTTGCCGTTCGGCCCGTTCCCGATGGCCCTCGGCGTCCTCTACGACGACCCGCGCCCGACCTTCGAGGCCGCGGTGATCGAAGAGAAGGCCAAGGCCAGCGCCGGCAAGGAAGCCAACCTCGCCAAACTGCTCGGCAAGGGGCAAACCTGGACTGTCAGCGGGACTGCCGCCGATCCGGTTTGACCTTTCGGCAGGAAATCCAACAATCGATGGCGGGCCAGAGATTCCGCTGTCCTACAAGCATCGAAATGTGCCACGCTTCCTCCGCATGGAGTGCGGGCAAGGACGGACGCTGACTAGGTTGCAAACCGCTTTGCAGCAGTCTCGTGAAATTCATCCAGGACTGTGTCAACAGTGTCAACTTCGTCAGGTTTTAACCCGCGAAGCTGAACGAATCGGCTTGGGCTGCTAAGCGATGGATAACATCACTCACAGCCTGGTCGGCTGGACGCTCGGGCAGACCGGGCTCAAGCGCAAAAGCCGCAAGGGGCTCGCCGCGCTGATCCTGGGGGCCAATGCGCCCGATATCGACGTGTTCCTCGGCTGGGCGCCGTGGGCGCCGCTGGCGACGCATCGCGGGTGGACGCACAGCTTCTTGGGCGGAGTGCTGGTGCTGCCGCTAAGCCTGGCCTGCGTGCTGTGGCTGCTCGACCGATGGCAGCAACGGCGCGGGCAGACGTTCAAGAGCGGCTTGCCGATGCACTTCGGCTGGCTCGTCGCGCTGAGCTACATCGGCTGCCTGACGCACCCGCTGCTCGACTGGCAGACCAGCTACGCGATCCAACTGTTCACTCCATTCGACAAGCGCTGGTACCACAACGATTCGCTGTTCATCCTCGACGTGTGGATATGGCTCGGGCTCGGCTTCGCCATCTGGCTTTCGCGGCGGCGTGAAAAGGGCAGAGCGGGGGACTGGGAACGGCCCGCTGTCATCGCTTCGGCTGCCCTGCTTCTTTACATCACGGCCAACGGCGTCCTCACCGCGCATGCCTACGAAGTGCCGGTGCGGTCGGCTCCCAACGCGCGGCCCGACGTGATGATTGCGTCGCCGCCGCCGGTGCTGTTCTGGCGGCGCAACCTCATCTGGCGCCAGGGTGGCGGTGTCTGGCGCGGCGATTACGATCCGCTGGTGTCGTGGCACCAGCTCACAGGCTACTCCGGACCGCTGGCTGACGGGATGACCGATCCGGCGGCCCGGCACGCGCTGCTGACGGACCCGCGTCTGGTGCGTTTCGCCCGCTGGTCGATCATGCCGATGGCGTCGGTCGAGCGACACCGGTGCTACGTTCGCGTGCAATACCAGGATGCCCGCTTCGGCGGCCGCCCAGGTACGGGCCGGCTGGGCCAATCCGTAGCCTTGGCAACGGGCGCGCCCGGTTGCTGATCAATGGATCGTCGGGTCGAGCTTTTCGGCCGCCTTGCTGTCCGCCGCCGCTTCCGCCGGCCTTTGGAGCAGGGCCGCGGCCAGGAACGCCCAGCCGGCACCGCCGAGCCAGCCGGCCAGAACATCGCTCGGGAAATGCACGCCGAGCCAGACCCGCGTCCAGGCGACGATCAGGCTCAGCATGATCGCCGTACCGATGATCGTCAGCCGCACCGACTCACGCGCGCTCAGTGTGGCGAAGGCCAGCGCGATGGCGATGTACACCACCGCCGAATTGAATGCGTGCCCGCTGGGGAAGCTCGCCCCGCCAGCTTCGGTCAGGTGCGGCACGATGTCCGGGCGAGGGCGACCAACCAGGCCCTTGATCACGCCTTCGACGAGCCACGCACCAACCACTGTCAGCGCCAGCAGCACCGCCTCGCGGCGTAGCCGCAGAAACAGCAGCGCTACCACAGCACCGAGCGCGATGAGGTCACGCAGCAGCACTCCACCCAGCGAGGTTAGGTCTCGCACGCCCTCCAGCAGCCATGTCGGGCCTTTGGGAACGAGACCCGCCCCGGTGCGCCAGAACAGCAGCCCGGGGGTGTCGAAAGCGCCGGTCCGTCCGCTGGTCACCAGCCACACCAGCAGCGCAAACGCCGCCCAGCACATCGCTGCGCCTAGCAGCGCCTTGCGCCGGTCGATCCGCCAGCCACAGGCGGGGACAGTTACGGTTTGCGGTGGACGAGCCATTCGAACGGCAACCTGCCATTCGGCAGCTCGTTCCGCCAGCCGCCTTCGAAGGCTCTTAACCTCAATGTCTTGCGGTGAACCGTTCGCGGAGTCATATGAGCAGCGATGAACAGGGAGGCTGCGAGGGGAGGGGCGCTACTCGCGGGCGGTCGCCGGTTCGGCGGTTCGCCAGGCCTCTTGTCACGCCTGTTCGCCGGCGGATTTCACAAAGTGCTGGACCGGGTGGATGCCGGGCTGCGGTGCGGCTCGATCCTCGCCAAGCTCCCCGATGGCTCGACGCGCCTGCTGGGCGGCAGGGCTGAAGGCTTTGTCGCCGAACTCGAATTGCGCGACTGGCGTGCGCTTCTGCGCCTGACGACCGGGGGCTCGGTCGGCTGGTACCAGGCCTGGGAATCGGGCGAGTGGGTCAGCGCGGACCCGGTGCCGCTCTTCGCCCTGTTCATGGCCAACGGCGAGAGCCTGGGCGAGATCGGCCGCGCGAAAGGTCCCTGGAAGCTCGTCGCCCGCTTCGCGCATTGGCTCAATCGCAACACGCGCGTTGGCGCCGCGCGCAATATCCATGTGCATTACGACCTGGGAAATGACTTCTACCGCGCCTGGCTCGACCCGACGATGAGCTATTCCAGCGCCTATCGCTGGGGCGACGACGGACTCGAGGCGGCGCAGAAGCGCAAGTGGGAGCGTTTGGCAGAGCGCCTGGGGACACCTGGAACGTTGCTCGAGATAGGATGCGGCTGGGGAGGATTGTCAGGCTTCTTTGCCGAGCGCGGCGCGAAGGTCACCGGAATCAGCCTGTCGGACGAGCAGCTTGGCTGGTGCCGCGAACGTCACCCCGACGTCGAGTTCCGCAAGCAGGATTATCGCGACTGCAGCGGCCAGTTCGATGCCGTCGTCAGCGTGGAGATGGTCGAGGCGCTGGGCCGCGAATACTGGCCCGCGTTCATGGATTGCCTGGCCCGCAATCTGAAGCCCGGCGGCCGGGCCGCGATCCAGTTCATCGCCATGCGCGAGACTTTGTTCGAGAGCTACGCAAGCAACGCTGACTTCATTCAGGCTTACGTCTTCCCCGGCGGTCTGCTCATCAAGGCTAGCGAATTCCGCGCCCTGGCCGAAGCACGCGGCCTGTCATGGCAGGAGGAAGAGGATTTCGGCCTCGATTACGCCGAAACGCTCAAGGCGTGGCGCGCGAACTTCGACTTGGCGGCGCATAACGGAGCGCTGCCTGCAGATTTCGACGAACGCTTCCGCGACCTTTGGCGGTTCTATCTGATGTATTGCGAAGGCGGCTTCCGCGGCGGCGGAATCACCGTCAGCCAGGTGACCCTCGTGAAAGGCCCAGCCTAGCTCTTGTAGACGTCGTCGCCGCGATAGCGGGCGAGGATGTTGTCGTGGACGATGGGACTGAGCAGTTGTGCGAAGGCGCAACCGCACATGCTGTCCTCCCACCAGATCACCTCGGCCTGGAGCGCTTCGAGGCCCGGCAGGGTCAGCCAGCACACCGTGCCGATGTGCAGACGGCTGACCGAGGTCGCCGAGAAGCCGGACAGCGAGAGGTCATTGACCACGGTCTGGAACGGGCGTCCGCCCGATTGCCGCAATTGAGCGGGAATCGACAGGCGGGTGCGCGGGGCGCTCCGGTCTTCCTGGGCCGCGATGTCGTAACGGCCGATGACATTCTGCAAGCTCATAAGGCGTCTCTCGGTAAACCGTTGAACGCACGGTTCGGGGGCCATGCACGGGCAGACTGCCCCGACTTGCTTACCGAATCCCTAACAAGAATGGTTAAATGGAATTTTCCACGCGGACGCGCGTCCCCGTGGGGAAATCCTCGACCGCGAGCGCGGCGATCCGCTGACCGACCACCTCGGGCGCCTTGACGGTCGCCGGGTCCTCTCCCGGATAGGCGCGGGCACGCATTTGCGTTCGCGTCGCGCCAGGATCCACGATCGCAACGCGAACGCTGGAGATGTTCTCAACCTCCTGCGAATAAGCGCCGAGCAAGTTGTCGAACGCTGCCTTGGTCGCCCCGTAAGCTCCCCAGTAGGCCCGGGGGTTCTGGCCGATCCAGCTGGTCACGCCGATGACCCGCCCGCCCTCTGAGCGCTTGAGCAGAGGGTCGAAATTGCCCAGCAGCGCCTGCGTCGCCAGCACGTTTAGCGTCAGCGCGCGATTGAAGAACTGCTGCTCGATCTGTGTCACCGGAGTGAGTTGCGGCAGGATCGCCGCGTTGATCACCAGGATGTCGAGCTTGCCCCAGCGCTCGGAAATCGCGTTGGCGAGGCGGGCTATGGAATCGCTCTCGATCAGGTCCACCGGCGCGATCGTTGCCGACCCGCCGGCCTCGTGAATCTGTTCCTCGATCGCTTCGAGGTCCTTCGCGGTTCGCGCCGTCAGCACCACATGCGCGCCGGCCGCGGCCAGGGCCTTGGCAGTCGCCGCGCCGATGCCCCGGCTCGAGCCGGTGACGAGCGCAATGCGCCCCGCAAGCGAGCCTTCAGGCATCGATCAGGCGACCTTGTCGACGGGAAGGGTGAACTGCGCCTCGCGCTGGTGGCGTTCGCTAAGGTCGGTCAGCGCGGTCGGATAGTCGCCGGTGAAGCAGGCGTCGCAATATTGCGGCGCGGCGTCATTGCGGCCCGGCAGGCCGACCGCGCGATAAAGCCCGTCGATCGAGACGAACGCCAGGCTATCGGCCTGAATGAACTCGCGCATCGCATCGACGTCCATCCGCCCGGCGAGCAGCTTCGAGCGCTCCGGCGTGTCGACACCGTAATAACAGCCGTGCCCGGTCGGCGGGCTGGCGACGCGAAAATGCACTTCCTTGGCCCCCGCATCGCGCATCATTTGCACGATCTTGAGGCTGGTCGTGCCGCGGACGATCGAATCGTCGATCAGCACGATCCTCTTGCCTTCAACCAGCGCCCGGTTGGCGTTGTGCTTACGCTTGACGCCGGCGTTGCGCGCGCTGTCCGACGGCTGGATGAAGGTGCGCCCAACATAGTGAGAGCGGATGATGCCGAGCTCGAACGGTATTCCCGATCCTTGCGAATAGCCGATTGCCGCCGGCACGCCGCTGTCGGGCACCGGGACGACCAGATCGGCCTCGACGGGCGCTTCCCTGGCCAGCTCGACCCCGATCATTTTGCGCGATTCGTAGACCGAGCGCTGGTTGAAGATCGAATCCGGGCGGCTGAAATAGACGTGCTCGAAGATGCACGGGCGGGCGGCCACCTGCCCAAACGGACGGTGGCTGGTGACCTTGCCGTCAAAATCCACCTCGACCATCTCGCCTGGGTCGATCTGCCGGGTGAAGCTGGCGCCGACAACATCGAGCGCGACCGTCTCGCTGGCGAACACCGTCGCGTCGCCGAGCTGCCCCATTACCAACGGACGGATGCCGAGCGGATCGCGGCAGGCAATCATCCCCTGCTGCGTCATCAGGATCAGCGAATAGGCGCCCTCGACCAGCCGCAGCGCGTCTACGATCTTGTCCCGCAACTTGGGATAGCGGCTGGTCGCGACGAGGTGGATGATAACCTCGGTGTCGCTGGTCGACTGGAAGATCGCTCCGCGGCCGACCAACTGCGATCGCAAGTGGCCAGCGTTGGAAATGTTGCCGTTGTGCGAGACCGCGAAGCCGCCGGTCGCGAGTTCGGCGTAGAGCGGTTGGACGTTGCGCAGGCCGGCGCCGCCGGTGGTCGAATAGCGCACGTGGCCCGCGGCCGTGGTCCCCGGAAGTTCGGCGATCGAATCCCCGCTCGAGAAGTTGTCGGCTACGTGGCCGAGCCCGCGGCGAGTGAAGAACTCCGCGCCGTCGAAGCTGGTAATGCCGACTGCTTCCTGCCCGCGGTGCTGCAGCGCGTGCAGCCCCAGCGCGCAGACCGCGGCCGCCTCGTGCGCGCCGATCACGCCAAAAATGCCGCACTCCTCGCGCAGCTTGTCGCCGTCGGCGTCAAGGAATGGATGAGTGATGTTCATGAGTCCCTTGAGGGATCGCCAGCCGCGGGCCCCCAATGGGGACTTCGCCTGAAAATTACAAGACGGTTACGGCGGTCATCACCGGTCCCTCGTCGTCACGAAGGCTAGGTCGCCCTGCCGATCGCCGCTATGCGATGCGTACCAGAGAGAGCCCAGATCACCGATGACCATTCCCGACGACATCTTCACCGAACCGGTCGACATCGATCCGGACACCTTGGCGCACTTGGGCCCCCTGCGCCGCCTCGCTGGGGTCTGGGAAGGACAGGGGGTCGACAGCAATCCCAAGGCCGATGGGCCCGAAACGCGTCAGTACAGCGAGCGAATCGTCATGCAGCCGATCGATGCCCAGCCCAACGGGCCGCAGTTGTTCTACGGGCTGCGCTATCACACGCACATCAACACGGCCGAAGACGAGATCACCTTTCACGACCAGGTCGGCTACTGGCTGTGGGAGCCGGCGACGGGGTTGATCATGCAGTCCCTCGCCATACCGCGCGGCCAGGTCGCTCTGGCCAGCGGCCAGGCCGAGCCGGACGACACGACGCTGACCGTTTCGTCCGAGCGCGGCAAGACCGCCTACGGCATCTGCTCGACCGAGTTTCTCGAGCAAGCCTTCACCACCGATTCCTATCGCCTGGATGTCGAGTTCCACTCCGACGGCAGCTGGAGCTACGTCTCCGAAACCGTGCTCGACGTGAAAGGGCAGGGGCCGTTTCGCCATATCGACCGCAATCGTTTGATCAAGGTCGCCGAGGCCGATCTCAATCCGTGGCTGAAGATCGTACGAGGCTGAGGGTGTTGCGCATGCCACCTCCCGCGCTGTCGCTTGGGAGCATTTCGGCCAAAACCGTCCCGGACGGTTTTGAGTCACAAGATGTTGGTCGGGGAGAGAGGATTCGAACCTCCGGCCCCTGCCTCCCGAAGACAGTGCTCTACCAGGCTGAGCTACTCCCCGACCGATGCGCCCCGGAGAACCGGGGGCGAGGCAGAGGCGGGCCAATAGCGAGGGGTGCCCGGGGTGGCAAGCGGGCAATTGCGGTGGTAGCGCCAGGCATGGCCAGCGCCGCGCGACCGAGCGATTCTTCCCGCCCAGAGCATTGGGAATGGCAATATCTCCACCTGATGCGGCGCATCTGGACCGAGGGTGACGAGCGGATCGACCGGACAGGCATCGGCACGCGCGCGCTGTTCGGCACTACGCTACGCTGCGACCTCTCAAGCGGCCGCGTGCCCTTGCTCGCGACCAAACGGGTGTTTTGGAAGACCGCGACGCGCGAGATGCTGTGGTTTCTCACCGGCAGCACCAGCATCCGTCCTCTGCTTGAGCAAGGCGTGACGATCTGGAGCGACTGGCCGCTGGCCAAGTATCGCCGCGAGACCGGTGACGAGATCGCGCAGGAGGAATTCGAGCGGCGGATTGCCGAGGACGCCGAGTTTGCCGAGCGTTGGGGCGATCTGGGTCCGGTCTACGGCAAACAATGGGTCGACTGGTCGACTTACGAGCCGGCGGGCAATGGGCGCTTCAAGCGCGGGCCCGGCATCAACCAGGTCGCCCAGGTAGTCGAATCGCTGCGCAACAGCCCAGGCAGCCGGCGCCACGTCATCGAAGGCTGGAACGTCGCCGAGCTCGATCGGATGGCGCTGCCGCCGTGCCACAAGACTTATCAGTTCCATGTCGCCGGCAACCGGTTGAGCTGCGTACTTTACCAGCGAAGCTGCGACGTCGCGCTGGGCTTGCCGTTCAACTTGTTCGGCGCCGCGCTGCTGACCCGGATGCTGGCTCAGCAGACGGACCATGAGCCGGGCGAACTCGTCTGGATGGGCGGGGACACGCACCTTTACCTCAATCATGCCGAGCTGATCGAAGCGCAACTGGCGCGGGAACCGGCGGGCGATCCGCGGCTTGAGATCGTGCGGCATCCGCCGTCGATCTTCGATTACCGGATCGAGGATTTCGAAGTTCTCGGCTATGCTCCGCAAAGCGCGCTCAAGGCTCCCGTAGCCGTCTGATCGGCGAAGTTGACGTTTTGGCGGATGCGTAATAAAATGTCCGTCAGTTGGAACATCATTTCGCAGCGGAGAGAGAGATGGCTAAACAGGGCGAGGGGGCAGGCTACAACCGCCCACGGCTCGCGCTGCACGTGCCCGAGCCGAAGTACCGCCCGGGTGACGAGGTCGATTTCTCGCATATCTCCGTGCCCGAAGCGGGCGCCCAGTTGCGGCCGGACGAATCCTGTCCGGCGAGCGAGACCGATCCGCTGTGCACCGATCTGGTCCGCGTGCTGGGCGACGATCACCATGCGCACGGCCCGTGGGACCCGCGCCTCGCGCCCGAGCAATTGCGCGAGATGCTGCGCGACATGGCCCTGACCCGCGCGTTCGACGAGCGGATGTACCGCGGCCAGCGGCAGGGCAAGACCAGCTTCTACATGAAGTGTACCGGGGAAGAGGCGACCAGCATCGCCGCCGCCCACGCGCTCGCCAGCGACGACATGGTGTTCCCGAGCTATCGCCAGCAGGGCATCCTGATCTCGCGCGGCTATCCCTTGGTCGAGATGATCAACCAGATCTACTCGAACCGCGGCGACAAGCTGAAGGGACGCCAGCTACCGATCATGTATTCGAGCCGGGCGCACAGCTTTTTCACCATCAGCGGCAACCTGGCGACCCAAGTCCCGCAGGCGGTCGGCTGGGCGATGGCCAGCGCGATCCGGCACGACAGTCGCATCGCCGCGACCTGGCTGGGCGAGGGCAGCACCGCCGAGGGCGATTTCCATTCCGGCATGACTTTTGCCGCCGTCTACAACGCGCCGGTCATCTTTAACGTCGTCAACAACCAGTGGGCGATCTCCAGCTTCTCGGGCTTTGCCGGATCGGAGCGGACCACTTTCGCCGCGCGGGCGATCGGTTACGGCATCGCCGGAATCAGGGTCGACGGGAACGACGCGCTGGCGGTCTATGCGGCGACTCGCTGGGCGGCGGACCGCGCGCGCTCCAACAACGGCCCGACCCTGATCGAGCACTTCACCTACCGCGCCGAGGGCCATTCGACTTCCGACGACCCGACGCAGTACCGCTCGGCACAGGAGCGCGAGGAATGGCCGCTCGGCGATCCGATCAATCGCCTCAAGCAGCACCTCATCGCGATCGGGGAATGGTCGGACGAGCAGCACCGGGAAATGGACCTCGTCCTGGCCGAAGAGGTTAAGGCCGCGACCAAGGAAGCGGAAAAGAACGGCATCCTCGGTCACGGGCTGCACCACCCGTTCCACACGATGTTCGAGGATGTGTTCGAAGAGCTTCCCTGGCATCTCGAGGAACAGGCGGACCAGGCGATCCGTGAAAGGCAGATCAAATGGCCTCAGTGATCGACAACGATGCGGTCAGCCTGTCCGACGCGCCGACGCGGGCAATGAACATGATCGAAGCGATCAACGACGCGCTCGACATTATGCTCGAACGCGATCCCGACGTGATCGTGATGGGTGAGGACGTCGGCTATTTCGGCGGCGTGTTCCGCGCCACCGCAGGCCTGCAGGAAAAGCACGGCAAGACGCGCGTGTTCGACACCCCGATCAGCGAATGCGGGATCATCGGCGTCGCCGTGGGGATGGGCGCCTACGGCTTGCGCCCGGTGCCCGAGATCCAGTTCGCCGACTACATCTATCCCGGGCTCGACCAACTGATCAGCGAGGCCGCGCGACTGCGCTATCGCTCGGCAGCCGAGTTCATCGCGCCGATGACGGTTCGCAGCCCGTTCGGCGGCGGCATTTTCGGCGGGCAGACCCACAGCCAGAGCCCGGAGGCGATCTTTACCCACGTCGCCGGCCTCAAAACGGTCGTCCCGAGCACGCCGCACGACGCCAAGGGCCTGCTGATCGCGGCGATCGAAGACAACGATCCGGTCATCTTCTTCGAGCCCAAGCGCATCTACAACGGCCCGTTCGATGGCTATTATGATCACCCCACCAAGCCGTGGAAGGATCACCCCGACGCCAAGGTGCCCGAGGGCTATTACTCGATCCCGCTCGGCAAGGCGCGCGTGGTCCGCGATGGCCAGGCGCTGACCGTGCTGGCCTATGGCACGATGGTCCATGTGGCCGAGGCCGTGTGTCGCGAAAAAGGCGTCGATGCCGAGATCCTCGACTTGAGAACGCTTGTTCCGCTCGACATCGAAGCGATTGAAAAATCCGTTGAAAAGACTGGCCGATGCATGGTCGTGCACGAAGCGACACGGACCAGCGGATTCGGCGCCGAGCTGGCGGCCCTGGTGCAGGAGCGCTGCTTCTTCCACCTCGAAGCGCCGGTCGAGCGCGTGACCGGTTTCGACACCCCCTATCCGCATAGCCTCGAATGGGCTTACTTCCCCGGACCGGTTCGCATCGGCGAAGCGCTCGACAAGCTGCTGGGGGCATAATGGCTCGCTTCACTTTCAAACTGCCCGATATCGGCGAGGGCATCGCCGAAGCCGAGATCGTCGCCTGGCACGTAAAGATCGGCGACCGGGTCGAGGAAGACGGTCGCCTCGCCGACATGATGACCGATAAGGCCACCGTGGAGATGGAAAGCCCCGTCGCCGGGACGATCGTCGACGTTGCCGGGGAGGAGGGCGACGTGATCGCCATCGGCAGCCCGCTGGTGGTGATCGAAACCGAAAGTGACCCGGCCGAGGAAGCGCCCGCGCCCGCTCCCAAGGCGGAAGTGGTCGAGAAGCAGACCGAGGCGGAAACGCCCGAGGCCGACGATGTCGAGAAGGCTGTCGAGGAGGCGGGCAAGCTTGAGCCGGCGCCCGTCCCGACTCCTGCTCCGAAACCCGCGTCCGTGGCCAACCCGGCGCCCGTGGCGCATTCCGGCGCGAAAGTATTGGCGAGCCCCGCCGTCC
>Ga0105246_10001020_pt1 | contig 16085 bp, 15 predicted proteins | sample KBSM64metaG_FD_99694 | JGI IMG/M metagenome (GOLD analysis project Ga0105246, IMG submission 99694) | Miscanthus rhizosphere microbial communities from Kellogg Biological Station, Michigan, USA - KBS M6-4 metaG | ecosystem: Host-associated > Plants > Roots > Rhizosphere > Soil | place...
CCGTCCGCGCCAGCTCTACACCGGCGTCGCGCGCCGCGACTACGTCGATATCGCCAAGCGCAAGTAACAAACGCAGCACAGACCAAGCTCGAAAGCCGGATGCGACCATCGCGTCCGGCTTTTTGCTTGCGCAGCTTCGTAGGGTGGGCAAAGGCGCACTTGCGCCGTGCCCACCATCGATCGGCACCGTTCCTTTGAATGGTGGGCACGCTTGCGCTTTGCCCACCCTACGACCTATTCGATGTGTCAGACCTCATCCTGAGGAGCTGCGTAGCAGCGTCTCGAAGGATGAATGGCACGAGCGGAGCCTCGTGGTTCGAGACGGCGCTGCGCGCCTCCTCACCATCAGGGGTCCGATACCTACGTTCGCCGCGACTTACGCATCGTCGCCAGCACGATGTCGGCCGCCCGGGCGCTTGGCGGCTGGTTGCCGGTCGACATGATCTCGTCGATTTTGGCGAAAGCTTCGACCTGTTTCCGCCGCAGCTCGGAATCGGCGAGCACCTCGCGTAGCTTCTGCGACAGCGTTTCCGGCGTGCAATCCTGCTGCAGGAATTCGGGAACGACATTCTCGCCGATCACGAGATTGGCGAGGATCACCGAATTCACATTGATGATCCGCAGCAATATCCAGGCTTCGATTGAGCCGGTCCGGTACGCCGCCACCATGGGCACATGAGCGAGAGCGAGTTCAAGCGTCACCGTGCCTGATTTCGCCAGCGCTGCATGTGCAATCCGGAACGCCGCCCGCTTCTCCTGCTCGCCGACCACGACGCGCGGTTGCACCGGCCAACTCTTGATCGCCTCCGTCACCGCCTCCAGCAAATGCGGCATCGTCGGCAATATCAGCTCGAACGCCACGCCCTCGTCCCTCAGCCGTGCCAGCGCCTGGCCGAACACCGCCATGTGGTGTCTGATTTCACTGCCGCGGCTTCCAGGCAGCACCAACAGCACCGGCGGCGGCTCGCCGCGCCGCTTTTGCTCCTCGGCGCCGGGCCGGAGCGAAGCGAGCTGCTCGAGCAGGGGATGGCCGACATAACTGCAGGGCGGCCCACGAAGTTTGCGATAGGCCTCCGGTTCAAACGGCAGAATGGCAAGGACGTGATCGATGTAACCGAGCATGGCGCGGGCTCGCCCCGGCCGCCACCCCCAGACCGTCGGGGCGACATAATTGACGATCGGAATCCGGGCGTCGCCGGCGCGAACGCGGCGCGCCACGCGATGGGTAAAATCGGGGCTGTCGATGATGATGAGAATGTCGGGTGACGCCTCGAGCACAACCGCGGCGGTTTGCTTGATCAGCCGCAGGATCTTCGGCAACTGCTTCGCGACCGCGGCCAGCCCAATGATCGACAATTCCTCGATCGGGAACAGCGAGGTGAGGCCTTCGCGCGCCATCGCACGGCCGCCGACGCCCTCGAACCGCACCGCGTCGCCAAGGCGCTGGCGCAGCACTTTCATCAGGTTGGCGCCGAGGCGATCGCCGGATTCCTCCGTCGCAATCAGAAAGATCTTGCGCCCGATGTCGCCAGTCGCACGCGTCGGTGTCACGCGGGCAGCCCCTGGATGAAGAGACCGGCCCTGTCGGCCGCCTCAATCATGGCCTGTGACTCCGCGGCAATGGTGTTGCCGGCGATGATGGCGATACCGGCGAGCCCTGCCTCGGCCGCGCCTTCGATGGTTCGTGGGCCGACCGTCGGAAGGTCGAAGCGCAAATCCTGGCCGCTCTTGGGCGCTTTCACCAGCACGCCGCGGCCGGTTTTGGCGCGGATACGACGGTTGGCACGCAGTTGCGCCACGCGCACCAACAGCCCGTCGGTACCCTCGATGTCCTCGACCGCCAACACATGGCCGTCGATCACCACGACAGCCTGACCGATGTCGAAGGGACCGAGTGCCTGCAGCACCTCCCGCCCTCTCGCAATGTCCGCGATAGCGGCGGGGTCGGGCGCCACTCGGGTAATGCATCCCTCCGGCATCAGGATATCGGGGGCGACGTCCTTCATGCCGACCATCCGAAACCCGTCCTGCTCGAGGATGCGGCCGATGCTGGTGAGCAGATGATTGTCGCCGCCGCGAAACGCGGTCATGACCTTGCCGAGAACGCGGATCGTGCCCCAGTCCAGCCTGATCTCCGACAGCGCCGGCCGCAGCAGGATTCCGATGAAGATCAGGTCGCGGCAACCCTCGCTGCGAAACAGTTTTGTCGCCCGGCCGAGCTGGCCGACCGAGATCCAGTGATGGCGAAAACGCTCCACGCGGACCGGATCGCAGTTGCCGCGAAGCGCGAACATAATCGGGGTGATGCCGCGCGACTGAAGTGAGTCCGCGACCGCGAACGGCATGCCGCCGCCGCCAGCGATCACGCCAACAGGCGAGGAAAGCTCTGGAGCCGCTGACGTCATGGCTGCGGCTTTCCTGTCATCATTGCCTGTTGCCGTCGTCGGCGGGAAGACACAGCGCGCGGTGCTTGCCATCGCCGATGAAGGCGAGGATTTCCGCAATCGCAGGATCTTCCTCGGCCAGCGGCTGCACCGCATCGAGGCGCTCGGCAAAGATGCCGGGGCCGTGGAACAGCTTTTGGTAGAATGAGCGCACCGTGGCGAGCCGTTGCTTGGTGAACTTGCGACGTTTCATGCCGATGATGTTGAGGCCTTCGAGACTCGCATATTGGCCGTTGACGAGACCGAAGGGAATGACGTCGCCGCGCACGCCGCAGACGCCGCCGACCATCACCTGCGGCCCGACCCGCGTGAACTGGTGTACCGCCGACAAGCCGCCGATGAAGACGAAATCGCCGATCTCGCAATGACCGCCCAGCGTCGCGGAGGTCGCAAAGATCACGTCATTGCCGACCTGGCAGTCGTGCCCGACATGGCTGCAGTTCATGAAATAGCCGCGGTCGCCGACGCGTGTCACGCCGCCACCGGCCACCGTGCCGGCGTTCATGGTGACGGATTCGCGGATCGTACAGCCCGAGCCGATCTCGAGCCGGGTCAGTTCGCCGCGATAGCTCAGCGATTGCGGCGGCGTCCCGAGCGAGACGAACGGATAGATCGTACAGCCATCGCCGATACTGGTCTGGGCCGTGATGTGGACATGAGCGATCAGTTTGCAGTTCACGCCGATGACGACGTTGGCGCCGATGATGCAATAGGGCCCGATCGAGGTACCCTCCCCGATCACAGCGCCATCCTCAATCCGCGCAGTTGGATCGATCGTCGTCATCAAATGCGTCCAGTGTCAGCTGATATCGCCGGGCGATAAAATGTCGGGTTTTCCGGTGGTTACCGCGACATGCCAGCGCTGTCCAGTGACGTATGGTTACGCCGTATGTCGGCTATCCCAAAATCCGGCCACATCGGTTATGAGGTAAGCGGACCGGCGGCGGAGCGCCGGGAAGACAGGCAGATCACGCGCCAAGTGCATCCATGATCCGAGCGGCAACGAGCCTCATCCTGTTCCTCCTGACCGCCCAGGTCGGCTCCGAGACGGTCGAGGTAAGCGACCGCGGCACGGTCGACCTCCAAACGTTCGAGTGTCGCGACGTCAACCGCAGCACCATTGTCCAGCGAGTTTGCTACGACGGGTCGCAGCACACCATGATCGTCGGCATCAAGGGCCGCTACGATCGATATTGCGAGCTTTCCGTCCAGACATTCGAGGCCTTCGTGACGGCGCCCTCGATGGGCCGGTTCTTCAATCAGAACATCGGGAAATCAGGGCCGGATGGCCGTTACGCTTGCCGGTCGGAGCGACCAGCTACCTGATCGCCGCCGCCTGAAAGCGCAGCCTTCTAGCTGCCGGCCAGCGCGATCCATTCGTTGGCTTGCACGCGTGTAACCAAGACCGATGGGCCCGAGGCGCTCGGTTTAAAGACGAGCGCTTCCCCTTCTCGCACGTCACTGAAATCTTTTCCGAACGCATCGGCAATGTTCGTCTTGTGCGTAATCACGAGAGTGTTCAGGCCGGTCTTGGGAGCTGCGTTGGCGAGATCGCGCAGAGGTCGTCCGGCCTTTGCGTTCTTGGCATCCGGATTGGCCATCGAGGACGCGCTGCCCGCGCCACTGTCGGTCAGTTCATCCATTGGAGACACATCTTTGCCAGCCAGGAGCTTACCGGTTTCGACGGCCCGATTTAATCGGCTCGTGTAGACATCCCCGGCCGGCACACCAAGATGCTTGATGGCCGCGCCAAGCTGTCGGGCCGTTTGCCGGCCTGCTTCGCTCAGTTGTCGCTGCGCGGTCATATCGTCGAACTTGAAGGGATAGACGTCCTTCTGACTGTCATCGGTCGCGACGTGTCGAAACACGATCACGTAGCCGCCTGCCTTTAGAGACGGCACCAGACCGCTCAGATCAGCCGCGTTGCTCTGCTGCGGCGACGCGAGAAGAATGCCCCAGCAAGCAATGATCGATAGAAGCCTCTTCATGACGTTCTCCATTTGAAACCGGAACCTGGCGTCTCTTGCGCCGCAAAGGGCATCGCATCGGCATGGCCCAAGAGCCGCGCTCGTTGGCGAGGCCGACGCCTTACAGGCCTTGATGAACTACCCTAGCTATGATGAATCCCCGCGCGGCGCTTCGCGCCCGGGATTCATTTATTCTTGCCGTTTTCTTGATTTTGCCCCGCGCAGGTGGAGCGACCCGACGATCAGTCCGTCAGCATCGCGCCGACGTCGGCCTCAGCGACGGTTTGACCGTTCACCCTGGCATCGCCGTGAAACCACCACATGGTCTTGCGGCGGCCGATCGAGCGCATGTGGTATTCGATGGTATCGCCGGGCATCACCGGCTTGCGGAACTTGCACTTATCGATGGTGAGGAAATAAACCGCGCGCGGCTTTTCGGTACCCTCGACCGATTTGATGCCGATAACGCCGGCGGTCTGCGCCATGGCCTCGATCATCATCACGCCGGGATAGACCGGGCGTTCGGGGAAATGCCCCTGAAACGGCGGTTCGTTGAAGGTGACATTCTTGATGCCGATACCGCTGTAATCGGTTCGGATCTTGATCACCCGATCGATCAGCAGCATCGGAAAGCGGTGCGGGAGCGTCCTGAGGATATCGTTGATATCCACGAGCTCTAACCTGACCGGTGCCTCCTCCATCACTCCCGTCCTTCGCCCTTCGGATCGGTGGCGCTACCCTGCACCAGCTGCTCCACTGCAATAATCTCCCTGAACCACTGCCTGGTCGGCTTTGCAAAATGACCTCCCCAGCGGCCGTTAGGCGGGATGTCATCCTTGACCGCGCTCATCGCCGTGACCTGGGCCCCGTCGCCGATTCTGAGATGGTTGTTGATCCCCACCTTGGCACCCAGCGCCACATTGTCGCCGATCGTCAGGCTGCCCGCGAGCCCGATCTGGGCCGCGAGCAGGCAGTGCCTGCCGATGGTCACATTGTGGCCGATCTGGACCTGATTGTCGATTTTGGTGCCCTCGCCGATCACAGTATCGCGCAGGCTGCCACGGTCGATGGTGGAGCCGGATCCAACCTCGACATTGTTCTGGATCAGCACGCGGCCGGTCTGCGGTACCTTCAGATGGCCTTCGGGCCCGAAGAAAATGAAGCCATAGCCGTCCTGCCCGATGCTGCAGCCGGGATGGATCAGCACGTTGTTGCCGATCAGCGCGAACTGGATCGCGGTGCGCGCACCGACGTTGCAGTCGCGGCCGATCCGGACGTCGGCGCCGATCACGGCGCCCGCACCGATCACCGTCCCTGCGCCGATCTCCACCCGCGGGCCGATCACCGCGAGCGGATCGACGATCACACCGTCTTCGAGATGGGCGGACGGGTCGATGATCGCCGACGGCGCGATACCCTCATTGTCGAACCAGGATTGCGGGCGGAGCGCATCTTCGTGCCACGCGCGTGCAATCCCGACGAAAGCATGGAAGGGCTTCGCCGACCGCAGCACGGCAACATGCTTGGGTACCCGCGCTTCGAAACGCGGGTGGACCAGACAGCCGCCTGCCTTGGTCGATGCAAGTTGGTCGGCGTATTTGAGATTGTCGAAAAACACCAGATGCGCGGGACCAGCTTCGTCGAGCGAAGCAAGCCCCTTGATCACCTGGCCGCTCCGGGCGGGATCGACCAATACCGCCTTCGTCTGCGCGGCGATGTCAGCCAGCGTCGACGAAGGAGGTTGCTTGAGAAATATCGGCTGCGCCATTCCACCCGTCGCAGTCCGGCCGGTTATCGGATTTAGAACGATGTTCCGCCGCCAAACTTGAATTGCTGCACGCGGTCAAACTGACCCTTGGTAAGGGGCACCGCATAGTCAAAGCGCAGCGGACCGAACGGCGACGCCCAGATCAGACCGACACCCACCGAGGTACGGACGACATTGCCGTTGTCATACTGGAGTCCCAGACACGTGCCCGGATTGGCCCCCGTATTCCCGGTAAATTGCGTGGGCGGCCGACAACCGGCCACATTGACTTCACCGGTCGCCGCCCACGATGTCGGGCCCTTGTAGTCGTAGAGTCCGCCAGCATCGGCGTAGACCGACCCCTTGAGCCCGACTTCCTTCGGCAGGAACCAGAACGGCATCTGCAATTCCGCCGATGCTCCCCAATATTTGGTTCCGCCGAGCGCGTCACCCGTGCCGTAGGGATTGATATCGCGCGGACCGATGCCGTTTGGCGCAAAGCCGCGAACGAGGTTCGGGCCCATCTGGAAGTGATCGAGCATTCGAATCTGATCGTTGCCGACCTGGGTCAGGATGCCACCCTGGACGTGGATCAATCCGACGATGTCCGCAACCAGCGGCGTGTAGTATTTCGCGTCGACCGCGGTCTTGAGGTAGGTGACGTCGCCGCCAACGCCAGCGAAATCCTGTCGCCAGTCGATCAGCAAGCCGTCAGTCGGGTTCTTGTTGTTGTCGAGCGTATTGTAGTTCAGCGAATAACCGAGTGCCGAGGTCAGGGTGCTGCCGCTCGCCAATTCCTTGCGGACTGGCAGCGAAGCCTCGCCGTCGGCGTAGCACCACAGGCCCGAGCCGCCGTCGGTGACGCCGCCGATCGTTCCACCTGCAGGAACGCCGTTCAAATTCGCAAAGGCCGGGCTCGGGAAGAAAGCAGGATTAGGCGTGCCGTCGGGCAAGAACTGAAGGTTGTTACAGTTCGCCAGGTAGCTGGGCAGCTGAATTTCCTGCTGATAGATCGAATAACGCAGCTGCAGCGAGAGATCTTCGCGGAGGCTGAAGCCAAGCCTCGGGCTGAAGCCAAGCGTCTTGGTGCCGTAGGCAATATAGCTGTTAGCGAGCTGCTGGCGCTGATACAGGTCGAGGCCGAGCGCCACGCGGTAGTCCAGCAGATAGGGTTCGACGAACGACAGCGAATAGCCGCGCGCGTACTGGCCGTAGGTGACCGCGGCCTTCGCGTACAGACCACGGCCGAGGAAGTTGCGTTCGGAAATACTGACTTCGGCGAGCGCACCGTCGGTCGTCGAGTAGCCGCCCGATACCGAGAAGTCGCCGGTCGATTTCTCTTCGAGATCGACAATCAGGATGACGCGATCGGTCGACGAGCCGGGCTCGGTCACAATCTTCACGGTCTTGAAGAAATCGAGATTCTTCAGCCGGCGCTCGGCACGATCGACCAGCGCGCGGTTGTAGGCGTCGCCTTCGGAAAGATCGAATTCGCGCCGGATCACATAGTCACGGGTGCGGGTGTTGCTGCGGATATTGATGCGCTCGATATAGGTGCGCGGACCTTCGTCGATGGCGAAGACGATCGACACGGTGTGCTGCTCGAAATTGCGATCGCCGCGCGGGCGCACGATCGCGAACGCATAACCGCGACGCGACGCTTCGATCTGCATTTCCTCGACCGATTTTTCCAGCGCTTCGGCATTGTAGAGCGAGCCTACGGTGACGCGCGAATAGCTGCGCATCGAGTTCGGATCGAGGGTGCCGATCGAAGACTGGAAATTGACGGAAGCGACTCGATATTGCTGACCTTCCTCGATCTTGAAGGTAACGAGGAAGCCCTTCTTCTCGGGATCATACTCGGTCAGCGCGGCCACCACCTGCACATCGGCGAAACCGTGCTTGAGATAGAAGCGGCGAATCAGATCGCGGTCGGCCTCGACCCGATCCGGATCATAGACGTCGCCGCCACCGAGGAAGCTCAGCAGGTTTGATTCGTGCGTCTTGATGATGTCCTTGAGGCGATAGGACGAATAGGCGCTGTTGCCAATGAATTCGACCGACTTCACCCCGGTTTTGCTGCCTTCCGTGATCGTGAAGATGAGATCGACGCGGTTGTTCGGCTGTTCGATGATTTCCGGATTGACGCGGATATCATAGCGGCCGGACCGCCGATAAATTTCCGCGATGCGCTGGGCATCCGACTGAACCATGGGGCGCGACAGCGTGCCCCGCGGCTTGGACTGGATTTCCGCCGAAAGCTGCTCGTCCTTGACCTTCTTGTTACCCTCGAAGGCGATCCGCCCGATCACCGGGTTTTCGACCACGACGACCACGATCCGGCCGCCCCGCTGGTCAATTTTCACGTCCTGGAAAAGGCCGGTTTCGATCAGGGCCTTCAGGCCGTCGTCGATCTGGGCCTGCCCGAGGCGCCCGCCCGGTCCGGGCTTGAAATAGGAACGGATGGTCTCAACCTCGACGCGCCGGTTGCCCTCGACAGCAATCGCAGCCGCGGTCTGGGCAGCAGCCGGCGCAGACACCAACACAGCCGCCAGCGTGGCAGCCACCGGCACGGCGAACATGATCAGAGCGGCGAACAAGCCCCCCCGCACTCGCATTCCAAACATCATGCGCAACGCGCCCTTGTCATTCCGTTGCCGGCCCGCACCCCTACGAACCGACAGATTCCCATTTGCTGCACTGCTTGTAGCCAATTTCGCCGGGGCGGCAAACTTAACAAGGCCGTGCGATTCCATTTTCATTCCAAGACGTTGCCAATGGGCAACGTCACAAAAAAGCCGCTTCAGGATGCCGCCAGATGCAGGATGTCGTTATAGGTCGCAAAGACCATCAGCATCAGCACCAGACCTAACCCGATTCGGAATCCCATTTCCTGAGCCCGCTCCGACAATGGACGGCCACGTACCACTTCGACCGCATAGAACAAAAGGTGACCGCCATCGAGCAACGGTACCGGGAACAGGTTGAGAAGACCTATCGATATCGAAAGCACCGCGGTCAGGTGAATCAGGGCAGCCAGGCCGATGGTGGCGACCTGCCCGGAGATTTGGGCAATCCGCAGCGGACCGCCGACCTGATCGGCCGCCTCCCGGCCGGTAAAGATGCCGCCGATATAAGCGAACGTGCGGTCGACAACGAACCAGGTTTCCTTGACGCCGAGCCAGAATGCGGTCGCGGGATCGACGCGCTCGGTCACCACGTCGCCGGGCGACGTCGCGCGCGTAATGCCCATCACACCGAGCCGGTGGGCATTGCCGAACGGATCCTTCACTTCGCGCTGTTCCGGCGTGCCACGCAATTGCAGCGTGGAATCACCGCGCTTGACGGTGAAGGTGAGCTGATCACCGGCATGAATGCCGACGACGCGCTGCATGTCGGAGAAGCTTCCGATGGTGGTGCCGTCGATCATGGTCACGACGTCGCCAACCTGGAAGCCCGCCGCTGCAGCAGCGCTGTTGGCTTCAATCTTGTCGACGCGCGCGGTCGTGCTCGGCTTGCCGAAGAAGGTGAACAGGCAGGTGAAGATCACAATCGCCAGGATGAAATTCGCGATCGGACCGGCGGCCACGATGGCCGCTCGCGGACCGACTCTCTTGTGGTGGAAGCTGCCCGCCCGCTCCTCCTCGGTCATGTTGGCGAGGGTCTCGAACGAGGCCGGGGTCGAGGCTTCCGACTCATCGCCAAAGAATTTCACGTAGCCGCCGAGAGGGATCGCCGAAATCTTCCAGCGGGTGCCCTGACGGTCGTTGAAGCCGGCGAGTTCCGGCCCGAAACCAAGCGAGAACGTTAACACTTTCACGCCCGCCCAGCGGGCGACCAGAAAATGGCCGAGCTCGTGGAAGAAAACGACGATGGTCAGGACGAATAGGAAGGGAACTATGTAACCGAGGAGCCCATGGCTCAACGTATTGAAACTATGAAGAAAAAACTCAGACATTCGATTCCCCTCGACCAGAGCCAAAGGCCCAGTCCCCAACCTACTAGGATGCCTTTAAGGCAATTTGAGGCAATAGGGCGGCGGCCTTATTTCGCGCGTTATGGTCAACGGAAATGGCATCGTCGGCCGAGGTCAAAGGCGCCAGATTTCCGGAGCGAATCCACTCATTCATGGTCGCTTCGACCAAGCGTGCGATGGCGCCGAATTTGATCTTGCCGGCGATGAACGCTGCCACCGCGACCTCATTGGCGGCGTTGAATACCGTCGTCGCCCCTCTACCGGTACGTAGTGCATCGTAAGCCAGCCGCAAGCCCGGAAACCGCTCGAAATCCGGTGCTTCGAACGTCAGCTGCCCGATCTTGGCGAGATCCAGTCTTGCCGACGGGCCGACGATTCGATCGGGCCACCCGAGGCAATGCGCGATCGGGATGCGCATGTCAGGAGCGCCGAGCTGCGCAACCACCGATCGGTCGGAGAATTCCACCATGCCGTGAATGATCGACTGTGGATGCACGAGAACGTCGATCTCATCGGGTGAGAGCGCAAACAGGTAGGAGGCCTCGATGACTTCGAGCCCCTTGTTCATCATCGAAGCGGAATCGATGGTGATCTTCTGGCCCATGCTCCAGTTCGGATGCTTCAGCGCCTGCGCCAGCGTCGCCTGCTCGATGTCGGCTGCGGCCCAGGTGCGGAACGGGCCGCCGGATGCGGTGATGATCACGCGCACCAATTCCTCGCGATTACCGGAGGAAAGCGCCTGAAACAGCGCGTTGTGCTCGGAATCCGCCGGCAGGATGCAGGCCCCTGCTTTCGCTGCGCGCTGCATGAAGAAATCGCCGGCGCAGACGAGACATTCCTTGTTGGCGAGTGCAACCGACGCGCCGCGATCGACCGCGGCGAGCGCAGGTTTCAGTCCGGCGGCGCCGCTCACTGCGGCCATCACCCAGTCGGCGGGACGCGCAGCGGCTTCGATGATTGCGCTTTCTCCGGCGCCGCATTCGATGCGGGTGCCGGCCAGCGCTTCCTTCAATTCGCCGAGACGCGCGGGATCGGCGATCGCCGCAAATCGTGCGCCGAACTCTTTCGCCAGCTTCGCCAGCGCCTCAACGTTGGAATTCGCGGTCAGCGCCTCGACCTGATAGCGGTCGCGCGCGCCCCGCAGCAGATCCATCGTGCTGTCGCCAATGGAGCCGGTGGCACCCAGGACCGTGACGGATCGCACGGCGGACGCCTCGGCCTTGTTGTTACGCAATGGAACTGCGCTCATCGTTTCACCAAACCATAAGACCGCGGCCAACGCCATCGGCGCCACCCCGCAGGAACCCAAAAATAGCAGCCACAATGATGGCTGCGACAAACCCGTCCAGACGATCCAGCAGCCCGCCATGGCCGGGAATGACGTGGCTGGAGTCTTTGACGCCAAAACGCCGCTTCACCGCCGACTCGAAGAGATCGCCGAGTTGCGAAACGACCGAGAGAACTGCGCTGAGCAGCAGCAGCGCGCCGGTTTTGCCGAGATCGAACGCGGCAAAACCGAAGGCCACCGCAAGGCTGGCGGCAAAACCGCCGGCTGCGCCCGCCCAAGTCTTTTTCGGACTGACGCGCGGCCACAGTTTCGGTCCGCCGATGCCGCGGCCGGCGAAATAACCGCCGATATCGGTCACCCACACGATCAGCAGTACGAATATCAGCGCGACGAATCCCTTGACGGAATCCAGACGCACCAGCACCGACGCCATCTCGGCCGCGGCCGCATAAAAAAATCCCGCCGCCGTCCAGTTCCGCCGCTCTCGTGTGAGCAAGGCGACGGCCGCCAAGCCGATAGCGAGCACACCAGATGCGGCGTCAATCCGCCCGATCGCAAGACAAAGTCCGGCCACTGCCAGCGCGGCAATGCCCGACCCGACCACAGGCATTTCGCGCGCGAGGCCTACGATCGTCAGCCACTCCACGTAAAGGCCGATGACCGCCAGCGTGACCAGCAATATCCATAGCCAGCCGCCGGCATAGGCAATCGCAATCGCCAGCGGCGCCAGGATCAGCGCGACGATGACGCGCATCACGAGATTTCGCGAACCGGATTCGGGATTTTGCGAATCGTGTTCGCTCGCTGCCGCCGGCGCGGCTTCGCCCTCGGTCACGATCCGGTTTTCACGGCCAGACCACCGAAACGCCGTTCCCGTCTGGCGTATTCGGCAATCGCGCTTTCAAGCGCGGCCTTGTCGAAATCCGGCCAATGGATCGGCACGAACACGAGTTCGCTGTAGGCCGCCTGCCACATCAGGAAATTCGACAACCGCTGCTCTCCGCTGGTGCGGATGATCAGGTCGGGATCAGGAATGTCGGGCGCATCGAGATATTGACCTAGCGCATCGGCATCGATCGATGCGGGATCGCGCTTTCCTTCGGCCACTTCGCGCGCAAGCCGTTGCGCTGCACCTGCGATCTCCTGGCGAGATCCGTAATTGAACGCCACGACGAGATTGAGCTTGGTGTTGGCCTTGGTCAGCTCTTCGGCTTCGTTCAGAAGCGCGCAGATGTCCGGCTCCAGCCCCTTGCGTTCGCCGATCACGCGAACCCGAACACCGTCACGATGCAGCGTCGCCAGGTCGTTGCGGATGAACCGCCGTAGCAACCCGAAGAGATCGCCGATTTCGGTCGCCGGACGCGACCAGTTTTCCGAGCTGAAAGAAAAGATCGTCAGATACAGCACGCCGAGTTCATGTGCCGCACGAACGACGCGGCGCAATGCCTCGACGCCACGACGATGGCCTTCCGCACGCGGCAGACCACGTGCTGCCGCCCAGCGCCCGTTGCCATCCATGATGATCGCCACATGCAAGGGGGCGCCGGCTCGATCCGGTCCTTCGGGTGCTGGGGCGGCGGCGTTTGACATCGGTCAATCCCTCTAAACGGTGAGGATTTCCTTTTCCTTCGCCGCAAGCAACTGATCGATCTCGGAAATCATCCCGTCGGTCGCCTTCTGCACATCATTGGCAAGGCGCTCCTGATCGTCCTCGGAAATCTCGTGATTCTTCTCGAGTTTCTTGACCGTATCCAACCCGTCACGGCGAACATGCCGGACAGCGACCTTGGCCGCTTCGGCGTATTTATGCGCGACCTTCACCAATTCCTTGCGACGCTCTTCGTTGAGCTCGGGAATCCGCAGGCGCAACACCTGGCCTTCGGTCGCAGGACTGAGGCCCAGGTTGGAATCGACGATCGCCTTCTCGACGGCCTTGACCATGGATTTGTCCCAAACCTGCACCGAAAGAAGCCGCGGCTCCGGCACGCTGATGGTCGCGAGCTGGTTGAGCGGCATATGCGAGCCATAGGCCTCTACCTGCACCGGCTCCAGCATGGACGCCGCCGCGCGGCCGGTGCGCAAACCGCCCAATTCATGTTTGAGCGACTGGGTGGCGCCTTGCATGCGGCGCTTCAATTCGTTGATGTCAAAACCAGGCGTGGGCATAACGCTCTCCCCTCCTTAGAAACCACCCGTCGGCGCCACCAGGCCCGCGGTTCGATGCCGTACCGGCTGTCAGCCGGCGACGATCGTGCCATGGCCGGTCCCGCGCAGGATTGCGCCAATCGAACCCGGCTCGGCGATCGAGAATACGATGATAGGCAGCGACGTCTCGCGGGCAAGCGCGAATGCGGTCGCGTCCATCACCTTGTAGCCACCCTCGAGCGCCTGCGAATGCGTCAGGCGGTCGAAACGCTTGGCTGATGCGTCTTTTTTGGGATCGGCGCTGTAGACACCATCGACATTGGTGGCTTTGAGCACCGCTTGCGCCCCGATCTCGGCCGCCCGCAGCACGGCCGTGGTATCGGTAGTGAAGAACGGATTGCCGGTTCCGCCGCCGAGCAGCACGATTCGCCCCTCCGCGAGATATTTGTGCGTTGCACTGCGGGTGAACAACTCGGAGATCTCGGGCATCACGAATGCCGAGAGCGTCCGCGCCGGCGTTCCCTTGCGCTCGATGGCGGCCTCTAGGGCGAGGCAATTCATCATGGTGGCGAGCATGCCCATGGTGTCGCCCGTCGGGCGCGAAACGCCGCGGGAGGATACTTCGACACCACGGACGATGTTGCCGCCACCAACGACGACGGCCACCTCGACACCAAGGTGGCGTGCCGCGATCAGGTCGTCGGCAATCCGGTCAACGGTTGGCTGGTCGATTCCGAAAGCTTGGCTGCCGGCAAGATACTCGCCCGAGAGCTTGATCACGACGCGACGATAGACCGGCTCAGCCATAGTGTATCGCTTCCTTGTCCGCGCAGGCGACTTTCGGCGCCAAGGCGCCGGAAGGCTCATTCTGCCAGCGGTTACTTCTTGCCGCTGGCGGCTGCTACTTCGGCAGCGAAATCGGTTTCCTGCTTTTCGATTCCCTCGCCGAGAGCATAGCGCACAAATCCGGTGATCTTCACAGGCGCGCCGATCTTGCCCTCGGCTTCCTTGACCGCCTGGGCGACCGATTTGCCCTTTTCGTCATGGATGAAGGCCTGCTCCAGCAGGCAGACTTCCTTGTAATAGGTCTTCAAACCGGATTCGATGATCTTCTCGATGACGTTCTCCGGCTTGCCCTGCTGACGGTATTTGTCCGCGAGCACGTCCTTTTCCCGCTTCACGGTGGCGGGGTCGAGACCACTGGGATCGAGCGCCTGCGGATTGGTCGCAGCGACGTGCATGGCCAGTTGGCGGCCGAGGACTGCGAGTTCGTCGGTCTTGCCGTCGGATTCAAGCGCCACCAGCACGCCCATCTTGCCGGCACCGTCGATCACCGCACCATGGATATAGCTGGAGACCACGCCCTTGCCGACTTCGAGCGAAGCCGCACGGCGCAGCGTCATGTTCTCGCCAATCGTCGCGATCGCGTCCGAAATCGCGGTCTCGACGGTGGCGCTGCCGACCTTCACGGCCTTCATCTTTTCGACGTCGGCGCCGTTATGCAGCGCGACCTGTGCGATCATCTTGACGAGGCCCTGGAACTGCTCGTTGCGGGCAACGAAATCGGTCTCCGAATTGACTTCGACGACGACGCCCTTGGTGCCCGACGTCACGGAGCCGATCAGGCCTTCCGCGGCGACGCGGCCGGCCTTCTTCGCAGCCTTCGACAGGCCCTTTTTGCGCAGCCAATCCTGCGCTTCTTCCATGTTGCCCGAGGTCTCGGTGAGTGCGGCCTTGCAGTCCATCATGCCTGCGCCGGTCGACTCGCGCAGTTCCTTGACCATGCCAGCTGTGATCGTTGCCATCGATGAATATCCTTCTTGCCTGTCCGCGCGGGCGCGGCGCGCACCTTGCGCCGTGCCGCTATCAGCTACAGGGAATCCGTGTCGGGGAATTGAACCGGTGGCCGGAAAACCGGCCACGCGGCGTTGCAATTATTCCGCTTCTGCGGTCAGCGCCTTGGCCTGGGCGACCCAGCCATCGGCACGGCTCGGAAGCCCAACCTCTTCACCGATCTTGTGCGCGGTGTCGTGGTCGAGTTCGGCCAGCTGCCAATAGTGGAAGATGCCGAGGTCGTTGAACTTCTTCTCGATCGCACCGGACACGCCGGTGAGCTTCTTTAGGTCATCGGCGGTGCCACGCGGCCCGGCCAGACCCTGGAAACCGACCGGCTGGGGTGCTGCGGGAATTTCCTCGCGGACCGGCTGCGCGGACGCACCGATATCGATCCCGGAATCGCCCTGCGCACGCGAGATGCCGTCGATGGCGGCGCGAGCGACCAGGTCGCAATACAGCGAAATGGCGCGGCCGGCGTCGTCATTGCCCGGCACCACGTAGGTGATGCCCTTGGGATCGGAATTGGTGTCGACGATCGCTGCAACGGGAATGTTGAGCCGTTGCGCTTCCTGGATCGCGATGTCTTCCTTGTTGGTGTCGATCACGAAGATCATGTCGGGAAGACCGCCCATGTCCTTGATGCCGCCCAGCGAACGATCGAGCTTGTCGCGCTCGCGCTGCA
>Ga0105246_10001021_pt1 | contig 16080 bp, 13 predicted proteins | sample KBSM64metaG_FD_99694 | JGI IMG/M metagenome (GOLD analysis project Ga0105246, IMG submission 99694) | Miscanthus rhizosphere microbial communities from Kellogg Biological Station, Michigan, USA - KBS M6-4 metaG | ecosystem: Host-associated > Plants > Roots > Rhizosphere > Soil | place...
GACCTGGGCTTTTGTGTTGCTCGGGCGTGGCGCGGCGCTGGATGGGAACGCCGTGGGAACGGCTTCGACCGGGCGGTCCGCGACCGGCACATCCGGCGCGCCGGCGCCCCGAACTCCAGGTCGGGGACGGGCTGCACCTCGACCCGGAGGGCTACCACACCCTGGCCGCCGCCGTCCCGGACCGGCTCTTCCGGTAAGGCTGCTCTCAGGCTCTCAGGCTCTCAGGCTCTCAGGCCGGAGCGGGTGCCGGGATCACGCTCCGGCCCGTCTCGTGGGCGTACAGCGTCGTGCGGTCGCGCAGGGCCGCGTGCACCGCCATGTGGGCGTCGCGGCGGCGCTGCGCCGGGCCGTCGGGGAGGTGGAGGATGCCCGCGTTGCCCCGGGACGCGCGCTGGATCTCGGCGGTGCGCGGGATGCGGAGCGCGGCGTAGTGGGCCAGCCGGGCCGGGACCTGGGAGAGGCCCGCGTCCGTCAGGCAGGCCGCCAGGTCCATCGCGTCCTCGATCGCCTGGTTCGCGCCCTGCGCCATGAACGGCAGCATGGGGTGCGCGGCGTCGCCGAGCAGGGTGATGCGGTCGGTGGACCAGGTGCGCAGCGGGGGGCGGTCGTGCAGCGCCCACTGGTGGGTGGACTCCACGGCGTTCACGATGTCCGCGACCAGGCCCGTCCAGGAGCCGAACGCCGCGCGCAGCTCCTCCGGGTCGCCGGGCCTGGACCAGGATTCGCGGGGCGGGGTGCCCTGGGTGAAGGGGACCGTGGCCGCGTAGCTGAGGTACTCGCCGGACGAGACCGGGTAGCAGACGAAGTGCCCGCCGGGGCCCAGCCAGAGGCGGACCAGGTGCTCCCGGGCCTCGGGCGGCAGCGCGTCCACGGGGACCAGGCCGCGGTAGATGCCGAGGCCGGAGAAGACCGGGGCGTCGCGGTGGAGGACCTCGCGGACCGTGGAGTGGATGCCGTCGGCGCCGATGACCACGTCGGCCTGACGCACGGCGCCGTCGTCGAAGGCGAGCCGTACGCCCCCGCCGTCCGGCAACTCCGTTGCGGAGCCGAGGCGTTGGCCCAGGCCGAGCCGGTCCCGGTCGATCAGGGTGAGCAGCGCGTCGTGCAGATGGGCCCGGTGGATCGTCAGATACGGAGCGGCGAACATGCGCTCGCACTCCTCGCCGAGCGGGGTCCGCGCGATGGGGCGGCCGCTCCAGCCCCGTATCTCCATCGCCTCGATGCGCACCGCGTGCCTGCGCAGGGCCGGGCCGAGGCCCAGGCGCAGCAGCGGACGGATCGCGTTCGGCGAGAGCTGGACGCCCGCGCCGACCTCGGCGAGCTTCCTGGTCTGCTCGTGGATCACATACGGCACCCCGTGCACGGCCAGCGCGCCGGCCAGGGTCAGCCCGCCGATTCCCGCGCCGACGACGGCGATGCGCGGCCGGTCCGCCTCGTCGAGCCGTCGCTGTGCCGCACTGTCTCTGCCCAACCGCACGTCTGGGACCGCCTTCCGCGTCTGTGCACCGTCTGCCCACTGCCAGGCCCTGCCGCCCCCTTCCCGTCCGCCCCCGCGAAGGTGACGACAGGGCCCAGGGGCTCCGGCCAGAGAGCCTGTTGCGTCGGCGCACCGGTGCGCAACGCCGGTCACGCCCCGGCTGACAACTGTCGCCGGTTCCGTGACGTGCGTCATCGGACCGGGCCTCGCCCCTGATGCGGAGTCACCGCTTCTGGCTGACTACCTCGTGAACACCCCCAGGACAGCCAGGAGGAAGACAGTGACGACACGACAAGCGGAGCGGCCGCGATGACCGCGGTGGCCGTCGAGGGCCTGCTCAAGAAGTACGGGGACCATGAGGCCGTACGCGGGGTCGACTTCCGCGTCGAGGAGGGGGAGATCTTCGCCCTGCTCGGGCCGAACGGCGCCGGCAAGACCACCACCATGGAGATCCTGGAGGGCTTCCGGGAGCGCGACGGCGGAAGCGTCGCGGTGCTCGGGCGCGACCCCGGCGACAAGGCCGACGGGCGCTGGCTGCGCGGGCAGATCGGCCTGGTGCTGCAGGACATCGCCGTCGAGCCGTATCTGTCGGTGCGCGAGACCGTCGCGCGCAACGCGGGCTACTACCCCGCCCCGCGCGACGTCGACGAGGTCATCTCCCTCGTCGGCCTGGAGGAGAAGCGCGGCGCCAAGGTGAAGGAACTGTCCGGCGGCCAGAAGCGGCGGCTGGACCTCGCGCTCGGCGTGGTCGGGAACCCCCAGCTGCTGTTCCTGGACGAGCCCACCACCGGGTTCGACCCCACCGCGCGGCGGGGCGCCTGGGAGGTCGTACGGAGTCTGCGCGACGCCGGGACCACCATCCTGCTCACCACGCACTACATGGACGAGGCCCAGGCGCTCGCCGACTCGGTGGCGGTCATCGCGGGCGGACGGATCGTCGCCGCGGGGACCCCGGACACGCTGGGCGGGCGGGACAGCGCCCTGGCCCGCATCCGGTTCGCGCTGCCCGCCGGGGCCGCCATCGCCGATGTGCCGCTCGCGGTCACCGACGCCGAGGACGGTCTGGTGACCGCCGAGGCCGAGGAGCCGACCGCCGCGCTGCACCGGCTCACCTCCTGGGCCCTGGGCCGCGGGACTCCGCTGGAGCGGCTGACCGTCGAGCAGCCGACTCTGGAGGACATCTATCTCGGTCTGACCGACACCTACGCACAGCAGGAAGCCTCGTCGCCGTCCGCCGAGCGGGGCCGCACACCGTCCTCCGCACGCCGGGGACGCCGACCGGGACGGAGCCGTCGATGACCAGCACACTTCCCCCCACCACCACCGACGCCGGGCGGGCGCCCCGTGTGGCACGCCAACAGCCGGACGGGCGCGGGTCGTTGGCGCTTCTGTGGCACCAGATCCGGTACGAGCAGCTGTCGTTCTGGCGCAATCCGCAGTCGATGGTCTTCACCTTCGTGCTGCCGGTCGTCATCATCTCGATCTTCGGCGCCGTGTTCAGCGGCAGTTCGAGCGAGGACTTCTTCTTCGGCCTGAACGGCATGCAGTACTACACGCCGACGATCGCCGCCGTGTCCGTCCTGGGCGCCTGCTACGGGCAGTTGGCGATCGTGCTCGCCATGCGGCGGCAGACCGGCATCCTCAAGCGTCTGCACGCGACGCCGCTGCCCGCCTGGGTGTACTTCGCCGGACTGCTGGTGCACTGCATCGTCGTGAGCATCGTCGACGTCGCGCTCGTGATCGGCATCGGCAGCCTGTACGGCGTCACGCTGCCCACGCACTGGGCCGCCGTCGGGGTGACGCTGATCCTCGGCGCGGCCAGCTTCTGCGCGCTCGGGGTCGGGGTCGCCTCGCTGATCCGCAACTCCGAAGCGGCGCCCGCCGTCGTGCAGTTCATCCAGTTCCCGCTGGTGTTCATCTCCGGCAGCTACTTCCCGATCCACTCCGGTGTCCTGAACAAGATCGCCGGTCTGCTTCCGGTGAAGCCCTTCAACGACGCGATGCTGGCACCGTTCGCGCACGACGGGGGCTTCCAGTGGAAGCAGCTCGCCGTGCTGGCGGCCTGGGGCGTCATCGGCGCGCTGATCGCCGTGCGCAGCTTCCGCTGGGACCCGCGGCCCGAGTAGGCCCGCGCGTCCCGTCCTCCCCGATGACCCGAACGGGGGCCTCCCTGCGAGGCCCCCTCGGCACATCCGGCTCCGCTCCCCGAGCCCATCCCTCCCCACTTCCCGAAGGGAACCCCACGATGTCCCTGAGCGACTCGCCCCGTACGCACGTCACCGGCCCCGCCGATCTCGCCGCGCTGGCCGGCGCCTGGCGCCTCGAACCGGCCGACTCCACGGTGGAGTTCACCGGCCGCCACTTCTTCTTCCTGCCCGTCAAGGGCTGCCTGCCGGTGCGCGCGGGCCGCGCCGAGCTCGCCGCGGACGGCGGCCTCGCCAGGCTGGAGGTCGCGGTCGGTGCCGCGGGCTTCGAGAGCGGCAACCCGCAGCGGGACGCGGCCGTGCGCGGCGCGAAGTTCCTGCATGCCGAGCGGCATCCGGAGCTCCTCTACACCGGCCAACGCGTCGCCGCGGACGGCGAGTTGAGCGTCACGGGGCTGCTGGAGGTCAAGGAGCGCCAGGTGCCCGTGCCGTTCACGGTCACCGAGGTGGCGGTCCGGGACGAGCGGGTGACCGTGCGCGCCACGGCCCGCGTCGACCGGCACGCGTTCGGGGTCGGCGCGATGCGCGGCCTGGTCGGCGCCGCGCTGGAGGTGCGGGTGCGCGCGGTCTTCGTACGCGACGTCTGAGCGCGGCGTCGTACGGCGGGCGCGCGCCTGGCACGGCGTCCGCAGTCGTACCTGAGAAGGGGCCCGGCCGGAGGGGATCCGGCCGGGCCCCTTCTCCGGTGGGCGCCCGCGGGGTGCTCGGGGGGTGTCACCCCACGGGGGCCGGGCTCTGCGCCGGGACGGGGAAGACATGGGCGAGCCATGCGTAGGTGCGCAGCTCTTCCAGGAGGCTCAGGCCCAGGCGGTTGTGGAGCATGTGGGCGTGCGAGAAGAGGACCATGCCGGGGTGGACCGGTGACGTGCCCCGGACGTCGGCGGCGTGGGCGGCCAGTGCGTCGTGCCAGCCGGTGAACGGGCCGTGGGCCTCGGGGGTGACGCGGGCCGTGGCCGGCTCCTGGGCGATGGTGGTGATGCGGTCGAGCAGACCGTCCGGGTACCCGGCGTCCGCCGCCCAGGCGCGCCAGGCGGCGAGTCCATGGGCGTAGTAGTACGCGCGCTCGGCCGGGTCGCCGAGGGCGACGGCGACGGACAGCGTGCCCCGCAGCGCGAGTCGGGCGCGCCGGGCGTCCGTCAGGGTGGGGGCCAGCCGCAGCACGAGTTCGCTGGAGAGGTGGAAGAGGGACTCGGCGGCCGGCATGAGGGCGTGGCCGCCGTAGCGCTCGTACTCCGGTTCGTACGCGGCCCGGTGGACGCCCGGCGGCAGCAGCGCCTGGACGGTGGTGTTGGGCCCCGTCTCCCCGGCCGCCGCGAGCCGTGCCGCGCCCTCCGCGTACACCGCCTCGGCCAACGGCTCTTCGTCCGGGGCGAGTTGGCCCGCGTCGGCGAGCCGGGCGCGGAGGGCTTCCTCGACGCTCTCGTATGCGGCCGTGGTCAGGTCGGCGATGCGCAGGCGCAGATGGGGGCCCGACTGCCAGTAGCGGATGAAGAACCACTCGGTGCCGGGCGGCAGTTCGCGGACGGTGGGGCCGATGACGTCCGTGAGGACGCGGTCGTGGGCGGTGCGGGCGGTGGTGGCCAGGTGCAGGTGCCAGGCGTTCCAGCGCGGTGCGGAGGTCATGGGGCGTCTCCAGGTGGGGTGGATGTCACGGCCCGCGTCCGGACCCCGGGCGGCCGGGGTCCGGACACGGGCCGTCGGGTCACAGACGCAGGTCGAGCAGGGCGCCGCCCGTGTCGCGGGGGACTCCCACTACCGCCGACAGGACGATCGTCTCGTCCTCGTCCAGGCCGATGACCTGCTTCGTCGGGATCTCCTTGAACGCGCGGACCGGGCGCGCGAAGAGCCCGGCGGCGGCCGCGGCCAGGCACAACCCGTGGACCGCCCAGCCGCAGGCGTGCTGCGCCGCACCCCAGCCGGTGGGGCCGAAGCGGGCGTACAGCTCCCGGGGGCGCACCGACAGGAAGAGGGTGAGCGGGGCCCTGGCCACACCGCAGCCGTTGACGGGTGAGAGGCCGTAGCCGTAGTGGCTCTCCAGGGCGGCGGGCGCGGCCGGGTCGGCGCGGACGAGCCGGGCCTCGCCGGCCTCCGCGCGGTGCACCCCGTCCTCGTACCCCTCGATGTGCTGGACCACGGCCGTGACCGTGACCGCGTCGAAGGCGGCGGCGAGGGCCGGATGCGGCGGGGGCACGGAGAGCCAGGCGAGGGCGGTGCGCAGGGCCGCGGCGGGGAGCGGGGCGCGCAGGGGTGCGGAGTCCATGCCGTGCAGGGCTCTGGGCATGCGGCCGGAGTGGCGCTGCCAGAGGAGCTCCGCCCAGTCCGGGGCGACGGGCGACGCGGTGAGACCCGCGGGCACGGCCGTGGTGAGCGGTGCCGTCGAACTGCCGTATGACTGGCTCCTGTTGACGGCTACGACGTCCGCGAGGGCGGGGTCGCCGCCGGGCACCGGACCCTCCGGCCGGACCGGGGGTCGCGCCGTTCGGCTCGCGGCGGCGATGTCCACGGTCCACGGAAGCGACCACTGCCAGGTGTCGCCCAGGCCCAGCTCCCGCAGCAGTTCGTGCGCTCCGGCGCCGGGGAGCGTGAGCGTCGCGGGGACGCCGAACAGCTCCAGGCCGAGGCTCAACGCCCTGAGCACCATGCCGAGTTCGATGGCGACCAGCGAGCCGCGGAACCACTGGTACGCGCGCGGGATCGAGGTGTAGCGGCCCGTGAGGGCGATGCGGCGGGGCTCCTCCTCCGGCCCGGCGAGCGCGTGCCGCACCGGCTCCAGCGGCCGCCAGGCGCCGCCCGGCTCCCCGCCCACGAAGGCGTGGACCGGGAAGAGGCAGCGCGGGGACGCGTAGGGGCGGTGTTCGTTGTACGGGTTCTCGGGTTCGCGGCGGACGGGGGCGAAGGCGGTGGTCAGGGCGTGCAGGAGGGCGTCCGGCACCGGGGCGCGGGCCGGGATGTGCGGGTACGGCAGGGCGGACAGGTGCGCGGTCGTCCCCACCGGCAGGGTGGTGCGCGGGCCCGCCCCGCGCGGCGGCGGGGGCGGGACGTGCGCGTCGGGCGGGGGTGTCGGGGCCCAGGTCCACGCGGGCGGTTCGGGGTGGTCGTCACCGGCGCCGTACGCGTGCCAGAGGGGCTCGCGGGCGATGCTGTTGTCGCCCTCGGGGCCGGGCAGGTCCACGGGGGCGCGGCGAATCCACTGCGGCGCGGGCGCCGGTTCGCCGGAGGGGACCTCGGTGGGCGCGGTCACGGGAACGGGTGGGGGTCGTAGGGGATCGCCCGGTGCTCCTGGTCCGTGCCGCGCAGGGCGGCCCGGAGCCGGGGCAGGCCGTCGAGGCGCTGCTGGGCGTGGCCGAAGCACATCGGCAGGATGCCGGGGACGACGGCGCGGGCGACCGCGATGCCCGCGTCGGCGTGCTCGCGGCTGGTCTGGTCGACGACGACGATGCGGTCGAGCCCGGCGTCCGCGAAGAGCGAGGCGACGTACTGGAGGGTGCCGCGCACATCGCCGTCCGCGGCGCGTTCGAGGCGGCCGGGCCAGTCGGGGAACGCCTCCTCGAAACCGACGGCCGGACCGCCGAGCCCGGCCGTCGCGCGCCCGCGTGTCTCGGGCAGCGAGGAGAACCGCACATGGTCCTCCAACTCCTCGACCAGCCACGGGTTTTCGACCATGGGCTCGACGTCCTCGCGCGTCCAGTCGACCGGGTTGGTGACCAGCTGCGCCACCTCGCGCAGGGCGCCGCGGACCGCGGAATGCGGGTCGGCGCCGGAGCCCGCGGAGGAGAAGGTCGCCGGGAAGGGGTTCTTCTCGTTGACGGCGAGCACCCACACCACCGGCAGGCCGATGTCCCTTGTGGCGACGAGCAGATGCACGTCGAAGCCGCGCGCGCGGATCAGCTCGACCATGGCGCGGCTGGTGGGGTCGGTGAGGGCGGAGACGGGGATGTGCGGGAGCGGGGCGGCGCGGTACCACGACGTCAGGAACGCGTCGCGCTCGGCGAGTTCGAAGAGCGAGTGGAGCGCCGCCTCCTCGTAGTTGGCGCCGACCGCGCAGCCGCTGGACGACTCGTAGAAGTAGTGCCGCCGCCCGGCCGCTCCGGCGGCGCGGGCCGCCCGGCGGTTCCTGCGGAAGTTGTACTCGTACTGGTAGAAGGCATGGTCCGCCGGTACGAGGAGCGGGCGGCCGTCCGCGAGATCGTGGCCCCAGGCCCAGTCCATCGGGGTGTCGGCGGTGAAGGGCGTGGCCCTGCCGGCCGGGTGGGCGAGCTGCTCGGGGGTGTAGCGGCCGAGGGTGTCCGGATCGACGGCGTGCTCGGCGACCTCGCGGTACGACCGGCCGGTGAGCAGCGGGATGTCGTACGGGAAGCCGCCGAGGCGCTCGTATCCCTCCAGGACGGCGACCGGTTCGGTCTCCGCGAACGTACGGGCCCTGCCGTGCCCCATCGCGGGGGCGTCCGCGACGACGGCCATGCTCATCGCGAACGGGGCGCGGCTCTCGCGCAGGATCGCGCGGACCGGGCCGAAGCGGTCGTCCACGAGGCTCTCGCGCAGGACGCCGCGTTCGACGAGACGGCTGGCGGCGGTGCGGGTGGCGTCGCCGGGGACGGCCGGGCGGGGGGTGAGCGGCCGGGGCGCCGGTGGCTCGCTGCCGTCGAGGTCCTGCGGGGTGGGGCCGCACACCGGGCAGTGGAAGCTGCGCGCGATGCGGTGCCGGCGGGTGCCGCTCAGCGACACGGAGTAGGCCTCGCCCGGGGCCAGCGGCCGTTCGGCCAGGTGGTCCACGGCCGCGCGCAGGAGTTCGGGCAGGAGGGCGGCGGGGGCGGCCGGGGCGCTCGTGGCCTGCGCGAGGTCGCCGAGGAGGGGGTGGTCCAGGATGGTGCGCTCGCGGACCTCCGCGCAGGCGGAGCAGGCGGACGGGGCGGGGACCGAGCCGGCCCCGGAGCCCGAGCCCGCCTCTGAGCCGGAGGCCGGGCCCGGGTGCCGGAGAGGGCCGACGACGACCTCGTCCTCGTACACCCGGACGGAGAGGTGGGCGCCGTCCGCGGCCGTGCTCCGGCTGCGTTCCCAGGCCAGGTCCCAGCCCAGGTTGACCGAGACGGTGGCGCGGGCGGTGCGGGCGAGGTGCTCCAGGGCGGGCAGCCAGTCGTCGTACGCGGCCGGGGCCAGGGCGGGACCGGCCTCGACAACTCCCTTGGTCATCAGGTCAGTTGACATGGTCGGACTCCTGTGGCTCCGGTGACTCCTGTGCAGTGCGGGCGAAAACCTCCACGGGCCCGTACCAGAGGGGGATCTCCCCCAGCAGCGGGTCCGTGCGGCGGGCGTGGCCGCGGCAGGTGAGGCCGGCCGCCACGAGCTGGTTGCGCAGCGCGGCACGGGTGGCGTCGTCGACGGTGAGAAGGGCGTCGGTGGAGAGCGGGGCGACGGCGGCCCGGTCGTCGGCCTGCGCGGCGGCCAGCGCCGTGCACAGCGCCGCGTACGTCGCCTCCGTGGGCGTCGGACCCCAGCCCGCGCCGACGACGGCACCGCCGGCGCTGACCCGTGCCAGTGTCCAGTCGACTCCTTGGACCTGCGCGAGGCCGAGCACGGGCTCGGCGTGGCGCGGGAGTGCGCGGAGGGCGGCGAGGATCCGGTGGCCCTCGGGGTCGAGTGCGGGTTCGGAGGGAGCCGACTCCGTTGCGGTTCCTGCCAGTTGACGCAGGGCGCCGTCCAGGAGCCAGTGTTCCCGGGTCAGGCCTGCGGCCGGGGTGCCCGGGGTGCCGGAGCTCCGGTCGCGGAGGGCGGCGAGGGCGGCGGCGACGGTGGCCGCCTCCTGGTGGGCGGCCCAGGCGGTGACGGTGCCCGGGCCCGTGTCGTCGGTCCGCTGTTCCGCCGTGCGCAGGGCGAGCGGCATCTGCGGGAGGTTCTCGCCCTGGGTGGAGGCGAGGAGTCCGGTCCAGCGGGCCGCGACGGCGCCCGCTGCCGCGAGAGCGGACTCCGGTTCGGGGAACTCCTCGGCGGGCAGGTCGTCGAGGTCCGCGACCTCCGCCGCTTCGGTCACGGGGGCGCCCGTGACGGTCACGCGGTCGGCGGTCAGATCCCTGCCGTGCAGGACATGGGCCTCCCCGGGCTCCGCGACGCCCGTGAGGACATCGGCCAGGAGCTGCGCGGCGAGGGCCCCCGCGAGGGCATGGGAGACGGGCCCCGGCGCGGGCTCGACGCCTTCGGCCCGTGCCCAGGAGAGAGCGCGTCCCCGGAAGGCGTCCCAGGTGGCGCGGGAGGCGCCCGCGGGGCCCACGAGGGTCAGTTCGGGACCGAGCAGGACGGGAATGTGCAGGGTTCCGTCCGTCTCGGCCCACGTGACGTCACCGCTCTCTCTTCCCGTCCCGGTTCCGGTTCCGGTTCCGGTGAGGAAGGTGATGGCGGCCGTACCCGCCATCGGGTCGCCGATGGGGTTCAGGCCGCCAGTCGGATGCACCGCCGGGTCGCCGACGGGATTCAGGTCCGCAGTCGTGCCCACCGCCGGGTCGCCGGCGGGAGTCGAGGGCGGCGTGGCGTTCGCTGCCGGGGCGCCGGCAGGGGTCGCGTGCGCCGTGGTGCCATCCGCCGGGGTGCCGGCGGCCGCTGAAGTCGTGGTGGTGCCGGGGGTGTTGGTGTCGGCCGTGGTGATCCGTTCCACGCCGGCCCGGCGCAGTCCCCGTTCCGCCGGGGCCACCGCGGCCGCCGAGCCCCGCAGCTCCACCCGGGTGCCCCGCAGCCGGGCGAACGCCGCGTACGGGTCGTCGAGGCGGGAGGCCAGGCGGGCCAGGGAGTCGGCGTGGCGGGCACGGACGGCGGCGGGGGGCTCCGGGACGGTGAGGGCGGCCGGGTCGAGGAGCAGGCCGTTCTCGCGCAGCTGGGTGACGAGGTGACGCACCGCGGGGCGGGCGCGCTCGGTGCCGAGCTCGGCGACCAGCTCGTCCTCCGTCGTACCGGCTTCGAGGAGCGGTACGGAGACCTCCGCGACCGCGAACAGCACCTCCGCGCCGCGCAGCACGAACCGGCCGCGCGTGCCGCTGAAGTAGACCCCGCCGGGAACGGGCGCGAAGTGCAGCCCGGGCCTGGCCTTGAGCAGGGCCGCGACGGGCACGGGCAGGGGCGGCGTTCCGGCCGCCGCACCCGGGTCCGGGCGCGGGCCCGGACCACCGTCCGCTCCCGCTCCGGTACCGGCGACCCCGGTCACCCCGGCACCGCCCGCCGTTCCCACCACCTCACTCACCGCCGTCATGACCGCTCCCCTGCCGATTCCGAGTTGTTCGCCGGGTCGTACACGAACCGGCCCCCTGCCGTGCGCCCGACCTCCAGCACCCACTCCGTGGCGTGCGTGCCGTCGGTGACGGCGGGCAGGGCCTCCTCCAGATAGCCGCCCGTCGCGCCGTCCCCGCGGCGTTCCAGCATCCGGGGCAGGACCCGGACGGCCAGGGCGCTCGACAGGTCGACGTACTGCGGTTTCTGCTGGAGGCGCTTGGACTGGACGTCGGGGGCGCCGACGGACAGCGGCCCCTCGTCCTCGGGCGCCGACTTGATGACGACCTCCTCGGGGACGCCGTGCCGGGCGCGCCACGCGGTGAGGGCGAGCAGCCGCTCGTGCTCCTCGGGGCCCGCGGCCACGGCCGTGCCCAGCTCCTCGCCGCCGTACCAGCGGCGGCGTCCGATGAGGACGTTGCCGACCGTCATCCGTGGAGCGGTCCGTGTCTCCTTTCCGTCCCACGGCGTCGCCGAGTGCCAGGAGTTGGGGAGGCTGTTGAAGAGCCGGCCGCTGATGGCGAGGCCGGACGCCACCGACAGCGGGGGCGGGAAGAGGCCCGGGTGGCCCGTGCCCAGGGGCAGGACGCGCAGCGGGACCCCGTCCGCGTCGTGCACCTTCAGCGTGTCCCTCTCCGGATCGTGCGCGAGACGCAGCGCGAACCAGTCCTCCGGTGTCAGACCGCCGGGCAGGATCGGTGTGTGCGCGTTGACGTTGAGGCGGTGCAGACCCAGGTCCTCCGTGACGCGGGCGCCGTCGTGGCCGTAGAAGCGCTGGAGGTGCGCTGCGAGCCGGGGCAGGGCCTGCCCGCCCTGGCGGCGGTCGGCCTCCAGGAAGCGCGCGTACAGCATGCCGTGGCCCGGCAGCCCGTCGTTCAGGACGAGGCGGTCGCCCGCCTGCTGGAGCAGGACGCCGTAGATGAGCGGGTCCTGGCGGAAGCGGTCCGGGAGGGCCGCCGTCAGCTCCGCCACGTCCGCGGGGGTGAGCGCGAGGGTGTCCTCGCCCGCCTCCGCCGTCTTGGTGAGGCGTGTGTGCACCTCCTCGGAGAGCTCGCGGCGCAGCAGGTACATGCGCTCCAGGCAGCCGTCCGCGGGGCCGATCCCGGCCAGCGCGGACGCGTCGCCGGTGCCGCGGGGCCCGTACACCGCGTCCATCGCGGCGGCCCGCCGGGACACCTCGCCGACGATGAACGCGGCGTGCTCCGCGAGGGGTACGTTCGCCCCGGCACCGAAGCGCTCCACGAACGCCGCGGTCATCAGGACGCGTACGTCGTGCAGCCAGTCGAAGACCGACAGGAGCTCCACCGCGGGGCCGAGGTCGGCGAGCGGGGCGTGCCAGTCGGAGGTCGCCACCTTCAGTGGCGGCATCACGTAGTCCTCTTCGACGGTGATCCGGGCGGGGCGGCCCGCCGCCTGGCTGAACCGTCCGAGTGTGGTGCGCAGTCCGGTCAGGGCCGCGGCCCGCTGCTGGGCGGGGGCCTCGACCACGCGGGGCAGTTCCGCCCGGATCTCGGCGGCCAACTCGCCCAGTTCCCGCGCCTGTTCGGAGTCCGGCAGTACGGGCGTCAGCAGGTCGGCGTAGTCGGCGGCGCCGTCCTCCGCCTCGTTGAAGGTGCACAGCACGCCCTGGTGCAGGGCGTGTCGTACGCGGCGGTCGGCGTCCTCGGCGGAGCATCCGGCCCGCTGTGCGACATGCGCGACGACGGCCGGGAACCGGCGCGGGCCCATGGACAGCGCGTCGAGCAGATCCCCGACCGGTCCGTCGAGGGGCACCGCGAGGCGCCGCATGCCCTCGTCCGTGAACCGGAGGAAGAAGAGCTTGCCCGCGGCCGGGTCCGGCGCCGAGGTCGGCGGGACGCCCACCCACAGCTCGCTCAGGTCGGCGTCGTGCGCGGTGGGCAGGCCGCCGAGCACGTATCCGAGCATGACCCGGTCGAGGCCCGCCACGGCCCGCGCCCCGGTGAAGGGCACGTCGGCGGGGCGTACGGCGGCCGCGTCGCAGGCGGGTGCGGGCTCGGCGATGCCGACGGCCGTGAAGCGGGACAGCGGGCTCGTGCGCACCATCGCCCGTGTCACGTACTGGATCAGGCCTCGCTCGGACTTGCGGGTACGGGCCGGCACATCGCCGGGGCCTTCGACGGCCGTGCGGTAGCGCTCGGCCTCCTGGTGCACCTCGGGGGCGAGCAGCGCGAGGGAGCGCAGCAGGTCATCGTCGCCCAACAGCCGGGCCAGGCGTTCGCGTTCACGTCCGGCGGCGGCCGGGTAGCCGTCGACGAGCGCGGCGCGCAGCCGCTCCCGCTCCTCGTAGGCTCTCAGCCAGCGCGTCACCGCGGGGCTCGGCCCGGCCGGGGCCTTCTTGGGGGCGCGGCCGTTGTGGATGGAGCGGCGCAGCGCGATCAGCTCGCGGCGCTCGGCGTCGGATGCGGCAGCGCCGATCCGTTCGTACAGCTCCTGCGAACAGCGGTCGGCCGCGTCGGTCAACTCGGCTTCTGCGCTGGTGAGTTCATCGAGCGTGCGGCGCTGGTCCGGGTCGGCGAGGCGGGCCCGGCGCAGCGGGTTGACGCGCAGGAACCACTGGGGTTCGGGGGCGGCCGTCGGGCGTTCGGCTCCTGTCGGTCCGGAGCTGGTCATCGCGGGGCTCCCGTCGGTTCAGGGGTGCGTGTGCCGGTGGGCGCGGCCGGAGTGCCGGAGGCGGTCGCCCGCCCGGCGTCCAGGCGCTCGCGCCAGGTCACGCCCAGCACCTCGTCCACGGTCTCCGCGACCGCGAAGCACATGTAGTACCGCTGCATCGGCGACACGGTCAGCAGGGGAAGGTGCTGGTAGAACAGGTTCGTCAGCAGGCGGTATGCGGCGAAGAACGGGGAGGGCGCGGCGACCGCGCCGGAGCCGTGGACGGTCCGGTGGAACTCGGTGTCCGGCTGCTCCCCCTGCGGCACCACGCGGGTGGCCCCGGGCGGCCCCATCTCGCTGCGGTCGACGCCGTCCGTGACGGAGTCGAGCAGGTCGAGGGTGAGCGTCCCGGCGGCGACCGCGCTCTCCAGCGCGCCCGAGGAGTAGGCGAACGCGGTACGCCACTCGGCGGCGGCCGGCGACACCTCGCCGCTGAGGCGCTGTTCCACGACCGTACGCAGCGCGGGCGCGTCCTTCGCGAGTCGCTCCTGGAAGACGGGGCGCACGTCCTTCCTGGGCGCCGCCCACGCGAGGAAGGCCTCCACGTGCGAGCGGGGCGAAAAGACGCCGTACGCCGGTCCGAGGAAGTGGGTGTCGACGAGCGCCGCGAACGCCTCGGCGAGACGGACCGTCGCACTGCCCGGCTCCTCGGCCATGCCCTCGATCATCCGCAGCACCGGCTTGGCGAGCGCGCCGCCCACGACGGTGCGGAAGGAGTCGAGGCGCGGCTCGCGGGAGCGCACGGCCGGGTCGTCGGGTCCGACGTGCTCGACCGTGCCGTGCGGGCGCAGCGGCAGATACGGGGGCTGGACCGCTTCGAGCCTGCCGAGTTCGCGGGCCTGGTCGAGATAGGCGTCCTCGGTCAGGGCGCGTGCCGGGTCGAGGGGGCCCGCGTCGAGGCGGGCGGCGGCGGGGGTCCAGTCGATCTCGCCGCCGGGCAGCCCGGGGACGGCCAGGGCGAGCACGTCGATGTGCGGCCCGTGCAGCCAGCCGCGCCTCAACTGCACGCCTGCAGCGCCCTGTCGGGCCAGCTCGCGGGCGACCGGGACGATGTGCCGGGCCAGCCAGGCCGGTGTCACCGGCATCCGTGTGTGGAGCCGCACCCCCACAAGGCCGGCAGAATCCGGCCTCACGGCAGCGCGTTCCGGAGCGTCAACCCCCATGTCTTTCGCACCTTCCGAGACGAGATCGAGAACAACAACGAGAACAACAACGAGAACGGCAAATGAGAACGGCAAATGAGGACCGCAAAAAAGAGAACGGGAGCGAGAGCGGAGACGAGAACGGGAAGAGCGAATGACAAACGTAATCACTTCTACGGAATCGTAGATTCCGATTCCGCTTCGTCCGGGCGGCGTTGTACGCTCCGGCAATGACGCCAACGACGCCATCCCCCTCTTCGGCAACCGATGCCGAATGTCTCGCGCTCACCCGCGGTCTGCGCCGCCGCGGCACTGTCGTCCTGTCGGTTTTCGGCCTGGTGTGGGCCTTCGCGGGCGCCTCCGGCATCACCGCGTCCGCCGCCTCCGTGACGATCGAGGCCCTGGCGGTCCTGCTCACCGGGGTCGCGATATTCCTCGCCTACCGCAAGGGCGCCGCGCCCTCGCCGCGCCTGGTGAGCCTGCCCGCCAACTGGTCGCGCGGGGTCGGCATCGTCAACATGGTCGAGGTGGTCGCCATCTTCGCGGTGATCGCCGCGTCGAACGCGTCGGGCCACCCCGTGTTCATTCCGGTGGGCATCGCCCTCGTCGTCGGCCTGCACTTCTTTCCGCTCGCGCGGCTCTTCGACCAGTGGCAGTACAGGTGGACGGCCGTGGCGGTGACCGTCGCCGCCCTCGTAGGCCTCGCCCTCGTCGCGGCCGGCCTGTCGAGCGAGAGCGTGCGGGCGGCGGTGGGGCTGGCGACCTGGGCCGCCCTGTGGGTCAGCGCGTGCCACGTGGCCGTTCGCGGCTGATGCCTGCTCAGGGCCCGGAGGGCTCACGCAAGGATGTACCCGACCGGCCGGCGGGCCGGGCGGGCGCATCCTTTGGTGCGTGATTCAGCGGGTGAGGCTGATCAGCAGGCGGAGCACGTCGACGAGGACGACGACGAGGTGCCGATCGAGCCGCTGGACGCGCCCATCTCCGGCAGGGCCACGCCCTGGGCGACCTCGAGGGTCTCCAGCTCGTCCACGTCGAAGGCCTCGAACGCCTTCTCCGCGTCGTCACCGTTCTTGATGTCGTTGATGCTCATGCCGTAGTCCTTTCGAGACTGGTGGTGCGGGTCGGTGGGGTGATTCAGCAGGCGGAGCAGGTGCTGGACGACGAGGAGGAGGTGCCGATGGAGCCGCTGGAGGCACCCATCTCCGGCAGGGCCACGCCCTGGGCGACCTCGAGGGTCTCCAGCTCGTCCACGTCGAAGCTGTCGAAGGCCGCGTCCGCGTTGTCGGCGTTCTTGATGTCCTTGGCGGTCATGTCAGAATTCCTTCCGATGGATTGC
>Ga0105246_10001023_pt1 | contig 16075 bp, 9 predicted proteins | sample KBSM64metaG_FD_99694 | JGI IMG/M metagenome (GOLD analysis project Ga0105246, IMG submission 99694) | Miscanthus rhizosphere microbial communities from Kellogg Biological Station, Michigan, USA - KBS M6-4 metaG | ecosystem: Host-associated > Plants > Roots > Rhizosphere > Soil | place: Michigan...
CATCGGGGTCAGGGTCAGCGACACGATCAGCGAAACGATGATCGCCGCCGACAAGGTGATGGAGAACTCACGGAACAGGTTGGTGACGATCCCGCCCATGAACAAGATGGAGAGAAACACCGCCACCAGCGACACGTTCATCGACAGCAAGGTAAAGCCGACTTCCTGGGCGCCCAGGTACGCGGCCTTCATCGGCGGCACGCCCTCGTCGATATGCCGGGAGATGTTCTCCAGCACCACGATGGCATCGTCCACCACCAGGCCGGTCGCCAGGATCAGCGCCATCAGCGAGAAGTTGTTCAGCGAAAACCCGTACAGGTACATCACCGCGAAGGTGCCCACCAGCGACACCGGCACCGCCAGGGTGGGGATCAACGAGGCGCGGAAGTTGCCCAGGAACAGGTACACCACCAGCACCACCAGGGCCACGGCGATCAGCAGGGTCATCTCGGCTTCGTGCAAGGTGGCGGTGATGACCGGCGAACGGTCCATGGCCAGGTTGAGCTTGACGCTGGACGGCAGCACCGCCTGCAACGCCGGCAACTGCGCCTTGATCTGGCGCACGGTTTCAATGATGTTGGCGCCGGACTGGCGGTTGATCACCAGCAACACCGCCGAATCGTTGTTGAAAAACCCGCTGTTGTAGCGGTCTTCCACGCCATCGCTGATCTTCGCCACGTCGCTCAGGCGCAGCGCCGCGCCGTTCTGGTAGCGAATCAGCAGCGGCTCATAGTCCTTGGCTTTTTCCAACTGATCGTTGGCCTGGATCTGCCAGTTGCGCTCGCTGTCTTCCAGGGAGCCCTTGGGCCGCCGCTGGTTGGCGTTGGCGATGGTATTGCGCACGTCATCCAGGGCCACGCCGTACTGATCGAGGGCCTTGGGCTCCAGCTCGATGCGCACGGCCGGCAAGGAGCTGCCGCCAATCTGCACTTCGCCCACGCCCGGCACCTGGGACAGGCTCTGGGACAGAATGGTCGAGGCCAGGTCGTACAGCTGGCCCTTCTGCAACACATCGGACGTCAGCGACAGCACCATGATCGGCGCCTGGGACGGGTTGATCTTCTTGTAGGTGGGCATGCTGCGCATGCCGCTGGGCAGCAGGTTGCGCGACGCATTGATTGCCGCCTGCACTTCCCGCGCCGCGCCGTTGATATCGCGGTCGGAATCGAAGGCCAGGATCACCCGCGTGGAGCCCTGGCTCGATGAACTGCTCATGGTGGTGATGCCGGCAATCGCGCCGAACGAACGCTCCAGCGGCGTGGCCACGGTAGACGCCATTACCTCGGGGCTGGCGCCCGGCAAGCTGGCCGACACCACGATCACCGGGAAGTCGATCTGCGGCAACGGCGACACCGGCAGCAAATTGAAGCTGACGCCACCGAGTAACATGATCGCCAGGCTCAGCAGCATGGTCGCTACCGGCCGGCGAATGAAAGGTCCGGACAGGTTCATGGTTCAACCGGCTCCAGGCTTTGCGGCTCTTTACGCCAGCGCCGGCCAAGACGGTCGAAATACAGGTAGATCACCGGCGTGGTGAACAGCGTCAACACCTGGCTCACCAGCAACCCGCCGACCATCACCAGGCCCAGGGGCTGGCGCAGTTCCGCACCGGAGCCGCTGGCCAGCATCAACGGCACCGCACCGAACAAGGCCGCCAGGGTGGTCATCAGGATGGGCCGGAAGCGCAGCAGCGCCGCCTGGTAGATGGCGGTCTGCGGGTCCAGGCCCTGGTTGCGCTCGGCGTCGAGGGCGAAGTCGATCATCATGATCGCGTTCTTCTTGACGATACCGATCAGCAGGATGATGCCGATGATCGCGATCATGCCCAGGTCATTGCCGCTGAGCAGCAAGGCCAGCAAGGCACCCACCGCCGCCGAGGGCAAGGTCGAGAGAATGGTGATCGGGTGGATATAACTCTCGTAGAGCACGCCGAGCACGATGTACATGGTGACGACCGCCGCCAGGATCAGCAGCAAGGTGCTCGACAGCGAGGCCTCGAACGCCTGGGCCGCGCCCTGGAACTGGGTCTGCACGCCGACCGGCATGCCGATGTCCTTCTGGGTCTGGTTGATCAGCTCCACGCCTTTGCCCAGCGCGACCCCGGGGGCCAGGTTGAACGACATCATCACCGCCGGGAACTGGCCGATATGGGCAATCGCCAACTGCGCCTGGCGCTGCTCCACATGGGCCAGGCTCGACAGCCGCACCTGGCCGCCGTCGGTGGTCTTCACATGGATCTGGTTGAGCGCCGCCGGGCCGAGGGTTTCGCCGGACTGGGCCTGCAACACCACGCGATACTGGCTGGCCTGGGTGTAGATGGTGGAAATCTGCCGCTGGCCGAAGGCGTCATAAAGCGCGTCAGTGATGGTCGAGACGCTGACGCCCAGGCGCGAGGCGGCATCGCGGTCGATTACCAGGTACACCTGCAGGCCCTTGTCCTGCAGGTCGCTGGCCACGTCGGTGAGTTCCGGCAACTGGCCGAGGGCGTGCACCAGCTTGTCGCTCCACAGCGCCAGCAACTCGGCGTCCGGTGAGGACATGCTGAACTGGTACTGGGTACGGCTGACGCGGTCTTCGATGGTCAGGTCCTGCACCGGCTGCATGAACAGGCGGATGCCCACCAGCTTGTCGATGGCCGGTTGCAGGCGCGCGATCACCTGCACCGCGCTCAAGTCGCGCACGCCATGGGCCTTGAGGTTGATCAGCAAGCGACCGCTGTTGAGGGTGGCGTTATCACCGTCCACGCCAATGTAGGAGGACAGGCTTTCCACCGCCGGATCGGCCAGGATGATCTTTGCCAGTTCCTGCTGGCGCTGGCTCATCGCGGCAAACGAAATCGACTGCGGCGCTTCGGAAATGCCCTGGATCACCCCGGTATCCTGCACCGGAAAGAACCCCTTGGGCACCACCAGGTACAGCACCACCGTAAGGCCCAGGGTGGCGATGGCCACCAGCAGCGTCAGCGGCTGGTGCCTGAGCACCCATTGCAGCTTGCGCCCGTAGGCGTCGATCAACCAATCGATCCAGGCGCCGCTGGCTTTGTAAAAGCGGCCCTGCTCTTCTTCCTTCGGTTCGCGCTTGAGCAAGCGTGCGCACATCATCGGCGTAAGCGTGAGGGACACCACCAGGGAAATCAGGATCGCCACCGCCAGGGTAATGGCGAACTCGCGAAACAGGCGCCCGACCACGTCGGCCATGAACAGCAGCGGGATCAATACGGCGATCAGCGACAGGGTCAGGGAAATCAGGGTGAAACCGATCTGCCTGGCGCCCTTGAGCGCGGCGGCCATGGGCGTCTCGCCTTCCTCGATATAGCGCGAGATGTTCTCCAGCATCACGATGGCGTCGTCCACCACAAAGCCGGTGGCAATGGTCAGGGCCATCAATGTCAGGTTGTTGACCGAGAACCCCGCCAGGTACATCACGCCAAAGGTGCCGACCAGCGACAGCGGCACGGCGATGGACGGAATGATCGTGGCGCTGACCCGGCGCAGGAACAGGAACGTCACCATCACCACCAGGGCGATGGCGATCAGCAATTCGTGCTGCACATCCTTGACCGACGCGCGGATGGTCTGGGTGCGATCGGTGAGCACCGTCACGTCCAGGCCCGCCGGCAGGTTGTCGGTGATGCTCGGCAGCAGGGCCTTGATACGGTCCACCACCTCGATCACGTTGGCGCCCGGCTGGCGCTGGATATTGAGCAGCACGGCCTGGTTTTCGTTGGCCCAAGCGGCAAGGCGCTCGTTTTCGGCGCCGTCGACGATCTGCGCCACGTCCTTGAGGCGCAACGGCGCGCCGTTGTTGTAGGCCAGGATCAGTTCGGCGTATTGCTCGGGAGACACCAACTGGTCGTTGGCATCGAGCATCGACACCCGCGTGGGCCCGTCGAAGTTGCCCTTGGGCTGGTTGACGTTGGACGCGGCGATCAGGGTGCGCACATCCGACAGGTTCAAGCCATTGGCCGCCAGGGCCTCGGGGTTGACCTTGATGCGCACCGCCTGGCGCTGGCCGCCGGCGATGCTGACCATGCCGACGCCGCTGATCTGCGCGATCTTCTGCGCCATGCGCGTGTCGACCAGGTCATTGAGCTTGGGCAGCAGCATGGTCTTGGAGGTGATCGCCAGGGTCAGCACCGGGGTGTCCGCCGGGTTGACCTTGTTGTACACCGGCGGCGCCGGCAAGTCCTTGGGCAACAGGTTGGTGGCGGCGTTGATCGCGGCCTGTACCTGCTGCTCGGCGACATCCATATTGATGTCGAGGTTGAAGCGCAGGGTCAGTACCGACGCACCGCCCGAACTGGTGGAGGCCATCTGGGTCAGGCCGGGCATTTGCCCGAACTGGCGCTCCAGCGGCGCGGTGACCGCGCTGGTCATCACATCAGGGCTGGCACCGGGGTACAGCGTCATCACCCGAATGGTCGGGTAATCCACCTGGGGCAAGGCCGAAACCGGCAACAGGCGGTAAGCGATCAGGCCGGCCAGCACGATGGCGAGCATGCTCAGCGTGGTGGCGACCGGCCGCAGGATAAACAGGCGCGACAGGTTCATGCGCCGACCTTTTGCGCCTTGCCGGCGTCAGTACCGGTCTCCCCTTTCGCCGCAGGCTTGCCTTGCAGGTGTTCGGTCGGCGTGGTCGGCACTTCGTTGCTGTCGTTGACCACTTCGATTTCGCTGCCGTCCTTGAGACGGTCGGTACCTTCCATGACCACCCGATCACCCGCCGCCAGGCCTTGCTTGATCACGGTGTTGTCGCCATCGGTATCACCCACCACCAGCGGCTGGACCTTGACCTTGTTGTCGCCATCGAGCTTGTAGACAAAGGTGCCGCTGTTACCGAACTGGATCGCGGCGGACGGTGCCAGCACCACGTTGTGCAAGGTGTCGGCCAGCAAGTGCACATTGACGAACTGGTTGGGAAACAGCGCCTGATCCTTGTTATCGAAGCGCGCCTTGAATTTCAGGGTGCCGGTGGTCACGTCGATCTGGTTGTCCAGGCTTTGCAGCACGCCCACCGCCTGCTTTTTCGTGTCGCCACGGTCCCAGGCTTCCACCGGCAGCTTGTTGCCGGCGTGATAACGGGTGAGGACGGTGTCCAGGGTGTTTTCCGGCAGGGTAAAGGCCACGCTGATCGGTTGGGTCTGGGTGATCACCGCGAGGGCTGTGGTGTCGTTGGCGGCGACCAGGTTGCCGACGTCGAGCTGACGCAAGCCGACGCGACCGGCAATCGGCGCGCGGATCCTGGTGAATTCAAGGTTGAGCCTGGCATCGTCGACCGCACCCTGGTTGGTCTTGACCGTGCCCTGGTATTGCAGGACCAGCGCTTCGGCGGTGTCCAGGGTCTGCTTGGCGATGCTGTCCTGGGCGTACAGGCCGCGATAGCGTTGCACATCGACCTGGGCGTTTTTCAACTGCGCCTGGTTCTGCAGCAACGTGCCCTGGGCCTGGAGCAAGGCGTTCTGGTAGCTGCGCGGGTCGATCTCGGCGAGCAAATCGCCGGCCTTGACCATTTGCCCCTCTTCAAAGGCAATCTTCACCAGTTCGCCGCCCACCCGGCTGCGCACGTTGATGGTGTTGAGCGCGGTCACCGTGCCCAGGGCTTTGTAGTACACCGGGAACTCCCCCAATACCGCCGGCGCCACGCGCACCGGCACCGGGCCGGTGGAGCCGCCGAACCCTGGGCGCGCCATGCCGGTCTTGCCGGTGTGCCCGGCCGGGGCGTCCTTATGGGCCGCGCCGCCGGGCCAGAATTTCCAGCACAGGCCGGCGATAACCAGCAGCACGAGCAGGCCGAACAGCCAGCGGCGGGAGTTGCGGGGGGAGGATTGCATGGAGTGATCAACCATTGGGCGCGAGAGCTTCTTCTTTGGGAGGCTGAAAGATAAGCACTGGAGCGCATTTAGAAAAGCGCCTTTACCGGCTATTTACCTTGGGCTTACAACTTTTAAAATTCGGGTCCTGGTCTGCGGGCTGTTTCGCTAAGCTGCTGACACCCAAATAAAAACGGCCTGGACTAGGCCAGGCCGCAAGCTTGCATCATACGTGTGACTACCTTACGACAGTCACGCGTAGAAACAGTTACTTCAAAACAGCCAGGGCTGCTTCGTAGTTTGGCTCCTGGCCGATTTCGGCAACCAGTTCGCTGTGCAGCACCTTGTCGTTCTCATCCAGCACCACAACGGCGCGAGCGGTGAGGCTGCGCAGCGGGCCTTCAACGATGTCTACGCCGTAATCCTGGGAGAACGCGGCGCTGCGGAAGTCCGACAGGCTCTTGACGTTGTCCAGGCCTTCGGAGCCGCAGAAACGTGCCTGGGCAAACGGCAGGTCCGAGGAAATGCACAACACCACGGTATTGTTCAGGTCGTTGGCCTGGGCATTGAACTTGCGCACCGAGGTCGCGCAGGTCGGGGTGTCGACGCTTGGGAAGATGTTCAACACTTTGCGCTTGCCGGCGAAAGTCGCCAGGGTCGCGTCCGACAGGTCGCCGGCGGTCAGGGTGAACTCGGGCGCCTGGGTGCCGACTTGTGGCAATTCGCCTTCAACCTGGACCGGGTTGCCTTTAAGGGTGACTTGAGCCATGAACGGAATCCTTATGCTGGGTTTTGGTTAAACGAATTCGAGAGGCCGAAGTTAACCACAAAGTGCCGACGCTACCTACCGCCAGACACAAATTGTCATGTCGCCGGGTTGTGGTTTAATTGCGCGCTTTTCGCCTGTCCCTCAAGGAAACCGCTGTTGATGAATCAGCCTGCCACCAAAGTCCTGGTCATTGGTTACGTCTGGCCGGAGCCGCGCTCCTCGGCTGCGGGCGGGCATATGATGCAAATCCTTGAGAGTTTTCTTACACAAGGTTGGGACATTACCTTCAGCAGCCCGGCGACCATCGGCGAACACAAGGCCGACTTGCCCGCACTCGGCATCGCTGAATGCGCCATTGAACTGAATAACAGCAGCTTCGATGATTTTGTCCGCGAACTGGCCCCGGATATCGTGCTGTTCGACCGTTTCATGATGGAAGAGCAATTCGGCTGGCGTGTCGAAAAGTGCTGCCCCGACGCCCTGCGCGTGCTGGAGACCTCCGACCTGCAGAGCCTGCGCGACGCCCGCCACCAGCGTTTCAAGGAGCACGTAAAGGCCAACCCCGACAGCGACGACCTCAGCGACCTGTTCGCGCCGGCGCTGGAGGACGAGTTCCAGCGCATGGCCGACACCGACCTGGCCAAGCGCGAAATCGCCGCGATTTACCGCTGTGACATCAGCCTGATGATCTCCGACGTGGAAATCCGTCTGCTCACCGAACAGTTCAAGGTGCCGGCCGCCCTGCTCCACTGGTGCCCGTTGATGCTGCAGCCGCCCAAGGCCGCGTTTGCGCCGTTTGAAGAGCGTGCGCACTTTCTCAGCATCGGCAACTTCCGCCATGCGCCCAACTGGGACGCGGTGCTATGGATGAAGAACAGCCTGTGGCCGCTGATCCACCAGCAATTGCCGGGCGCGCAGGTGCATATCTACGGCGCGTACACACCGCCCAAGGCAACCGCCCTGCACAACCCGGCCCAGGGTTTTCATGTGATGAACTGGGCCGAAGACGCACTGCAAGTGATGAGCGCCGCGCGTATTTGCCTGGCACCGCTGCGCTTTGGCGCAGGCATCAAGGGCAAGTTGATCGATGCGATGCTGTGCGGCACGCCCAACGTCACCACCCCTATCGGCGCCGAAGCCATGGGCGATAAGCATCCTTGGCCCGGCGCCATCGAACACAGCGCCTCGGCCCTGGCTACCGCCGCCGTGAGCCTCTATCAGGACCGCGAACGCTGGACCCAGGCCCAGGAAAACGGTCGTCAACTGCTTGCCCGGCGCTACGACCAATCGGTCCACGGGCCTGCGCTGGTGGCCTGCCTGGAACACTGCCGCCGCCACCTCGCCGCCCATCGCCGGGACAACTTCACCGGCAGCATGCTGCGCCATCATGCGCATAAAAGTACCCAGTACATGTCCCAGTGGATCGAAGCAAAAAACCGCACCCTGTAACGCTGTCGCTGGCGAGGTCGCGCGCGACGGGGCATTATCCTACGCAGCGACCACAATAAAGCGACGGCAACATGACCCGAGCAACGCGCATCACCGACCCTTCCTACGAGCTGATGGACGATCACAACGGTCTGTCCATCATCTATCGCCAGCACGGCTTCCCCTGCCCGCTGGTGCGCTGGCATTTCCACAAGGAATACGAACTGCACCTGATCGTCGCCAGCTCGGGCAAGGTATTTATCGGTGACTACATCGGCAATTTCTATCCGGAAAGCCTGTTCCTCACCGGCCCCAACCTGCCCCATAACTGGATCAGCCAGGTGGAAGAAGACGAAGTGGTGCCCAAGCGCGACATGCTGGTGAACTTCACCGACGAGTTGTTCGAACACGGCAGCCACATCTTCGCCGAACTCAAGAGCCTGACGCCGTTGCTCGAGCGCGCCCAATACGGCATCGAATTCCGCTGCAAAAAGACCATCGCCCAGGCCATGACCCTGATGCAGCACATCGAAGGCGCCCACGGCATGGCGCGCCTGGGGCACTTCTTTATCCTGCTGGAGGTGTTGAGCGCCTGTGAGGACTACCAACTGCTGTCTGGCGTGACCACCCCACAGCAAGCCGACGAACACAGCATCGACCGCACCAACCGCGCGGTGGACTACATCTTTGCCCACTACGCCCGGGAGTTGCCGCTGGAAGAAGTGGCGGAGTACCTGGGGATGAAGCCGACGTATTTTTCCCGCGTGTTCAAACAGGCCACCGGGCGCACGTTCATTGAGTTCGTCAATCGGCTGCGCATCAGCAAGTCCTGCGAATTGCTGGCCGATGGCGACAAGGCCGTGACGGATGTGTGCTTTGAGTCGGGCTTCAATAACATTTCCAACTTCAATCGGCGCTTTCAGCAGCTCAAGGGCATGACGCCGTCGCATTATCGGCGACTGGCGGTGCAACGGTTGACCGAGCAAAATCAGGCCTGAGCGCTGATTCAACCACTCGTCGCTTCTGTCAACTTTGACAGCTATCCGCTCTGCTGAGAGGGGTGTGTGATTTCCTTGCCCGGTTTCATCACTGTACAAGGAGCGCTCACTATGAAAGAAATAACGTCCTCCAACCTGCCCATTCCCCTGTATCAATCCCCGCTCCACGAGCCCGCATCGCCCTCCGCCGTCGACCTTGACCCGCCTTATGTCAACGGCGCGCTGCAGCCGAATCTGGATGCCGACGTAGGGTTGGGCATTCGACAAATCGATCCGTGGCTGATCGTGACTTTTGAAAAATGGTCGAACTTCAATATCGGTGACACCTATAAATTTTTCGCCGGCAGCACCAGCTACGCCTTGGCTGCAGGCGAGGTCTACCCGGAAGATGTGTACAAGGACCGTGTGCAGCTGGTCATTCCCGCATCGCTGGTGCCTGAAGGCACGATTTATCCCTGCTTCGGTGAAGTGATCAGGGTGGGCAGCGCCACGCCAAGCACATCCCTACCTCAGACGTGGTTCACCAAAACCACGCGGCCAGGGGGGCGCAGCATCTACCCATGGTTCCACTCGAACCTGGTGATACACCTGCCTGATGATCTCAAGGACACGACGTTGGACCCCGTGCGTGCCCAGGCGGGTGTGGACCTGACCTGTGACTTTTATCCGTTCTGCACAGTAGGCGACACCATTGAAGTGTGGTGGAACGGTATCGCTGTTTTTCAAAAAATCGATCAGCAACACGTTGATGGTCTTAAGCCCATCATCGTGCATGTACCCGAAGAAACCATTATTTCAGGGGGCAGCGGCGCAGTTTCCATTCTCTTCCGGGTGTTTGACCGCGTACTCAACTATTCCGGGGAAGACCCCCAGTGGTCGAAGGTGATCAAGCTGGAGGCCGACCTTGAACCCGGCTTGCTTGATCAGCCGCACTTCGTGGTGGGCGGTGAGTCAGTCGACGAGCTGAATTTCGACACCCAGGGAGACGAGGTGTTTAGCGCGGAAATGGTCGTTCCGCGTACGCTGCCCGCGCTCTACCCTGGTGGTCCGTCCACACCTACCCCAACAGGCGCGCTGATCCACGTCAAACTGACCCAGTTCTACCCCGATGGCTCATCCAACGTCGTGACGCTGCCGGCATTTGCTGCGCGTATCGGCCTTTCGTCATCCATCGTGTTGGACAACAAGTACCTCGAAGACGTGATCGATGGACAATTGCGCATCGAATATACCCTGACGACGGCCAGTGGCCCCTTCCTGCGCGCTTCTCGACGCTTGGGTATTCGCGTGTTCGGCACGAAAAAAATGATGCCCCCAATGCGAATCGAGCAAGACGAGGGCGGCCTGATTGATCCGGAACACCCTTTCATCAAAGCCATTTTCCCGGTGTACAGCCCTTACTCACCCAACAACAGTGTGACCTTTCGCATGGAAGCACAGCGGCCTGGTGGTGGACTGATTGACTACGAAGAAACGGTGAACGCAGGTGCACCGCCGCCGCCTGACCGCTTTCGCATCGTACTGCAGGAGGATTTTGCGCCCTTCATTGGCGTGGGGCCGGTCAAGGTCTACTACCTCGTCAACGACCACACGATGCGTACCCTCGGCCCAGGCGTACAAACGGTGCGCAAGTCCGAAGTGTTGGAAGTCATTTTCGGATCGGTCGTCGCTGAGTTGCCTGCGCCGCAATTGCAGTATGTCGACGTGTTCGACAACCTGGACCCTGCCAGCGTGATCGGAGGTCAGCTCAAGCTGACGCTGCCCTACACACGCACGGTCCCTGGGGACAAGTTCATCTGGACATGGCTGGGCGCCAATGCCAGCGGAACCACTGGAGGGGAAGTCGAGCTCTTTTCCGATACGGCCGGCAGACCGGTGGGGGTCCTGGTAGACGAAGCATTCGTCATTGCCAATGACAATAACGAGATCCGCCTGAGCTACACCTTGCTACCCAAGGACGGCAGCCGACGCCGTTATTCGGAGCGCCGGACCATTACTGTGGGCCAGGCGCTGACCCTCCTGCGTCCCGAGGTCTCGCAGGCCACGCGCTATCCCGACCAGTTGGCGGCAGTGGCCGCGTTAAACGGCGCGACTGTTGTCGTCGAGTACCCGCAGATGCTGCCTTCCCACCAGGTTCGTTGTTGCTGGACCGGCATTGCGGGCATCGGTACTTATTGCGAGACCCAATACGGCAGCTCTTCGAAAGTCCTGCACTTTCATATCGACCCGGAGGTGGTGGGCGCCAATATCCAGGCCCAGGGACACTTCATTGAGGTGCAGTACTTCGTCATGCGAGGCGAGCATGAGACCCCTTCGCCAGTACTGGCCCTGGAATTGTTGCCACCGCCACTGACAGAACCCTACATAGAAGGCCATTCTCGTGATGGCGTGCTGAATCTCGCCACATTGAACGGCACTGAACGCGCGATTGAAGACCACTGGCACTTCAGTCATCGGTTCCAGCGAATGTGGTTCGAGATGTCCGGCACCTACGCTGACGGCTATCCCTTCTACCACACCTTTTACACCGCTGACCTGGTGACACAGGACGGCGAATTGAACGGTATTCGTCCACCGTCGCCGGTCGCTGAATTGCTCAAGCTCAAGGACGGCTCCCCACTGAGCATGCGCTTCGGGGTAACGTTCGACCGCAGCGCCGAACTGTCCAATGCGGTGTGGTTCAAGGAGCGGCGCTATACCATTCAGGCCTTGCCCACGCAGTTCCCGGTGCCGAGCCTGATCGAGGCAACCGGCTCCGGCACACGGGTCACCCTGGCCCCCTTGAATGCGCAGTACGGGGCGCATGTGCAGGTGTCCTACGGCCCGATGTATAGCAGCGACATCCTCTTCGTGGAAGTCCTGGGCAGTACCGCTGCCGGCTCAACCGTGATCGGGCCGAAGTACGGCGAAACCGATGGCACCGTCATCGTCGACGTGCCCGCATCAGTGATCGCCGCGAATATCGGCAACACGTCCACGCAGTTCACGATCAGGTATACGGTGACACGAGGCGGGGAAACCCGGCCTTCAGTACTGCTCACGGTCAATCTTGAAAGCCTGCCGCTGGCCGAACTGAAAAAAACCGTGATTCGTATCGACCAAGCCTCCGCCAACGGCGTGATCGATGTGGATACCCTGCCCGGCGACGCCATTGCCAGGGTGACGACCTTTGCATTTATGCGCCCGGGTCTGCCCGTATGGCTGCATTTGTACGGTATCAGAGCCGACGGTACGCCGCATAACCTGACCCTGATGAATGGTTCCGACAGGGACGAGGTCGACGCGGCCTGGATCAGCCAGGGTTATCACCTGGAAACCGTATTGAGCAATTACCTGCGAGACCTTGGCAACCGCAGCCAACTGACCCTGCAATTCAAAGCGGCTCTCAATGGTGTAAGGGATGAATTGCAGGCGATTGAATTTCCACCCACCCGTTACACGCTGCAAAGCGCGATGATCAAGGAGTGCACGACGTTCAATGACAATTACATGAACTACTGGCTCAGTGAATGGCCGGACGCCGGCATTCGACGCGAGTCCAATGGCAACTATTTCTGGCAGTCGACACCGACTACCGGCAGGGGCGTCAGTCTGTACAAAGTGCTGACGCCTGCTACCGAGGGCTACTATCGCGTCAGCTTCCGCTACAGGATCAACAAGTTTGCCGCGATTGGGGCGCCGACCTTTGTCGAGATTCACCTGGGCACCTTGAAGTGGACGCAAAACGTGCCGCAGATCAATACTTGGCTCAGCGTCAATGTGGCACTCGGTTATTTGCCCGGTAAACCGTTCGAGGCTTCCGTCTCGGTCAGAAACCCAACCACCGGCGGGGTGTATGACATCGATGATATCTGTATCACACAGACGCCGTATCCGACCGTGATGTAGGTGTAAAAAAGGGATCGGTACCTGGGTACCGATCCCTTTTCAATGCCTTGGTGTGGCGTGAAAGTGTCAGGACAGGCAGTCCCGTCAGGGTCTCACACAGGCTTGCCTTAACTCATCGAACTCCAACCCGGCCCGGCAGTTATAGGGATATTGAATCCACTGATTGCTGCCCCTGAGGCACCGATGGTATCCACCTACCACATTGGTGCTTTTGAAATAGCCCTCTTTGGCACATGGCGGTTCTCGTGATTCCAACGGCGGCTCGGTGCTACACGCACTGAGAAAACCTGCGATCATCAAGCCTAATAGCGCTTTATTGCTTTTGAGATTGACACGGAAAAGGTTCATGAACATCTCCAGGTGGGTGTATGCCTGGCCATTAACTCCCCGTTGTTTTTCTGCGTCTACTGTCAGAATTAACAGGTGGACGCTTCATGACGCTGCGCAAGCGTTGTACCCGTGCAGTGCAAAAAAGTATCAGTCCCAGTGCTCCCAAGGATTTGTCATCGCGACGTTTGCGGGCTGTAATCAATGCACACTCTTCCTGACTCCCTGTGGGAAGACACAACAACAATAACCGTCCTTCTGTAGCCCTCTGGGCGCGGAAATGGAGTGCGCGATGAAGTTCACAGCAAAAGCTCTAATAGCCTTTTCTTGCATGACCCTCAGCGCCGTCAGCCTTGGCGCGCAAACCCTGACCATTGCCACCGTCAACAACAGCGACATGATCCGCATGCAGAAGCTCTCGAAAACCTTCGAGGCCGAGCATCCGGAGATCAAGCTGAACTGGGTGGTGCTCGAAGAAAACGTGCTGCGCCAACGCCTGACCACCGACATCGCCACCCAGGGCGGGCAGTTCGATGTATTGACCATCGGCATGTACGAAGCCGCACTATGGGGCGCCAAGGGTTGGTTGGAGCCCATGAAAGACCTGCCGGCGTCCTACGACCTTGACGACGTGTTCCCTTCGGTGCGTGACGGTTTGTCCGTCAAGGGCTCGCTGTACGCCCTGCCGTTCTACGCCGAAAGCTCGATCACCTATTACCGCACCGACCTGTTCAAGGACGCCGGGCTGAGCATGCCCGAGCACCCGACCTGGAGCCAGATCGGCGAATTCGCGGCCAAACTCACCGACAAATCCAAAGAGCAATACGGCCTGTGCCTGCGCGGGAAAGCCGGTTGGGGCGAGAACATGGCGCTGATCACCACCCTGGCCAACGGCTACGGCGCGCGCTGGTTCGATGAGAAATGGCAGCCCGAATTCAACGGCCCCGAGTGGAAGGACGCGCTGAATTTCTACGTCGACAACATGAAGAAATCCGGCCCGCCGGGTGCCTCCAGCAACGGCTTCAACGAGAACCTGGCGCTGTTCAACAGCGGCAAATGCGCGATCTGGGTGGACGCCAGCGTGGCCGGCTCGTTTGTCACCGACAAAACCCAGAGCAAGGTGGCCGAGCACGTCGGGTTTACCTTCGCCCCGCACGAGAAGACCGACAAGGGCACTTCGTGGCTGTACTCCTGGAGCCTGGCGATTCCGACCAGTTCCAAGGCCAAGGACGCCGCCAAGGTGTTCACCAGTTGGGCCACCTCCAAGGAATATGGCGCTTTGGTCGCCAAGACCGACGGCGTCGCCAACGTCCCGCCAGGCACGCGCAAGTCCACCTACAGCGACGAGTACATGAAGGCCGCGCCGTTCGCCAAGGTGACCCTGGAATCGCTGAAAGTGGCGGACCCGACCAAGCCCACCGAGAAGCCTGTGCCCTACATCGGTATCCAGTTGGTGACCATTCCCGAGTTCCAGGCGATTGGTACCCAGGTCGGCAAGTTCTTCTCCGGTGCGTTGACCGGTCAGCAGACCGTGGATGCCGCGTTGACCGCCGCGCAGACCACCACCGAGCGTGAAATGAAGCGGGCTGGTTACCCCAAGTAACCCAGCCTCACCACCGTCAAATGTGGGAGGGGGCTTGCCCCCGATAGCAGTGGATCAGCCAACTGATTCATCAACTGATACACCGCTATCGGGGGCAAGCCCCCTCCCACACTGACCGCGCTCCGATTCGTATCCGACTGGTCTTGATCCTAATGAATACACCCGTCAAAAACCGCCTGGCCAACCCCGGCTGGTTCCTCGTCAGCCCCTCGGTGGCCCTGTTGCTGCTGTGGATGATCGTGCCGCTGGGCATGACCCTGTACTTTTCGCTGATCCGCTACAACCTGCTCTACCCCGGCGAAAACCAGTTCGTGGGGCTGGAAAACTTCACCTACTTCGTCACCGACTCGGGCTTTCTGCCCGGCGCCACCAATACCCTGTTGCTGGTAGGCAGTGTGCTGTTGATCAGCGTGGTGTTCGGCGTATTGATCAGTGCGCTGCTGGAGGCCAGTGAATTCCTGGGGCGTGGCATCGTGCGGGTGATGCTGATTTCGCCGTTCTTCATCATGCCCACCGTCGGTGCGTTGATCTGGAAGAACCTGATTTTCCACCCGGTGTCGGGGATTCTCGCCGCCGTGTGGAAGTTCTTCGGCGCCGAGCCCGTGGACTGGCTGGCGCACTACCCGTTGCTGTCGATCATCATCATTGTGTCGTGGCAGTGGCTGCCTTTCGCGATCCTGCTGCTGATGACCGCCATGCAGTCTCTGGACCAGGAACAAAAGGAAGCCGCGCGCCTGGACGGTGCCGGCGCCATTGCGATCTTCTGGCACCTGACCCTGCCCCACCTGGCCCGTCCGATTGCCGTGGTGGTGATGATCGAAACCATCTTCCTGCTCTCGGTGTTCGCCGAAATCTTCACCACCACCAACGGTGGCCCGGGCTACGCCTCGACCAACCTCGCCTACCTGATCTACAACCAGGCGCTGGTGCAGTTCGACGTGGGCATGGCCTCGGCCGGCGGCTTGATTGCCGTGGTCATCGCCAATATCGCGGCGATCATCCTGGTGCGGATGATCGGTAAAAACCTGACTGACAAGCCTTGAGGGCCGCGCCATGACGCTTCAACAATCCCGCCGCCTGCAAAGCCTGCTGCTCGGTACGTTGGCCTGGGCCATTGCGATCCTGATCTTCTTCCCGATCTTCTGGATGGTGCTGACCAGCTTCAAGACCGAAATCGACGCGTTCGCCACGCCGCCGCAGTTCATCTTCACGCCGACGCTGGAGAACTACCTGCACATCAACGAGCGCAGCAA
>Ga0105246_10001026_pt1 | contig 16048 bp, 9 predicted proteins | sample KBSM64metaG_FD_99694 | JGI IMG/M metagenome (GOLD analysis project Ga0105246, IMG submission 99694) | Miscanthus rhizosphere microbial communities from Kellogg Biological Station, Michigan, USA - KBS M6-4 metaG | ecosystem: Host-associated > Plants > Roots > Rhizosphere > Soil | place: Michigan...
GGGCTCACATTGGGCTGGTCGGCAAAGGCATACACGGTGCCCGAGGAGCCCAGGCTCATGGTGATCACGCCGGGCGCGATATTGCCGGTGCCGATGGCGCCCATCATGTTGTCGCCGCCGCCGCTCGAAACGATGGCCTCGGGGTTGATGCCCAGGCGTTCGGCGATGGCGGGGAGGATCGTGCCAATGGTGTGGTCGGCTTCGATCAGTTCCGGCAAGGCCGCTTCCAGGCGCCCGCTGGGGTCGATGTGCTTGAGCAACGCCACATCCCATTCACGGGTGCGCACGTTGAAGTAACCGGTGCCCGAGGCGTCGCCGTATTCCGCGACGGCGCGGCCGGTGAGCCAGTAGTTGAGGTAGTCGTGGGGCAGCAGGACGTGGGCGATGCGCGCGAAGATGTGCGGGTGCTGCTCAAGGGTCCACAGCAGTTTCGACACGGTGTAGCCCGGCGCAATCGCCACGCCCAGGCGTTCCAGCGAGCCGCTCTCGCCGCCCAGGTAGGCCAGCAGGCGCTGGTTCTCCGGCGCGGTTTCGGTGTCGCACCACAGCTTGGCCGGGCGCAGCACCTGGCCGCTGTCATCCAGCAGCACCAGGCCGTGCTGCTGGCCGGACACGCCGATGCCGAGGATGTCCTGGCCGTCCACGCCGGCCTGTTGCAGGGCGCGGTGGGTGGCCTCGGTAAAGGCGTCGAGCCACTCCTGGGTGTGCTGTTCGCGACGGCCATTGGCGCCGCTGATCAGCGTATGTGCGGCGGCGCCCAGGCCCAGGACCTTACCGCTGGAGGCGTCGAGGACGATCGCCTTGGTGCCTTGGGTGCCGCAGTCGATGCCGAGGAACAGGTTTTGCTGGGTCATGATGGTTTGCTCAGCATTATTGTTGGATTGTAAATGCGCTTTAAATATGGGAGGGGGCTTGCCCCCGATGGCGGTGTTTCAGTGTAAATGTTCTTTACTGACCCAGCGCTATCGGGGGCAAGCCCCCTCCCACAGTTTTAAGCCGGTTGCTTCAGAAGCTGTTGCAGGGTCGCGGTGACGCCGTGGTCGCGCAGGCTCCCATAGCACCGCTCGAACGCTGCCACAAATTCAGGCGAGTTGGGAATAGCCTTGCCGAAAATCTCCTCCACGCCCAGCAACCGCTGACTGATCAGCCCCTCGTCACTCACCAGGCCTTGGCAGAACTCCGCGCGCGGATCCGGGATCTTGTAGCTCACCCCATTCTCATCCACGCCCTTCAAATACAAGGCCCAGGCAGCGACGACCAGCGCCGCGCGCTCCGTCTCGCGCCCATCGGCAATCAGGCGGTTGATGGTCGGCACGGTGAACTTGGGAAATTTCGACGAGCCGTCCGAACACACCCGTTCCAGCTGATCGGCAATCGCCTGGTTGGAGAAACGATCCACCAGGGTCTGCTTGTACTCGGTCAGGTCGATCCCCGGCACCGGCGCCAGGTTCGGCGTGACGTCGAGGTCCATGTACGTGCGCATATACGCGACGAACAGCGGGTCATTCATGGTCTCGTGCACAAACCGATAGCCTTTGAGAAAACCCAGGTAGGTCAAGGCCAGGTGGCTGCCATTGAGCAGGCCGATCTTCATTTCCTCATAGGGCGTCACGTCGTCGGTGAACTGGACGCCGACCTGTTCCCAGGCCGGGCGGCCGTTGACGAACTTGTCTTCCAGCACCCACTGCACAAAGGGTTCGCACACCACTGGCCAGGCATCGTCGATGCCGTGCTCGTCGTGCAGTTGCAGGCGGTGGGCGGTGCTGGTCATTGGCGTGATGCGGTCGACCATGGCATTCGGGAAGCTTACGTTGGCCTTGATCCAGTCATGCAGTTCGGCGTCGTGCAGGGCGGCGAACGCCAGCAGGGCCTTGCGCGTCACGGCGCCGTTGTGCGGCAGGTTATCGCAGGACATCACCGTGAAGGCTGGCGTGCCGCTGGCACGGCGTTGGGTCAGCGCGGCGCAGATAAAGCCGAACACGGTTTTCGGCGCTGTCGGGTGGGCCAGGTCGTGCTGGATCTGCGGCAAGTGGGCCATGAACTCGCCGTTGCTGTCGTCGATGCAGTAGCCGCCCTCGGTGATGGTCAGCGACACGATACGAATGGCTGGGCTGGCCAGTTTGTCGATCAGCGCCTGGGCACCGTCTTCGGCCAGCAGCATGTCGCTGAGGGAACCGATCACACGCACTTCGGTGTCGTCGGTATCGCCCAGTTCATACAGGGTGAACAGGTAGTCCTGGCCGGCCAGGTCGTCGCGCGCCTTGCGGTCCTCGGCGCGCAGGCCGACACCGCAGATGCTCCAGTCCAGGCCAACCCCGGTGTTCATCAGCGCATCGGTGTAATACGCCTGGTGCGCGCGGTGGAAGCCGCCGACGCCAATGTGCGCGATGCCCTGGGTGGTGCTGGCAATGTCGTAGGTCGGCAGTTTCACGTGCGGCGCCAGCCGGTTGAGGTTCTGTTTGTTCAGCTTCATAACGAAATACTCGCGAAATCAGGCGGCAGCGCGCAGTGGGCGGGCCACGGCCACGCCATCGGTGTCGAACAGGTGGCAGTGCGCCGGGTCGAGGTGCAGGTGCAGGGTCTCGCCATATTGGCTGGCCATGTCACCGCGAATCCGCATGGTCAGCGGTTCGCCGTTGGTGGTGTTGACGTGGCAGAAGGTGTCACTGCCCAGGCGTTCGCCGACATCGGCGGTGACGGTCAGGCTGGTCTGCCCTTGCGTGGCGATTTCCAGGTGCTCCGGACGAATACCCAGGGTCACCGCACTGCCTACGCTCAGGCTGGCGCCGCTCAGGGGCAGGCTGATCAGGGTGCCGGCATCCAGTTGCACGTCGCAGCCCTGGCCGTCGACGCGAGTGACCTTGCCCTTGAGAAAGCCCATCTTCGGTGTGCCGAGAAAGCCCGCCACAAACAGGTTGGCCGGCTGGTGGTAGAGCTCCAGCGGCGAGCCGACCTGTTCGATGCGGCCACTGTTGAGCACCACGACCTTGTCGGCCAGGGTCATGGCCTCGACCTGGTCGTGGGTCACGTAGATCATGGTCGCTTGCAGTTCTTTATGCAGGCGCGCCAGTTCCAGGCGCATCTGTACGCGCAGCGCGGCGTCGAGGTTGGACAGCGGTTCGTCGAACAGGAAGATCTTCGGGTTACGCACAATCGCCCGGCCAATCGCCACGCGCTGGCGCTGGCCGCCGGACAGTTGCTTGGGCTTGCGCTCCAGCAACGGGCCCAGCTCCAGGATGCGCGCCGCTTCGTTGACCTTGCTCTCCACCAGCTTCTTGTCGACGCCGGCCAAATCCAGGGCAAACGACATGTTCTTGCGCACGCTCATGTGCGGGTACAGCGCGTAGGTCTGGAACACCATCGCCAGGTCGCGCTTGGCGGGGGTGACTTCGGTGATGTCGCGGCCATCGAGTTCGATGGTGCCTTCGCTGACTTCTTCCAGGCCGGCGATCAGGCGCAGCAGGGTCGATTTACCGCAGCCCGAGGGGCCGACGAAGACCACGAATTCCTTGTCGTGCACTTCCAGGTCGATGCCCTTGATGATGGAGAAGCCTTCGAAGCCTTTTTGCAGATTCTTGATTTTCAGGTTGGCCATGGGATGGGCCTCCTCTTTTAATTTTTATGGAAACCGTTATTTCACGGCGCCGAAGGACAGGCCGCGCACCAGCTGTTTCTGGCTGATCCAGCCGAAGATCAGGATCGGCGCACAGGCCAGGGTCGACACGGCAGACAATTTGGCCCAGAACAAGCCTTCGGGGCTGGAGTAGGAGGCAATCAGCGCGGTCAGCGGCGCGGCACTCGACGAGGTCAGGTTCAACGACCAGAACGCCTCGTTCCAGCACAGGATCAGCGACAGCAGCACGGTGGAGGCCAGCCCGCCCTTGGCGATCGGCAGCAGCACCCGCACCATTTCCTGCCACAGGGTGGCGCCATCGAGGCGGGCGGCTTCGAGGATGTCTTTCGGGATGTCCTTGAAGTAGGTGTAAACCATCCACACCACGATCGGCAGGTTGATCAGGGTGTAGATGATGATCAGCGCGATGCGCGTATCCAACAGGCCAAAGCTCTTGGCCAGCAGGTAGATCGGCATCAGTACGCCTACCGGGGGCAGCATTTTGGTCGACAGCATCCACAGCAGGGGGCCTTTGGTGCGCTGGGTTTCATAGAACGCCATGGAGTAGGCGGCCGGTACCGAGATCAGCAGGCACAGGGCCGTGGCGCTGAATGAGATCACCACTGAGTTCCAGGCGTAGGCGAAGTAGTTGCTGCGTTCGTTGATGTGCAGGTAGTTCTCCAGCGTCGGCGTGAAGATGAACTGCGGCGGCGTGGCGAACGCGTCGATTTCGGTCTTGAAGCTGGTCAGCACCATCCAGAAGATCGGGAAGAAAATCAGGATCGCGATGGCCCAGGCCAGGGTGCCGAGCAACAGGCTTTGCAGGCGGCGGGATTGTTGGAGTGTCATGGCGCGGCCCTCAAGGCTTGTCAGTCAGGTTTTTGCCGATCATCCGCACCAGGATGATCGCCGCGATATTGGCGATGACCACGGCAATCAAGCCGCCGGCCGAGGCCATGCCGACGTCGAACTGCACCAGCGCCTGGTTGTAGATCAGGTAGGCGAGGTTGGTCGAGGCGTAGCCGGGCCCACCGTTGGTGGTGGTGAAGATTTCGGCGAATACCGAAAGCAGGAAGATGGTCTCGATCATCACCACCACCGCAATCGGGCGGGCCAGGTGGGGCAGGGTCAGGTGCCAGAAGATCGCGATGGCGCCGGCCCCGTCCAGGCGCGCCGCTTCCTTTTGTTCCTGGTCGAGGGACTGCATGGCGGTCATCAGCAGCAGGATCGCGAAGGGCAGCCATTGCGACGACACAATGATGATGATCGACAGCAGCGGATAGTGCGCCAGCCAGTCCACCGGCTCGGCACCGAAGAACTTCCACACGGCCGCGAGAATCCCCGACACCGGGTGGAAAATCAGGTTCTTCCAGATCAGCGCACCGACGGTGGGCATGATGAAAAACGGCGAAATCAGCAGCACCCGGACAATGCCACGCCCCAGGAACTCACTGGCCTCCAGCAGGGCACTGATCAGCACGCCGAATACCACGCTGATCAGCAGCACGCTGCCTACCAGCAACAACGTATTGGTGGCGCCGGGCAGGAAGCCCGAGTCGGTGATGAAGTAAGTGAAGTTTTCCAGCCCCACGAACTGGTTTTCGCCAGGGTAGAGCAGGTTGTAGCGGATCAGCGAAAAGTACAGGGTCATGCCCAGCGGCACGATCATCCACAGCAGCAGCAAGGCCACCGAGGGGCTGACGAGAAACCAGCCGGGGTTGGCCAGGCGGTTTTTGGTGGGTGTATTCATGGTGATCAGGACCGATTAGAGACGGGGGCGCAAAACCCCTGTAGGAGCGAGCTTGCTCGCGAAGGTATTTCAGGCGCATTGCGGCGTCGGATGTACCTTTTTCGCGAGCAAGCTCGCTCCTACAGGATCGGGGGTTACTTGGGGTAACCGGCCCGCTTCATTTCACGCTCGGTGGTGGTCTGCGCGGCGGTCAGTGCGGCATCGACCGTTTGCTGGCCGGTCAACGCGCCCGAGAAGAACTTGCCGACCTGGGTACCGATCGCCTGGAACTCAGGAATGGTCACCAGTTGGATACCGATATACGGCACCGGCTTGAGGGTCGGCTTGGTCGGGTCGGCGACTTTCAGCGACTCCAGGGTCACCTTGGCGAACGGTGCGGCCTTCATGTACTCGTCGCTGTAGGTCGACTTGCGGGTACCTGGCGGTACGTTGGCGATGCCGTCGGTCTTGGCCACCAGTTGGCTGTATTCCTCGGAAGTCGCCCAGGTGGTGAAGGTCTTGCGGCGTCCTTGGCCTTGGAACTGGTCGGGATGGCCAAGGACCAGGAGTACAGCCATGAGGTGCCTTTGTCGGTTTTTTCGTGCGGGGCAAAGGTGAAGCCCACATGATCGGCCACTTTGCTTTGGGTCTTGTCGGTCACGAACGAGCCGGCGACGCTGGCGTCGACCCAGATTGCACACTTGCCGCTGTTGAACAGCGCCAGGTTTTCGTTGAAACCGTTGCTGGAAGCACCCGGCGGGCCGGATTTTTTCATGTTGTCGACGTAGAAGGTCAGCGCCTCCTTCCACTCAGGGCCATTGAATTCCGGCTGCCACTTCTCATCGAACCAGCGCGCGCCGTAACCGTTGGCCAGCGTGGTGATCAGCGCCATGTTCTCGCCCCAGCCGGCTTTGCCGCGCAGGCACAGGCCGTATTGCTCCTTGCTCTTGTCGGTGAGTTTGGCCGCGTATTCGCCGATCTGGGTCCAGGTCGGATGCTCAGGCATGCTCAGCCCGGCATTTTTGAACAGGTCGGTGCGGTAATAGGTGATCGAACTTTCGGCATAGAACGGCAGGGCATACAGCGAGCCCTTGACGGACAACCCGTCACGCACGGAAGGGAACACATCGTCCAGGTTGTAGGAGGCCGGAAGGTCTTTCATCGGTTCCAGCCAACCCTTGGCGCCCCACAGTGCAGCTTCGTACATGCCAATGGTCAATACATCGAACTGCCCGCCTTGGGTGGCGATGTCGGTGGTCAGGCGTTGGCGCAACACGTTTTCTTCCAGCACGACCCAATTCAGCTTGATCTCCGGGTGCGTGGTCTCGAAGGTTTTCGAGAGCTTTTGCATGCGGATCATGTCGCTGTTGTTGACGGTGGCAATGGTCAGGGTTTGCGCGCCGAGGCTGACGGCGCTGAGGGTCATGCAGGTAGTCATGCAAGTGGAGACAAGCAGTGCTTTTGCTGGGAACTTCATCGCGCACTCCATTTCTGCGCCCAGGGGCTACAGAAGGACAGTTATTGTTGTTGTGTCTTCCCGCAAGGAGCCAGGAAGAGTGTGCGTTGATTACAGCCCTCAAACGGGGTGGTGACAAATCCTTGGGAACACTGGGACTGATACTTTTTTGCACTCGATCTCGGCCTGGCCGTTGAGCCGGACACTTTTACGGAGTCCTGGCACTGCGCATTGCGCAACAGTGCCAGGTACTGGGCATTAAGAGGTCAAGCTCGCAGCGGGCGTTTTTGGAGCGTGGTCAGCTCGTAGATCCATTGTGGGTACGTTGGGTTACGCCAACCTTTGTTGGTGTAGATTTTCAGACCGTTTGCGTGCCACTCGGACATCTTTTTCCTCAGCCGCCCGGTGTACTCGGACGCCTTGCATGAAATGTCGGCCCAAGGGTCTACGATCCAGGCATCCTTCCATTCGGCCTGTGAAAAATTGACGGTGCTTTTGCCTGCTGAAGGGGGGCCTCCGACTACCGTAAACACATGGTCCCCACCCTCGACATACCACGCTTGTGCTGTACCTCCGCTTTTTTTGATGATTTGAGCTGCCGATTCAGCCATTTCGTGACAGTTTCCAGCGCCGAACTTCAGACTGGATTCAACCGCCGGCCGATGGTTGTCGCGCATCCAAGAGATGATGGTATTGGCGACGTCTTCTCGGTACCGATCATTAAGGTCGTTGGGCGTGTGCTTGTTAGCGGAGCCGATGGCTGTGGCGTTGAAATGTGAGTCCACGGTTTTTTTTGCGTTTTCGGCATAAAACCGGTTTTGCTCCTCGACAGGCAGGTTCGCAAAATTCTCCGCTTTGGTTAATGGTTCGATGCTCGTCGCTTTGAGCACGACCGTGTCGTTGGCGTTTTTCAGCCTATTGATGAGTTGATAGACAAATTCGCGTTTTTTCTCCGCGCTGAACGTCGCAATAGTCGTTCTCAGTTTTGTGGCTTCGGCGTGTGTATAGCTGGCGGCTTCGAGTTTTGCGAAAGCCGAGTCCAGGGTGGGTAACGCGACGAACGCTTTATTCAAGGGCGCGCCAGTCAGTTTGAGCAAGTTTTCGGTTTCCGCAGTGTGTGCCTTGATCAGCACGTTTTCAAAAGCCGATGCCTGTTGGCCGATTTTTTTGAAGTTGAGCACCGTCGAGGTTGCATCAAATTCGCTGTAGTAAAACGTTAGAGGATCCGCTTCTACAGTGAGGTAACGCTTGGGTCCTCCCGACTGCGTTGCCAGCAGGGAAATCGTTCCACGCAGCTCGCGCTGGTCGTTGCTCAGGCTGCTGATCGGGCCGAGTTTGACAATTCGCGTATTTTGCTCAAGGTTCGCCAGGGTGCTGGTTCCGGGAAAACCAAAGTGCGGGTCCTTGATGATTGTGCCGCGTGTCACTGGTAGATAATCGACAGGTACTTGCAATGTTCGTGGCGTCAGCGAATGGACACCGTCTTGTTCTACTACGTCGAATAAACGGCGTTCAAAAACGATCGTTGGGCTTTTTCCGGCGATAGCGGGTGAAGGGTAGAGACGTTTGTGTTCAAGGGCTTGAACCAACTTGGCGGTGTTGCCGCTGAAGTCCGAGACGATGTTTGAAAAACACAGATCATTTGTCCCACGTTTGACTCTTGGCCCTGCCGGGCAAAAGGCTTCCATGTCTTGTGGGGTGTTGAAATGATCCGCTGATTCAAGATCGGTAATGACATCAGGTTTCTTGGGGTCAAAGCGATACACCCTGTCCCCAACCCTCAGGTCGGTGTGGGTCGCTCTGTTTATCACCTGTGGGTTTTCTGAAAAGAGCGCTTCAGGCATCAAGATGCTTTCGCCGTCAGGCGAAGTCTCGCGCTTCAGTACGATGGATGTGTCCGAGCGGAAATCTGATAGTGCTGGCCCGTAGGCTGACAGGGTTTTGGGGTCGTAGGCATGCCATTGGCCATCCTGGAATAGCGCAGTCGCCTTGATCTGTTGTTCTGCGGTGCCGGTTCGCGTCACTGCGCCATCGGCCAGGTTGGCCGCTCTGCCAGACATCCCGGCCGAGGCCTCGGCAAGGTGGCTGCCCTGCATGCGGGCGAGTGCGCTGAGGGATGCCGAGGTGTTGGCGGCGCTCATGTCCTTGAGTGCGATGCTTTCGGCGCCTTCAGCGCCAAACTTCCCAATGAACTTGGCAGAGGTTTTGGCCGCCGCCCACGCCGCGCCGGATTTAGCGACGCGCCACAATTTCCCGGCACCTTCAGTGGCTGCGTAGAGGGCGACATCAACAGCCAGGTCACCTGCGGCTTTTACAAATTCACCGTGGTAAAGGTCTTCCAGGCTGGAGCCGCCAGGCAGGGCACGTAAAATGCCCTTGAAGAAGTCACTGGGTTCTACGCCGTTCTCAACGGGATTGTTAAATCCTCGGTGGAAGCTGATGAAATCACTTTTGTGCAGGTACACCGCGTCAGTCAACGCCGTGGCCACGGCCTCCATTCTTCTGTTGCTGTAGGGGGGAGATGATTCCTGGCTGGGGCTCTCCTCGTCGAACGTGATTTCACGCAACAAGGGGTTCTTATCGGTGTCGTCAGGCACCACCTGGATGAAGGGTTTAATGGCCGTCAGTGCAACGTTGGCGGTGGCACCTGGTTTGGGGGCGGTGCCGTTTTTTAACGCGTCCACATCAATGCCAAGTTCAACTGTGTGGCCCTGTTTCGTTGAAGGATTGATGTTTGGAATCTTGACGATTTGCCCGGTTGCCGGATAGACCGCGAAATACCTTCTTACGCCCTTGTGGTCGGACGTTATCACCACGCCGTTGCCGACGCCTTCCACCTTCAAAAAGTCCAATGTGCCGAATTGGAGGCTATTGCGCTCGTCAAAAGGCAGCTTGCTGAGCATGTCTTTGAACAGGGAAATCGTATTGAGCCTGCGCGGCGTAAAGTCTTCCTGGATGGCTTTGTCGAATTGCGCGTTGATGTCCGGCAACTCGTGGGCTCTGTTGCGCAGGTCGTCAACGTTCAGGCCTGTTTTGTAGGTACTCCAGCTTTCACCCAGACGGCCCGCCTCATAGACCTCGACGATGCTCGCGTTAATTCCGGAAAAGAGCCCGCCAGCCACCTTTTCCCATAGGACCGGGCTCTCAAAGTCGATGGCTGAGCCAAACGTTTCTCTCAATGTCGCCAGGGCCATGGCCCTTCTGCTCGGCGGTGTGAAGGTTCGCAGATAACGCTTGGCTTGCGAGGTCTCGTTGATCAGTGCGTTGAGTTTTTCTTGGCTGTCGTTCAGCTGTTCGAGGCTGTATTGGTCGCTGTCATTTTTCACCAGGTGATTATTGATGATTGCCCAATCAATTATCGGGTTCAGTTGGGCAATGGCCTGCAACTGGGTTTCAGACGGTGAAATAGGATTGATCTTGTGGAGCTCCATGACTTTCTGGAAGGTCATGCTCGCGGTAGCGCCCGCGGCGATCCGTTCGATCCGGTTGACGGCTGTGTTAAAGCCGACCCACTCGGGGGAGCCCAGGGTGAGGGTCTGCGGCACGTCTTTTACCAGCAGGTGCGGTGCTGCCCCCGCTAACAACACCTTAGCCATGGCCGGTGCGAGGCTGGCCGGGACCTGCTTGGTGTCAATCAAGTGTTGCTTGAACTGCTCGACAATGGTGTCGGTGCCATGCCCCCAGTTCCCAGAGGCCATGAGGTCGAAACCCGCCACGCTATTGCGCTGGGTGCCGGCCGTGGGGTCAAGCTCCAGCACCAGCGCAGTCAATAGCCATTGCTTCAGGCTGGTAGAGGTTTCAGCGCTTTTCATCTCGGTTTGCAGGCGGGTGGCAAACTCGAGGGCGGTGTCACTGGAAAGCAGCTGTTCCCGCGCTTGGTCAGGGTCGCTGCTCAGGTTCGGGACACTGGCACTCAAGAAACCGGCCAGGGAACCATGGCTGCCAATGGACTTTTTCACGAACTCGGTTACCGCCACACGCTGCTCAGTACTCAACGGTATGTCTGTGGACAGGAAACCCCATAGATTGCCAAAGGACGGCGCCTGCGGAATTTCGGTCTGCAAGGCCCGCAACAAGTTATCGACCTGTGCGGCCGATATGGCGCCGTACCAGCCTTGGTCCGAAAGAAACGCCTGGACGGTCGTGGTGCCCTTGGGCTGGTGGGAGGAGTCCGGGTCCACCGTGAAGCCCGTGGTCTGGTCGTTATCGACATTCCCGTGTTTGAGCTGATGGATCAGCGCATATCGATCGTTACTGTCGCCCAGTGCGGTTCTCTGGCGGTTCAGCCAGTTCACGACTTTCTGCGGGTTTTCAACCGGTGTTGGAAATTGCTGCGTGCGGCCCATCAGCTCCGTGTGTCGTGCGAACGCCGGGCTGCTGTAGTCGTTGCTGATGCCATAAAAACTGCCCACCCATTCGAAGGGCATGCTGTTGTCGGGCTGGTTCAGCGCGATGGTTTTTCCAGGGGGGCTGAATACGGCCGCAGCGTTCAATACCGGTGCAAGCACATCGAAATGCTCAGGGTACTTTTGCGCGAAGTCAGTGGCGGTAAAGCGCTGCTCAAGGCCATTGACCTTACCGATCAAGGCGTTGTCCGTGGGGTCAAAGCGCAGGGAGGTCAGGTCGATGTTCTGTTTTTGGGCCCATTCGGTAAACCCACGTCCCTTCAGGGCCTTGTCCAAGTAAGCCCGCCACTGTCCGATCAGGCTGTTGGCCGGGATCGATTCAAGCATTTTCGACTCTGCTTGGCTCGAGTCGCTCTTGAGCTCAAGCATTACGCCATGCACCGCGACAGCCAGTGCTCTTTCGGTGCTGGCCAAGGCGTCTTCGGGCGTGTCCGGGCTGTGTGCGGGGGGCGCGAGGGGCGTAGCGCTGTCGTTTTCCTGCAGGCGGGCCTTGACCTCGACCGCCAGGGTTTCAAGTGGCGAAAGGTTCAGCGTCTTTGCGCTGAGCGGTAGGGCGACTGCCTGCTGCTTCTCCCGCACGCTACGCGAGCGAGCATCGTCAGCCGAGGGGGAGACCAGCGCCTTGAAGCCGTTGTCTCGGATGATTTGCGCACTTCTGCTCAGATTGGCTGCACGTGATCGTTGTTGCCAGCCATCCTGAGGGAAGCCATGGGGTGGCAGTGGTTCTTCGGCGTAGAAACGCAGTACTTCCGGCAGCGTTACAGGGTTCGCACCGGGGTAATCAACGTAGTCGCCCGAGCCTGTCGCCATCTGCTTTACCGCGGGTTCCACGTCTTGCCAGACAGAGGCCCAATCTGAAATGGCGTTGACAGGGAAGGTGGTGTCGACACTCTTGACTTTACCCTTCAAGGTCCCGTCGTCCGAGTTGATTTGGATGCTCGACAGGTCAAGGTTGTTCGCGCGTACAAACGTGGTAAAGGCGCTGCTGTTCAGTGCGTCCTTGAGGTTATTGCGGGCCAGGTTAAAGGTCGAGTACTCGGGCAGTTCGTCTATCGTGTACGCAAACGCCTGCCCCAGTGCCTGGCTGCACAGGCGGGCCAGGGCCTGATCGGCGTCCTTGACCTTTTGTATCGCCGGCACCGACGCGGGTATGAAGCCTGCCAGCAGCCGGTTCAACTGTGGCGTGGGCAGCTCCGCAACCTGTTGCTTGGCCTCTCTTTGGCGCTGCTGAACCGGGGCGAATTGCGCCGCGTAGTAACTGTCGGTGTTACTGATCGAACTGAAGTTTTGCTCTTTGAGCAATTGGTCGATCGTGAATAATCGGTCGTCACTGTTGAAGCGGCTTTTGCGCACTAAATAAAAGGCCGCGACATCCTCCGCGGGTGCATGCCCGCGGTCGTGGAAACGGATGTCCCCGCCCAGTTTTTTGGCCGCGGCTAAAACGGCCGATGAAGCGGCGGCCCAATCGGGATCTTGCGCCAAAGAAAAGCTGACGGTTTGCTTGTTCTGTAACCCGCTCAGGTCTCCGTTGGTGTTGATGACCAGGCTGGAAACATCAATACCCTTGGCTTGGGCAAAGGTCTTGAACGGTTGCGCGTCGAGCGCGTCAGCCAACGCGTTCCAGGCCAGGCCGAATGTTGAACCGGGCGGGACGGCAATCTTTTCCTCTCCAAAGCCGGAGCTTCGGGTTGCATCGACCCATCGGCGGATCAAATGATTGGCGAAATTGATCGACAATTGCCGGTCGCCGTCTTCAACCAGGGCATTGGCGAACTGAGTGGTTGAGGTGTTGTCGGTGTGTTGCGCGGGATCTGGGTTCTGCAGTTCCCGACGTGCTCGTGACACCACAGGGGAAGGGAGCGAGGCGGGTTGCGATGGGGTTTGGAGTATGTCGTGAATGAGCTGGGCGTAGGTTTTCTGCGGATTCAGTGCGCTGGGCTGGTTCAGGTGTCGCTCGACTTCATCGTGCAGTATTTCGCCTGTGAGGGGCGGACGGCTGTTGTTTATCAACTGGCTGATCTGCGCGGCCAGGCTCGGTCGTTCTTCTGTCATCGCGTAGCTGAGCAGGTGCACGATGCGCTGCCGGGCGTGTGGCGGTATATCGCCGGCCTGCACGGGCGCGAGGAGAGCCTGGTGGTTGTTCATCTGATTATTAAACAGCGGGATGACTTGCGAGGCCATTGAGTACGCAGGTTTTGCGGCGGCGCTCATGTCGTTTGAGCCGGTGATGGTGGCGGGAGCAGGTAACCGCTGAACGTTGATCATGAGTAGCCCTTTTACCTTTGCGTTGATAGACAAGGCATCACCCATCGAGTGAAAGAGGAGCGATGTCTTCGCTAAGTGGCCAGGGGCTTGGTGCAGTTCCAGTGACAGGGTGTGGAGGGATTACTTCAAGGGATTGCTGTGTAATCGTTTGTCGATGCGCAAAGAGCTCAAGCCAGGTTTTGTTCGGTGAGCCGCTGCACCGCCAAGCGACGGTAGTGGGAGGGGGTCATGCCCTTGAGCTGTTGGAAGCGTCGATTGAAGTTGGAAATGTTATTGAAGCCGGATTCGAAACACACATCCGTGACGGCTTTATCCCCATCGGCCAGTAACTCGCAGGACTTGCTGATACGCAAGCGATTGACGAACTCGATAAACGTGCGACCGGTGGCCTGCTTGAACACCCGGGAAAAATACGTCGGCTTCATGCCCAGGTGTTCCGCCACTTCTTCCAGCGGCAACTCCCGCGCGTAGTGGGCAAAGATGTAGTCCACCGCGCGGTTGGTGCGGTCGATGCTGTGCTCATCGGCCAGTTGCGGCGTGGTCACGCCGGACAACAACTGGTAGTCCTCGCACGCGCTCAGCACGTCCAGCAGAATAAAGAAGTGCCCCAGGCGCGCCATGCCTTGGGCGTCCTCAATGCGTTGCATCAGGGTCATGGCCTGGGCGATGGTTTTTTTGCAACGAAACTCGATGCCGGACTGCGCCCGTTCCAGCAGCGGTGCCAGGGTCTTGAGTTCGGCGAAAATAGGGCTGCCGTTCTCAAACAGTTCATCGGTGAAGTTCACCAGCATGTCGCGCTTGGGCACCACCTCGTCTTCCTCCACCTGGCTGATCCAGTTGTGGGGCAGGTTGGGGCCGGTGAGGAACAGGCTTTCCGGGTAGAAATTGCCGATGTAGTCGCCGATGAACACTTTGCCGGAGCTGGCGATAATCAAGTGCAGCTCGTACTCCTTATGGAAGTGCCAGCGTACCAACGGGCAGGGGAAACCATGCTGGCGATAGATGATGGACAGGCCGTTGTGATCGTCCATCAGCTCGTAGGAAGGGTCGGTGATTCGCGTTGCTCGGGTCATGCTGCCGTCGCTTTATTGTGGTTGCGATTCGAATAATGCCCCCTTGTGTGTTGTCGCTGCCAGCGGCAAGTTGATCGGAGCATCTCTGAATGCCGTTTTTGGTGATTGGCTACTTAATATATTTAACTGGGCTGTGATATTAACAAAAGCGTTTGCAGGCAGCCGTTGTGCTGATCGAGAGCGGCATGGCCGCTGGGATCAAAGAAGATTTTTATGTGAAACAGAGCACGAGTGAGGGTGTGGTTATGATTCGTGATGCACTACCCAAGGACGCGAAGAGCATCGCCAATGTTCATGTCAGTAGCTGGCAACACGCTTATCTCAGTCTGATGCCGGCTGATTTTTTGTCCTCGCTTACTGCAACGTTGCCTAAGAGGGAAGCTTATTGGGCTCATGCAATTGAAAGCAAAGAGTCTGACGTTTTAGTTTCAGAGGTGGATGGGAACGTTATTGGTTGGATTTCAGTGGGGCCTTGCCGTGATGAAGATAAGTCTGGCGCCGAAGCGGGAGAGGTCATGGCTATCTACGTCTTGGCAGAATACTGGGGCAAGGGTATAGGCGCCCAATTATGGGCGTCAGGTTTAAAGCGTTTGGTTGATCAGGGTTACAAGCTTGTTACCTTATGGGTTTTAGCTGAAAACGAAAGGGCTGTGCGCTTCTATCAAGGGCTCGGAGGGCAGGAGGAGCTTGGCAGCCGTCGCACGCTCGTCCGTGGCGGGGTGTCCCTGGAGGAGGTGAGGTACGTCTGGGCGCGTTAGGGGGCAGGGATGCCCGATTCAACTTGCCGCGCAGCGGCGGCAAGTCAGAGTCACGATGTTCATGTTCTTTGCGCTGCTCGATTCCCTAGAGGTTGCGGTTCTTCGCCTCGATCCACTGGGACATGTACTGCGTACTTTTATGCGCGTGATGGCGCAGCATGCTGCCGGTAAAGTTGTCGCGGCGATGGGCCGCAAGGTTGCGGCGGCATTGCTCCAGGCATGCCACCAAGGCCGGTCCGTGGAGGGCCTGGTCATAGCGCCGGGCCAGGAGCTGGCGCCCCTGTTCCTGGGCCTGGGTCCAACGCTCGCGGTCCTGATAAAGGGCCACGGCGGCGGCGGCCAGGGCCGGGGCGTTCTGCTCGATCGCGCCGGGCCAGGGCTGATCGTCGCCCATCGCTTCGGCGCCGATCGGTGTGGTGACATTCGGCGTGCCACACAGCATCGCATCCGCCAGCTTGCCCTTGATCCCGGCGCCAAAGCGCAGGGGGGCCAGGCAGATACGTGCGGCACTCATCACCTGCAACGCATCTTCGGCCCAGTTCATCACATGAAACCCCTGGGCCGCGTTGTGCAGGGCGGTGGCCTTGGGCGGGGTGTAGGCCCCGTAGATATGCAGTTGGGCGCCCGGCAGTTGCTGGCGGATCAGCGGCCACACGCTGTTTTTCATCCACAACACCGCATCCCAGTTCGGCGCGTGACGGAAGTTACCGATACTGAGGAAGTGCGCGCGGTCTTCAAAGGGCGCGAA
>Ga0105246_10001027_pt1 | contig 16047 bp, 13 predicted proteins | sample KBSM64metaG_FD_99694 | JGI IMG/M metagenome (GOLD analysis project Ga0105246, IMG submission 99694) | Miscanthus rhizosphere microbial communities from Kellogg Biological Station, Michigan, USA - KBS M6-4 metaG | ecosystem: Host-associated > Plants > Roots > Rhizosphere > Soil | place...
CACGGCATATGCAAGCAATTCGCGCGGACTCACAAGTTGCGTCGCTGGGATACGAAACATCGGCGCCGCCCCGAGAAACCACCGCATGACAACCACACTCGATATGGACGAAAGGACAACCGCACCGAGAACACCCGCGCTCCAGCGACCGACGACTTCTTCAATCACAAAGAGGACGGCTGATATGGGAGCATTGAATGCAGCAGCGAGGCCCGCAGCCGCGCCGACGGGGGCAATCAGCCGTAGTTTGTTTCGAGACAGGTGAAGTCGCCTGCCCAAACTGGACGCGAGCCCCGCGCCCACCTGTAAAGAAGGATCTTCGGGACCGAGTGACTGACCAGATCCGATGGCGAGCGCAGACAATACAAACTTGCCGATTGTGGTACGAATCGAAATGTAGCCGTTCAGGATGTAAAGGGCAGACTTCGTTTGGGTGACGCCACTGCCACGGGCGGTAGGGAAAACGTGAATTACAAGAACAGCAACAGCCAATCCCACTATTGTCGGGGCAATCACGAGTCGAAGTGGAGAGTTAGCTGGGTCGGGTCCAAGAAAGATTAGCTTGCTCCAATCGATCACAATCCGGAGGGTCACTACTGCCAACCCAGCAAAAACACCCAGAAAAACGGACAGAATCAGAAAGAAGCGTTCCTCCCGTAGCGTCTCGGTCGGACCGTGATCTTGCAACGGTGCAGCCGGCTGGGGCGAGAGCGAGAGAGGCGTTGGCGTGGGCATAGGACCGTGAAAGGCGCTCACCGCTCGACCTCTCCGCGACCCTTTGACATCAGGAACAAAGCCAGATCCTTACCAGAAGGTGGACCGCAAAAAGGCTCAGTGGTCTTCTCGATTGCGAAGGCAAATTCCAACGTTGTGTTCGAAAGATCTTGATTCTGTAAGAGCGATGAATCGTTCAATTTCGCTTGTACGGTATTCTGACGCTCGCGCAGTTCGTGCACCGCGTTCTGAAGTTCTGACGACAGCTGATGGTGCTGGTTCAGACAGTTATTAAGGCGACGTACCGCTGTCTGGAACGCATCTTGAGTACGAGCGCGCCGTTCCGAATCAGAAATTCGAGTGTCTAGCGGGTCGACATCTAGAACCAACTTGGCGGTTGATAGCATGTTGACCAAATCGGGTTCTGTGGAACTTGGTGCAACCACCTCTTCCAAGTACCTCTCTGCAGAGGCATAGCGACCAGCAAGAAATGCTGCGCGGCCAGCCCCGGTCAACGCATCCTTGTTCTTGGGGTCGACGCTCAATACTCTTTGATACTGCGCAACAGCCCGCGAATAATCTCCAGCGAGAACAAACAAGGCTGCGACTTGATTACGTAGGGTGGGCTCTTCAGGCAAATTTCCTGCGAGCGCGACTAGTTCGCCATCCGCTTGTGCGATTGCTCCGTGGTTCAACAGGTACTGTACGAGGTCGATCCTGACAGCTCGCCTATTTCCGTCTGTGTCCGTATCCCAAACCGCATAAATGGCGTTCTGATAGTGGCGGATGGCTTGATCGTTATCCTTAAGTCCCACGTAGGTTCTGGCTAGCTCGAGGTTCACTTTGCCGTTTTCTGGCTGTTGATCCCAAAGCACCTGCAGGTATGCCAACGCCTCTTGGTTACGTTTGTCAGCAATGAGGGCTTCTGCCAACCCGAGCTGATTGGAAAAGGCACCCGGAGAAAGATCAAGTGCAGCACGGTACGCCAATATCGCGCCACGAATGTTCCCGCTGTTCATTTCCACTCGAGCGCGTTCAGAAAGGCTTGCTGTCACACGTCGCTGCCGAGCACGATAACTAGTAGAAAGAGCCGACACCGCCGCGAAAGCCACAAACGCGAGCAGAAATAGCGCGAGAATCGTAACCGGTTCGCTTCGTCGGGTTCGATTCCATCGACTGTCGTTATTCAAGGCTGTTCAAGTGGGCGCGACGTAAGCGCAATCGTGGTCGTGCACTGAGTCTGCAGGTCAGCGGAGAACGTTGTCAATTGCAACTCCGAAACCCGAGACACCAGACAAAGTAAATTGACACCCCTCTAGGGTGGCAAGCTACACTGCACGGGCTAAACCGATTTATTTCGTAATGAGCAGTCCAACAGTTAGGCGGACTTACATTCGAATGAAGGTGACTCATGGGCCTCGATAGTGGCCTGACCAGACGACAATTGCTGCGCAGCTGCGGTGGACTTGCGCTTGCACCTACTTTGGCGGCTTTTACGGCTTGCAAGAGCAAATCCTCGACTACGCCAGCCGCAGTGGATCCTAATCAGATGCTCGATGAGGTGCAGCGCGCAATTTTCGATTTCTTCTGGACTGAAGCGTCGCCTGAGACCGGTCAGGTGAAAGATCGCGCGCTGGTCAACGGCAGCGATACGCGCACCACCGCTAGCATTGCGGCAACGGGATTCGGGCTCTCTGCGCTGTGCATCGGACATGAACGTGGCTACCGATCACAAACTGAAATTAAGGAACGTGTGCGAAATACCTTGAGTTTTACTGCGAAGAAACTCCCGCATGAGCATGGTTTCTTCTATCACTTTATTGACATGAATACGGGGGAAAGGATCGGCAAGTGCGAACTCTCGTCAATTGATAGTTCTCTTTTCTATTGCGGGATTCTCACTGCGCGACAATATTTCTCTGATCCGGAGATTCAGGATCTCGCAACGAAAATCTATGAACGGGTTGACTGGCCGTGGATGCTCAATGGAGGCCCGACATTTTCCATGGGTTGGCATCCTGAGACGGGCTTCATCGACGGCCGATGGAGTCATTATTGCGAGTTGATGATGATCTATCTGCTCGCGATCGGCTCGCCAACGCATCCAGTTGGTCCGGAGACATGGGATGCCTGGACTCGACCGACCATTCACTATCAGGCAATCGATTACATCTCAGGGAACGATCCACTGTTCACACACCAGTATTCGCAGGCATGGTACGACTTCCGACATAAACGAGACAAATACGCAGATTATTTTGAGAATTCTGTGAAGGCGACACGTGCGCATAAGTTGTTCTGCCTGTCACTTCGGGATAAATTCCCTGATTACAACGAGAACTTTTGGGGAATATCGGCATCCGATTTTGCGGGCGGATACACAGCGTGGGGTGGCCCGCCTCCTCAGGGGCCGATCGATGGAACGCTAGTGCCGTGCGCGACCGGGGGATCCCTGCCGTTTGTATTTCCAGACTGTTTTGCCGTCTTGAGCAATGTGCGTGCGAATTATCCAAAAGCGTGGGGCCGCTACAGCTTCGTAGATGCATTTAATCCGCTGACGAATTGGTACGATCCTGATGTGATCGGTATTGATTTGGGGATCACGATGCTCATGGTGGAGAACCAACGATCCGGACTGATCTGGAAAACGTTTATGAAAAATCGCGAGGCGCAGGAAGCAATGCAGAAGGTGGGATTCAAAACGGTTTAGCGGTGACCGAACTGTATAGCCTTGCTCGCACGATCATGTGTTCTCCCTCTATAATCCTCATCACAAATTATCGCTCACAGGATTCCAGCCATGGCAAAGACGTCGTCCCCTAATATCGCAGCTGATGCTTTCGTATTTTTTGGAGCGACAGGAGATTTGGCGTACAAGAAAGTCTTCCCTGCCCTCCAGAACATGGTTCGCACGGGCGTACTCAACGTCCCCGTAATCGGCGTTGCGAAGTCTGGGTGGACGGTTGATCAATTAAAGGATCGTGCACGAAAAAGCGTCGAGGAGAATGGCGGCGGTGTCCAGCCGGAAGCTTTTGAGCGGCTGATGAAGCTGCTCGATTACATTGATGGCGACTACGGCGATCCAACTACTTTCCAAAAGTTACGCACAAAACTAGGCAATGCGCAGTGTCCGACACACTATTTGGCTATCCCGCCGAGCCTCTTTGGCACAGTCGTTGAAGGACTCGACAAGGCGGGATGCAGCCAAGGGGCTCGGGTCATCATTGAAAAGCCATTTGGGCGGGATCTGGCCTCAGCTCGCGAATTGAATCGCATTCTCCAAACGGCGTTTCCGGAAAAGCAGATTTTTCGTATCGATCACTATCTGGGCAAGGACGCAGTTGAGAACCTTCTCTTTTTCCGCTTCTTCAATACGTTTGTTGAACCGATCTGGAATCGGAACTACGTTCATCACATCCAGATCACTATGGCTGAAAGCTTTGGGGTTCAGGGCCGCGGAAAATTCTACGAGGAAGCCGGCTGCATACGGGACGTGATCCAGAATCACATGCTGCAGGTCGTTGCTTTTCTTGCGATGGAAGCGCCAACAAACCTCTACATAGAGTCTCTTCGCGACGAACAAGCAAAGGTCTTTCATAGCATTCCTCCGATTACGCCGAAATATTTGGTGCGCGGCCAGTTCAACGGGTACCGCAAAGAGCCTGGCGTGAGCCCGACTTCGCAGGTGGAAACGTTTGCGGCGGTTCGATTCTCGATTGATTCGTGGCGCTGGGCAGACGTACCGATTGTGATCCGCGCCGGAAAGTCCATGGCCGTGACGGCAACCGAAGTCACGGTGCGGCTCAAGCGTCCCCCGATGATGCGAGTGCCTATCGATAAAAACAACTACTTCCGTTTTCGTCTCGGACCCGACCTAGCACTCAGTCTTGGAGCTCGCGTTAAGGGACCGGATGATCCGAACAATCGCTTCGCTACGGCAAACACTGAACTAGCGGCTGTGCACAAAGCCGAGGCGGATGAAGTGGACGCGTACCAACGTCTTTTGACGGACGCTTTGCGAGGGGACCAACTTATGTTTGTGCGCCAGGATGCAGTTGAGGCCGCGTGGATGGTGGTAGACCCGATTCTCGGAAACGTGGAGCAGCTCGAGTTTTACCAGCCCGGTAGTTGGGGACCGGCCGTAGCCGATGAACTGGCGAAAGACCTTGGTGGCTGGGTGAATCCCGTTGTACAGCCCACACCGGCGGCGGTGCCTTCGTTGGATGTCGCTGCTGACTAAGATCGGAGCGCGAGAGTGTCAATCTAGCGATTGGATTTTCCAAATAATCTGTCTCACCATGCCTTGAAGAGTTTCGACGTCTGCTTGGTTGATCTTGAGGCGCCGGACAAGTCGACGTAGTTTGTCCTCTGCAGATGGGCCAGCTCCGCGTTTGATGTATCCACTTCGCTGAAGTGCTTCGAAAAGATATTGAGTTAACCGTTCCTGTTGAGATGCGGGCGCTACTTTCGTTTTGACGAGTGACGATTTTTGGATCGGGTTACGTATCAGCTCGTACAGGCAGATGGCCACTGCCTGTCCCAAGTTCATGGACCCATGCTCTTCACGTGTTGGGATACGGATGATCCATTGACAGTGGGTTAGGTCGCTGTTCGACAGGCCAAACCGTTCTGATCCGAAGAGCAGCGCAACGCGGCTGGTGGCCACGGCCTTGCGGATCAATTTGGCTCCTTGCTCAAGGCGCGTCAGACGCTGATGCAACTCTCTGTGGTTCGCGGCGGTTGTACCGACGACAAGTGAACAGTCGGCAACTGCATCAGCAACGGTAGCGAATTCTTTGGCCTCGGCGAGCAATTCGCTCGCACCCACTGCCGAACGGGCTTCACGAAAAGCTTTTTCGTACGGCTGGACAACCCGCAACTGCGAAAAACCAAAGTTGCTGGCTGCGCGAGCCACCGCTCCGATATTGAGAGGGTTGCGTACGGAAACAAGCACTATACAAAGACGGTCGAGTTGCATCTTTTGTAGCAAGACATAATCATTCTACGATGTCCGCATATTGACGAGCTTTGCAGGCGTGTCGAGAAGAATCCTTAGCCTAAATCCAGGAATCACATCTATGATTAACATGAGCGCCCCAGTACGCGAGACCGATTCCGACAAGGTACAACATGCATAGACGAGCAATGTTAAACGCAGCGCTAGCCATCACAGTTTTGGCGCTAGTTTGCTTTAAGACGAATTTGTCCGCTGCCGATTCGGCTGATCAGCAATGGAAGAATGATCTTTTGAGTTGGAGGAGTAAGCGGGCCGCGGGATTGCAGGCGCCAGAAGGATGGTTGTCTTTGATTGGGCTGGACTGGCTCAAGGATGGCGACAACAGCTTTGGAGCTTCGGAAGATAACCGCTTTGCGATTGCCGCCAAACTTCCCGCCCATCTCGCCGTCGTGCGGGTTGATAAAAACGCGCTTCAGTTGTTAGCTCCAGCGGGCGGATTCCCCAAGGAACTCCTGGTGAATGGTCAACCTGCGAAGGAGCAACCGCTGTTTGCCGATGATGCGCAGAAGCCATCAAAGCTGTCGATCGGAACCGTCACCATCATTATTATTCGTCGAGATGATCGGTATGCCCTGCGGATCAAGGATTTGCTGGCTCCCACGCGAACCGACTTTCATGGTTTGAGGTGGTATGCACCGAATACCTCATACCGGATTCGAGCGAAATGGGTTCCTTATGTTCCCGCAAAAGTGCTCGACATTCCGACGATTCTTGGTACGGTCAGCAAACTTCCTGCACCCGGGGCGGCAGAATTTTCGCTTGAGGGTAAGACGATGCGCCTTGAGCCGGTTCTGGAGGAACCAGATTCAAAGGAACTGTTCTTTATCATGCGAGACACAACTAGCAAAGCTACAACCTATGGGGCGGGTCGATTCCTTTACACAGAACTTCCAGACCACGGCCTTGCACAACCTGGAGAACTTGTGCTCGACTTCAACAGGTTGATCAACCCTCCCTGCGCATTTACTGCGTATGCAACGTGTCCCTTGCCGCCGCCACAGAATCGCCTGCCGGTTGAAATTCCGGCTGGCGAGCAGCGCTATCATGATTGACAGACACAAGTTCACCGAAGTTTCAGCTAAAGTGATTTCGAGGTGTCAGAATGAGATGGGTGTTGGTTGTTCTAGCGCTGCTGGGCGTTATAGTCGCTTCACTCGCTTTACGTGAACACTACCGCACCGATACTTCTCCTTGCAGTATCAATGACCGCTGGGACTGCGGCATTGTGAACCACAGTCCCTATGCGAAGTTCGGTGGAATACCAGTGGCAGTTATCGGAATCGCGGGCTATCTCTTGCTAGGCCTGCTAGCTGTGGGCCGTTCGTATCGACTGATGCTATTGCCGGCGCTGCTCGGCCTGGCATTTTCCCTCTACTTGACTCGTATCGAGGCGCGGATTCTAGGAGTGTATTGCATCTATTGTGTCATCTCGCTTGGAATTATCTCGCTGATAACTTTGCTCGTCGCTGAACGGGTGATCATAAAAACCGGGAAACAGCGCCGAGGGGAGCTTGCCAGACGATGAGGAATTTGGCACACTTCGCGCACGAGGATCACAAGCTTTTGGGAAACAACCGTGTGGCTGAGCGGATAGTTTGAGCTAACTTTCGCAGTTAGGCTGCGTCGGTCAAGTCAACTTTAAAACGCGCTCCTACTGGAAAAAGACCTAAGCGGGTAAGTTGCAACCTTCGCTGCTGGCAGAAGTCTGAGAAGTCCGCATCAGAATAGGGCACGCTTTCGTTTTCGGGCTGAACAATTTCCGAAACCCCAAGTTGCGTTGAAAGGCGATCGAGATCGTCAATCCTCCCAACCACCTGCATTCCCCAGACACATCGTCCAAGATCAGTTCCACCGTTTGTATCAATCAAGCCTGCGCATTCAATGCGGCTGTCGCGAAGAAATCGAATTGCGAGTTCAGCATGCTCGGAGGTACCCAACACGAGGACTCGACGCGGCGACGCTACTGGCAGCCGCCATGTGTTAATAGAATCCCTGAAGAGTGGGAATGAATAACGCACACCAAGCAGCATCGCCCAGGAGAAGATAGCGTCCAATAAGAATACGATTCGCGAATAACCTTCAAAGCGAAAGAGCCCCGTCAAGATAAGCAATGTTATTACTTCGCCGGCGATCACTGCCTCTCCCACTCGATGGACATCTGCTACTGACCCTCGCCACCATGACCTACGGTAGACCTTGAACCACCAGAGACAGAGAAACTTGGTACTCAAGACAATCGGCCAAGAATAGAGAAAGAGGACCATCTCAGAATGAGGAACGGCAGATCGAAAGCGTAGAAAGTACGCGAGGTAGTACGACAAAGATAGGACCAGCGGATCGAGGAGAAAGGCTAAACGGTCGCGGGTCAGGAATGTATGAACCCACTTTCGAAAGGTGGTGGTTGCAGGGGCATGGACGTCTTGGTTGTGAAACAAGTGAATTCCGAAAAGTAAAAGAAACAGAAACCAGAAACCGAGAAGACCGATGGCGCGGGGGAGAAGCAACTGCCGTAGAGCCAACGCAACGGCGCCTGACCCAATTGACAGGGCATAAAGCACGAGTACAGCAGTTCTTTCGTTTAGGCCAAGTTTCACCAATCGGTGAGAAGTATGGTCCGTGCCTCCGACCGAAACGCTTTGGCCTCTCAAGCGGCGAGTCACAGAAACGAAGAAGGTATCGAAGATCGGGATTGCCAGAACCAAAGCAGGCGCGAACACTAACGCCGGCACTCCGGAAATGTGCGTAATACCTAGCAGTGACGAACAGCCTAAAAGAAATCCGAGAAACAGGCTTCCCGCATCGCCCATAAAAATGCGTGCGGGTTTGAAGTTAAAGATGAGAAATCCCATCGCTGCACCGGCCACGATGGCCCCTAGGAGTCCGTAGGTAGTCAGGCCAGCGAACAAATAGAACATTGAAAGGTATGCTGCAGAGATGACAGCGACGCCTGCTGACAAACCGTCCATATTGTCGAGCAGGTTAAAAGCGTTCGTCATCCCTACGAGCCAAATGAGAGAGATCGCAAAGTTGATCCACCAGCTCTCTCTCATGGGATAGACAAGACCAGTGCTGAGAACTAGTCCGGCCGCGGCGACCTGCGCAAGAAGTTTTGTGCGCGGGCGTAGATGCCAAATGTCATCGGCAAGTCCAAGTCCAAACATGAGGGACGATATCCCGATGATTTTCCAAGCGAGATGATTAGAAAACGGAATGAAAACGCAGCTCGAAGCAATGAATCCAACCCATACAGGAACGCCGCCGAAAAAACAGGGCGTCGTCTTATGCCAGCGATCTTCGCGAGGTCGAGCAAGCCAGCCCTTGCGACGGCAGATCCTAATCGTCCAGGTCACGAGCGCAGCTGTGACGATGGCAGTGGTAACAAAGGACACACCCAGGCTTATACCGGAGCTAGGAGGTGCGGAAACAGCAATTTGAATTGGCAGCAGCAATGTCCACTAGTCTCCTGGCACGAAATCGCCCACTCGCGGTTGCAAGTTTCGGGAGTCCAACATACTGGAAGCGACGGCTTCCACGATGTCACGAAGATTCTTGCTAACCTGGTATCCGATCGTCTCGCGAATACGCGTTAAGTCGGGAACGCGGCGCGCCATGTCTTCAAAATTCTTCCCATAAGCTTCTTCATACGAAACGTGCTGAATACGAGAACGGGAATTCGTTATATCCAACACCACGGATGCCAATTCGTTAATGGTGACCTCTTCGTCGGAACCGATGTTAAAGACCAACCCTTCCGCACGATCTAGTTCGGATAGACGAACAAGGGCTCGCGAAACATCGCCAACCCAGCCAAAACATCGCGATTGAGTACCGTCGCCGAAGATCGTGATGGGCATTCCCATCAACGCCTGCTTCACAAAGCGCGGAAGAACCATTCCGTACGTGCCCGTTTGACGCGGACCGACTGTATTGAACAAGCGCACAACGACACAGGGCACATCGCGCTCGCGCTGGTAGGCAATCGCCAAAAATTCATCGATTGCCTTTGAACAGGCATAGCTCCATCGATCACAAAGCGACGAACCGATGACGAGATCATCATCTTCGGCAAAAGGTAGCTTAGTAGACTTTCCATAAACCTCGGAGGTAGAGGTAATAACAACCTTCTTCTTCTTCTTCGCAGCAGCCTCGAGCACCAATTCGGTGGCGCGCACGTTGGTGTGGATCGTTCGTACCGGAGACTCCATGATCAGTCTCACGCCGACGGCTGCGGCTAGGTGGAACACGACGTCGGATTCATCCACTAGTTCATTGAGCAGCGGTCGATTCATCACGGTTTCAATGACATAGTGAAAGTGAGGATCTGGTTTGAGGTGGCGGATGTTTGCGATTGAACCCGTAGAGAGATCATCGAGGACGGTCACCTCATATCCGTCCTCAAGCAGCATCTCAGTTAGGTGAGATCCAATGAACCCGGCTCCGCCGGTAATTAATGCGCGCATGAACGAGCCTCCTATTTCTAGCGCCTGCAGATTTTGTAATTGGGAAGACAGTGCTGATTGATGAAAAGTTAAGACTGAAGCGGCGACTCCGAAGGTTTCGATCTCTCGGAGAACGGATGTGTCTCGAACTTGGACCGAAGCACTCTTGAGTACAGCGATTCCAAATCCTGAGTCATGCGTTGTTTAGAAAAACGCTCGCGAACAAACTCGCGACCCGTGTCCCCCATATCTAGCCGGCGATTCTCATCTTCCAACAAGTGGGTAATCGCTTGGGCAATGGATTTCGGATCGCGTGGAACTAAGATGCCGTTCCTGAACACTTCCAGTTGATTCACGCGTACGGCATCTCCCACCATCAGGTCCCGCACACCACCGACGTCGACGGCGACAAAGGGTCGACCCGATGCCATCGCTTCGATCAACACTACAGGCGTTCCTTCGTTGATTGAGGTCAACACAATGAGATCCAACTTTGCGTACCACTGCTCCAGGTGACGCTGCCAGCCGACGATGGATACGCGATTCTCTATCTCTTGCGCGGATATCATCTGGTCGCACGCAGCGCGCAATTCCCCGTCGCCAATCATGAGATAACGAGTCTCATGATGCCCACGCACGCTGTCGACGCTCTTTAGAAACAGTTGCGGATCTTTGATGCGTGTAAGGCGGCCGATCCACCCAACCTGATGCTCGCGCGGTGAGACGCGTAAGAGGCCCGCGACATCTTGGCGCCCATTACTAGAGAGAAATGGATGCAGATCACAACCTAAGGGGATCGTGACAATCTTGTGAGCCGGAGCAATGCGGAATTCATTGGCCAGTTCGCGTCTCTGCGACTCACTGATTGCGATGATGTAATCGGAATGATATGCCAACCATCGCTCGACCACGACGATGAGGTGCGAGATGAGCGGTGGGAAGTATCCGCTAAATACGTGTCCGTGAAACGTATGGACTCGGACGGGCACCCGCGACAATATTGCCGCTAATCGTCCTAGCACTCCTGCCTTTGCGGTGTGTGTATGAACAACGTCTGGCCGCTCACTTCGAAAGATCCGCAGCAAACGCCAGAATGAAACCAAATCTTTCCACCAAGAGATTTGCCGGCTCATTCCTGCAATTCGCGTGAGCCTCAAGCCACTGTCCTCAGCAAGATATTCCATGCTCGCTTCTCCTTGCGGGACATCGCCAGTGAGCAAGGCTATGTTGTGGCCTTTGAGAGAAAGCCCATGGCTGGCAGAGACCACCGCGACAGCGGGCCCGCCGATGTTCAATCGAGCAATCACCTGAGCGATTTTTAGAGATGCATTTGCCATGCGGAGTGCACTAATTTCAGGTACAGCTGTTCGGTTGCCTGGGTCATGGCTTGTAGTGAAAAGCGTTCTTCCGCGCGACGGCGACCAGACGCCCCCATTGATCGTCTCAATGCTGAATCGCACAACAAGATTTCTGCCGCATGAGCAATGGCTGGAGGATCGCCGATGGGAACAATGAATCCCGTTTCACCATCTGCAACAGCCTCAGCATTTCCCCCTGCATCTGTAGCGATCACCGGCTTGCCACAAGCCATTGCTTCGAGAAGAACGTTCGAGAAGCCTTCGGTGAGCGAAGCGCAGACATACACATCAAGAGAAGCGAAGATATGCGCTGGATCCGGCGTCTGGTCCACGATAGAAAACTTTGACATGAGGCCACGGTCTTCTATCTGCTTAACAGTCTTGTGCTTCATTCCATAGTCCGCACCGACCATGAGAAAACGCGCTTGGGGATACCTTTTCGACAACAAATCAGCAAACTCTACGAAATCGCTGTGTCGTTTTGCCGGTGTGTAATTTCCGACTAACCCGAAGACGACGTTATCGTCAGACCACCCAACCGATTTACGCCACGCACGGGAAAGTTCTGGGTGAAATCGCTCTGTATCCACGCCGTTGTAGATGCGTCCGCATTTGTTAGGCGGACACTTCGCGATTTCAATCATCTCTCGCAATACAGCTTCACTATTTCCAATACTGAAATCAGACCGCCGTAGGAACATGCAATCCAGCCATGAAGCAAGACGAGTGCGCGCTCGATAAAGCGTCAACATAGAACGTGGGCTACGAATAAACAGCGGAATATCGGCGAACGCCGCCGCTATACCGCCCAGAATCGACGGACCAGGCAGCAGAGCGTGAACAATATCGGGCCGCGACTGGCGAAGGTACGCGGCAGTGCGACGAATTGCATTTGCATAATCGAGACCGCGAGGAAACCAGTTCGAATTGCCGCCCGGGCGAATCGACATGACAAAAACGTCATCGACTAGGCCCTGTGCTCGATCGGCATACTGACCATCCATCAGGACGAGCGAAAAAGAAAACTGATTCCGGTCGTGACACTTCAACAATTGCAGCAATTGTCTTTCGGCACCCCCATCTTGGAGTGAATTGATGAAGTATGCGACACGGATTTTTCGATGAACCACTCGTGAAGCAGAAGGCGCGTGCAGTTGACTTGTCAACAAACTTCTGGTCATTCAATGTCACGAAGCCGCAGAAGATAAGATTTCCCCAAGTTTGGGAGCCAAAACCTCCACCGAGTAGTGTTCAAGAATCACTCGGCGGCCTTCGAGACCCATCTTAAACCGAAGGCGTTCATCATCGAGAAGCGCTTGAAGAGCCTCTAACCAATCGTTAGTGGTGGCGCCGAAGCCTACGTTGCCAAGCGCTAGAACCTCTGCATTCATACCGAACGGGCTGACGACCACTGGTATTCCGCAGGCCATGTAAAGCAGCATCTTGAAACTGCATTTACCGCGCGACCATTCAGAGTCGTCGATCGGCATGATTCCAACCGTCATTTCTTGAATCTGCGATACTTCGTTTTCGCGGTCGTACTGAATGAACTGGACACGACCGGCAGGGATTTGTGAGAACGACGGGGGCCGATCGGAAACGATCCGCACCGATACATCAGGCCTGAGCTGCAGCAGTTTTGAAAGTGCATTTTCAATCCCGTACAGAAACCTGAAACTGGAACTCAAGCCCAACCATCCGACTATTAAGTTGGAACTGGGCCCACAACTCGGCATCGGGCGGAATCGATTCGCATCCACTGGAGTAGGTAGAACGCTCACACATGGGCTCCAGGCAGAAAACCGCTCCGCAAGAAATTGATTCCCGCAAATGACGTGATCGCACATCGAGGCCAGCCGTCGTGCAAAGTCACCTCGCCGATGATTCCAAATCGCATCATCGACGTCGAGAACACGGGGCCGCTTGGTAAACGGCTCTAAAGTGACAAAGGTGCTTAACATTTCCCGCTGCAGAAGAGTGACATCAAACTTGTGCGATTGGAGGACCGTCGGAACATGGTCCATAAGGTTCCAGATTCCCCACGCCGGGCGTGACCATTTTGCGTTTGGTGGGTAAAGGCCCGCTCGAGACTCAAACTCTGCGATTGATATACCCATTCTCTGCAGCGGCTGCACATATTGCTGAACGCGAAGTCGGCTCGGCGCCCACTTACCCCCCGTAAAGGCCGCGACACGAATCGCTTTTCTCGGCCGGCACCACTGTTCAGTCAATCGCTGGTCCGGCTCTGCGGCCGCCATTTCTATTTGTGGGGATGGCATCGGCTCGGACTTCAATTCACGACTGCGACGTCAGGACGAGTTGCGGTTGCGATGGTCGGAAACGGAGCTGCAACTGGATTCCGTTGGGCATCGAGCCAGGATTGGAACATCAGCAGGTCCCACAACCCGAATCGCCAGTTCCTTTCCCCCGATAGATGCTCATTCCACATCTTGCCCACGAGGTGCGGGTCGAAGTAACCATCCTCCCGAACGCGCTTTTCCGCAAGCAGTGCGTCTGCCCACGGGCGGAGCGGACCACGCAACCAATCGGCGAGGGGAACGCTGAAACCTTTCTTGGGCCGTTCTACCATTTCACCAGGCAGATATTTTTGCAGCAGTGCGCGCAACAACCACTTCCCTTTTCCGTCCTTTAACTTCATTGACATCGGAATGCGCCATGCGAATTCAACCACATGATGGTCAAGCAATGGCACGCGTGTCTCAAGGCCGACACTCATCGCGGCGCGGTCCAACTTGACCAAAATATCGTCAGGCAAATATGTAAGCGCATCGAGATACATCATTCGCTGAGTGGAGTGTTGTGTTCCGCCAAAACTTTCTGCCTTATCGAAAACACTGGCGAGTTTGTTCGCACCTACGACCCAGTCGATCGGTTTTGTTCGGTGAGAGATGTAGCGGCGATACAGGTCGGTGATGGAATGCGCGTCCATTACTTGCGCGACTTTGTGCATGCGATCTCCTGCAGAGGAGTCGTTGCTTCTCATGACAGTGGTTGGCAACATCCAAGCAAGCCGGTTCCAGGCCTTTAACGGTACCGATTGAACAAGGTGGCCTAAGAGTTTTCGGCCTTCGAAAGGAATGCCTTGCATGAGCTTCCACAACTTGCTCACGACCTCGTAAGAATCGTACCCGCCAAAGAGTTCGTCGCCGCCGTCGCCCGATAGACTAACCGTCACTTCCTCCCGCGCCAGCTTTGCGACAAGATATGTTGGAATTTGGGACGAGTCAGAAAACGGTTCGTCGTAAATCTCCGGCAAGTGCGGAATTACTTCCATTGCCTGTTCGGGTGACACATACAACTCGGTGTGGTCAGTCTTAAGGAAACGCGCTACGGCTCTTGCGTACGGAGCTTCATCAAATTGCTTTTGCTCAAAGCCGATAGTGAAAGTCTTGATAGGGCGTGCGCTGTGCTTCTGCATTATTGCGACCACGAGGGACGAGTCGATTCCCCCCGATAAAAACGCGCCAAGTGGGACATCGGCGACCATTTGTCGTTGAACGGTGAATCCAAGAAGCGCGTCGACCTCATTTACGGCTTCACCAGTCGAGCCCGTGAATGGTTCTGCAATGCCGACTTTTGCCACTTGATACAAAGACCAATAGGCTCTTGGCGGACTGATTTGCGCTGCATCCACCTCCAGAATATGGCCTGGCTCGAGTTTTAAAATGCCCCGATAGATCGAGTGAGGAGCGGGAATATAGTTGTGTCGCAGATATGCTGCTAGCGCATCGCGATCAATCTCTCCATCAAATGAAGGATAAGTACGAAGGGCTTTGAGCTCCGATGCGAACGCGAACGTATTTCCAACGCGTGAATAGTACAAGGGCTTCTCACCAAGCCGATCCCGCGCCAATGTTAGCGTATGTCGCTCGCGATCCCACACGGCGAATGCGAACATGCCCGTCAGTTTCGGGACGCAAGCTTCGACACCCCACTCTTCAAAGGCAGCCAACATTACCTCGGTATCGGACGTCCCGCGAAACCGGTGTCCCTTCTCTTTCAACTGGTGTCTCAACTCGCGGTAGTTATACATTTCCCCGTTGAGCGTGATGACATAACGCCCACTCGCGGAAATCATTGGCTGGTTGCCAAGCGGAGAAAGATCAAGGATCGCCAGGCGTCGATGTCCTAACGCGACTCCAGCGTGCGCATCCACCCAAATACCAGAATTGTCTGGACCACGGTGCGCCAGAGAATCCGCCATAGCCCGGACGCGTGAACGCAAATCGTCCGCTGCGAGATCTAATCGAAAGTTTAGGAAGCCGGTTATGCCACACATGAGAAGTGTTGGTTAGGCCGATCGAACTTTTCGGATCGCCTCGATCGGCGCCATCAACCTCGTGGCAACGAGGTTTTCGCAGTGAAACGAATTGTAGCCTTTATCGACCGGTTGACCGTTCATCCGAAAAATTCGAAATCCGTGGCTGCTAAGCTGTTCCACGATGTCGCAGAGCTGGTAGCCAAACTTTCCGTAGTGCGCAGTCCACGATTCGAAATA
>Ga0105246_10001029_pt1 | contig 16043 bp, 20 predicted proteins | sample KBSM64metaG_FD_99694 | JGI IMG/M metagenome (GOLD analysis project Ga0105246, IMG submission 99694) | Miscanthus rhizosphere microbial communities from Kellogg Biological Station, Michigan, USA - KBS M6-4 metaG | ecosystem: Host-associated > Plants > Roots > Rhizosphere > Soil | place...
GATGTGGCTGGCGGTGCCGGCGCCGGCCGAGCCGAAATTGACCTTGCCAGGATTGGCCTTCGCGTAGGCGACCAACTCGGCGACGGTCTTGGCAGGGAACGACGGATTCACCACGAGCGAATTCGGCGCATTACCAATCAGGCCGATCGGCGAAAAATCCTTGCGCGGATCGTAGCCGACATTCTTGTAGAGCGATGGCCCGATCGCGAGCGTGCCGGTGTAGCCGAGCAACAGCGTGTAGCCATCAGGATCGCTCTTGGCGACCGCCTTGGTGCCGACGGTGCCGCCGGCGCCGGGACGGTTGTCGACCACGACCTTTTCGCCGAGCAGCTCGCTCATCTTGTCGGCGATACCGCGGCCGACGATCGAAGTGCTGCCGCCGGGCGCAAACGGGATCACCAGCGTGATCGCCCGGCTCGGATAGTTTTGCGCCTGCGCGTTACCCCAGCTTGCGCTCAGGCAGAGCGCGGCGGCGGCGATCCATCTCGTTGATATCTGCATTTTCCTTGAACTCCCTTATTTCCAGGCGAAGACCGGCTGTTCCAGCTCGGCCACGCGGGTATTGCGCCCCGCCAGCACTTCGCGGAATTGATAGATCAGCGCCGCGGTCGGCGCATGGATATGTTGACCGCCAAAGCGAAAACGGATCACGCGCCGCGTGCTTTCCGGGATCGTGGTGAAGCTGAAAGCATCTTCGGCCTCGATTTCTTCAAGCGCAATGCGATGCACGGACGCAACCTCCGCAGCGTTCGGCGAGATCGCGGCACTGGTGCCGACCCACACCACGACCGGTGTGATGAGATAGCCCGACCGGGTCGGATAATCGTCGAGCAGGCCCAGCACGTCCTCTTCCCCCAGCTCGACGCCGAGCTCTTCATGAAGCTCGCGCAGCGCGGACTGCGCCTGCGTTTCGCCGGGGTCGCAGCGCCCGCCCGGCAGGGCCCATTGGGCCGAATGGGAGCGCAGGCTCGCGGCGCGGCGGGTCAACAGAAAGGTCGTTCCCATGCCCGCCCCCGCCTCGGTGAGCGCGATGGCGACCGCGGCACGTTTCAGTGTGGGCGCGACCGCACCCGCCGGTGCGCGCCTGAACGCGGCACAGAGCTCTGCAATATTCCGCCGGGTGGCATCGTCAAACGACCTGACCATCCCGCTTGACTACAACACAAGCGCGACCGATGAAATGACCTCGCGAACATACCCTCCCGCACAAAACGGAAAAGCACGACATGACCAGCAAGGCCGCGGACAAGCTCAAATCCGACGGCTGGAAAATCGTCGAAACATCCGGGTTTTTGCACCTGATCGGCCCGCTGTGGCAGCGGGTCGTCAATGGCGAGCACGAATACGCGCTGATCACCGAGGACAAGCACCACAACCGCCGGGGCCTCGTGCAGGGCGGCGTGCTCATGACCTTCGCCGACCGCACCTGCGGTATGACCGCCCGCTATGTTTCCGGCAAACCGACATTGGCGACCGTGCAGCTCGATACGCACTTCGTCGAGGCCGGCAAGATCGGCGAGGTCCTGGTGTCGAAGCCGCATGTGGTGCGCTCCACCCGCAGTCTCATCTTCATCACCACCGAAGTCACCGTCGACAGACGCTGTATCGCGATGGCGTCCGGCGTGTTTAAGATACTGAAGAACGAAAGTTGAAGGATCCATCCGATGCAATACCGTAACCTCGGCCGCAGCGGCCTGAAGATTTCGCCGATCTGTCTGGGCACCATGATGTTCGGCGGGCCGACCGACGAGGCGACCTCGTCGCGGATCGTGGCGAAAGCACGCGAGGCCGGCATAAATTTCATCGACAGCGCCGACGCCTATAATGGCGGCAAGTCCGAGCAAGTTGTCGGCCGCGCGATTGCCAACGTCAGGCAGAACTGGGTGCTCGCAACCAAACTCGCCAACGCCATCGGCGACGATCCCAACCATGGCGGGCTGTCGCGGCGCTGGGTGTTGCAGGCGGCGGAGGATAGCCTGAAGCGGCTCGGCACCGATTACATCGACATCTACTACCTGCACAAGGAAGACCATTCGACGCCGCTGGAGGAGACCGTGCGCGCGATGGGCGATCTGATCCGCCAGGGCAAGATCCGCTATTTCGGCGTGTCGAACTACCGCGCCTGGCGCGTCGCCGAGATCTGCAACATCTGCGACCGCAACGGCATCGACCGCCCGGTCGTCAGCCAGCCCTATTACAACGCCATGAACCGCATGCCGGAGGTCGAGCATTTTCCGGCCTGTAACTTTTACGGCCTCGGCATCGTGCCCTATAGCCCGCTGGCGCGCGGCGTGCTGACCGGCAAATACCGCCCCGATACCGCGCCCGACAAGGACACCCGCGCGGGCCGCGCCGACAAGCGCATGATGCAAACCGAATGGCGCCCGGAATCGCTGCAGCTTGCGCAGGAGATCAAGCAGCACGCGGAAGCACGCGGCATCACCGCCGGACAATTCGCGGTGTCATGGGTGCTGAATTCCTCCTTCGTCTCCGCCGTGATCGCCGGCCCGCGCACCGAGGAGCAATGGGACGATTATTTGAAGGCGCTCGACTATCGCTTTACGGCCGAGGACGAAGCGCTGATCGACAAGCTCGTGACCAGCGGCCATCCCTCCACGCCGGGGTTCAACGATCCGGCGTATCCGATCGAGGGACGACGCGCGCGGACGGCGACGACACCACAGTAGTTATCCCGGCGCCATTGCGCCCATCGTGGCGCGATTGTCCTAGATCGCGAACTCGCCACTGCGCTATTCATGCAGACAGCTCACCTCATGCGCGAACGTGCGGCCCTCACGCCGTATCCGACGATCCTGACAAAGCGCAGGAGGTGAGCGCTTCCCTGCTGAAATCGGCCAGTTGCTGCGGCATTAGAGACTTAGCTTAACCTCTTTCGCGTGATAAGTTCTTCCGGTTTTCGCATTTATTTTGCCTGACAAGATCATATGAAGGGAGAATACCCATGAAGACAGGATATGCCGCTGCATTATTGGTTTTGCTTGCCACGCCGGCATTGGCCGACGCGAAGAAAACGTCCAACGGCGTCGTGCTGGAATGCACGGTGACCGGCAGCAGCAAGGACGGCTTTGACCTCACCGCTGACAACAAGAGCGGTTCAGCCGATCGGGAATGCACTGCAACCTGCAAACTGTCCAAGGGTAGCTCATCCCTCGAAAAGACCTATACAAAGAAGGTGGGCAAGGGCTTCAAGGCCTGGATGGGCGGCGAAGGCGGCGTGGGTGGAACTTTGTCGAACCCGAATATCACCTCGGGGTCCTGCAGCTAATCGATCCCCGGCATTTCGAAGATTGCCGCGGGGAAAGTGATACGGAGCGCTTTCCTCGTCGCTCTTTGTACAGGCAACGATCCGGGCTATCCGATCGAGGGACGGCGCGCGCGGACGACAAACCACTCCGCTGTAACTTTCTAACCGCGCAGTGCCCGCATCGTGGCGCGATTGTCCTAGAACACGGCCTCGCCATTCCGCTATTCATGCTGATCGCTTACCTCAGGCGCGATCGTGCGGCCTTCGCGCGGTATCCGAAAATCCTGACAAAGCGCAGCGGGTGAGCGCTTTCTTGCTGAAATCGGCAATTTGCTGGTGCGGCGTACGAGACTTGGCCTCCCGTCGCGTCGCATGACAAGTTCTGTCGGTTTTCGCATTTGTTGTGCCTGACGAAATCACAGAAATGGAGGAACACCCATGAAGATAGGATATGCCGCTGCATTATTGCTTTTGCTTGCCACGCCGGCATTGGCCGACGCGAAGAAAACGAGCAACGGCGTCGTACTGGAATGCAAGGTGACGGGTAGCGGCGAGGATGGCTTCGATATCACCGCAGACAACACGAACGGTTCAGCCGATCGGAATTGCACCGCAAGCTGCAAGCTGCAAGCTGTCCAAAGGTAGCTCATCCGTCGAAAAGACCTATCCAGAGACGAGGGTGGCCAAGGGCTTCAAGGCCTGGGTGGGCGGCGAAGCCGGCATGCGTGGAAAGTTGTCAAACCCGAACCTCACTTCGGGGTCGTGCCGCTAAGCGATCCCAGGCATTTCGAACATCAGAGCGCTGGCGGCGAGAAAAGCGGCGCCCTCGCATACCGAGCGCACATAGGCGCGATTACCACCGCATCCCACCGCACGTTCGTGACGATCGCGATCCGCCCCCCATTTGGGTGAGACGCGCGGAGTCAAATCATTGATTTGCCTGACGGCGAAAGCGGAATATCTTTGCGCGAAGGGCTGGACAAACGGTTGGCGCTATCCCGGAGTGATTTGCCCGTCGGGTTGTTCCTCATGGTGAGGAGGCGCAAAGCGCCGTCTCGAACCATGAAGCCCGCGGCCCATCCTTCGAGACGCCGCTACGCGGCTCCTCAGGATGAGTTCACCATGTGCGGCAAACACCGTGGGCCGTATCGAATGGCGAGACAACGCGCGACCCGCTAAACTGCGACCCGGACGACGGAGTTCGAAAATGACCAAGTGCTGGAAATTTGCGACGATTGCTTTCATCGCTTTGGCGATGCTGGTCCCTATCGTTTCGAGCGCACACGCCGCGCAATGCGGCAATGGCCCGGGCGGCTTCGAGGCCTGGAAGGGTGAGTTCGCGCGCGAGGCCGGCGCAAAGGGCATCGGCGCCACCGCTGTCGCCGCGTTGATGCACACGAACTATGCGAGCGCGACCGTTGCCGCGGATCGCAGCCAGCGCAGCTTTCGCTTGTCGCTCGATCAATTCCTCGCCAAGCGCGGAGCTTCGACCATCGTCTCGCGCGGGCGTTCACTTAAAGCGTCGCAGGCGGCGCTGTTCGCATCGATTCAGCAACGTTACGGCGTCCCGCCGGGGCCGCTGATCGCGATCTGGGGAATGGAGACCGGGTTCGGAAGCCAGCGCGGCAACCAGAACATGCTGTCGTCAATCGCAACGCTGGCCTACGACTGCCGCCGTCCTGAGTTTTTCACCGAGCAGCTTTACGCGGCGCTGAAACTGATCGATCGCGGCGTGCTGTCGGGCGCTACGCGCGGCTCCATGCATGGCGAGGTCGGGCAGACCCAATTCATGCCCAAGAACATTCTGGCCTACGGCACCGGCAATCTGGAGGTCGCCGCCAACGCGCTGAACTCGACAGCCAACTTCCTGAAAGCGCATGGCTGGCGCGCTGGCGCGGGTTACCAGCCCGGAGAAGCCAATTTCGCGGCGATCGAAGCCTGGAACGCCGCGGGGGTTTATCAGAAGGCGATTGCGTTGATGGGCCGGCAGATCGACGGGGAATAGCGGCGCGGTGACGAGGTAACCGTTCGCGCACAACAGACGATTCTTCACGATCCCCTGACAAAGCCACGCGTTCATTGCGACGTCGTCGGTGTCGTGAAACCCGGATAGCGGGCCGCTCTTGAGGGCTATTGGCTTGGACCGCACGCACTTTCCGGCGTGAGCAGCCGATTGCATTTCGATCCCCAAACGAATATGGGTGTTTTTGGGGTACTACGGCCTCCCCTTCAGATGGATTTCCATCCAAGCGCTCGTCATCCTCTTTTTTGAGGAACGATCTATGGATGGAACAATTCTCACGCTTTTTGTTCTGGCGACTTTTCTCGGCGGCTTCGTCAGCGGATTTTCTGGATTCGCGATGGGCATCGTCGTTTCCGGTATCTGGCTGCACATCATCACGCCCATTCAAACCGCAACGCTGATCGCTGGCTACGGCCTGCTTACACAGGGTTACGGCATCTGGAAGCTGCGTCACGCGCTTAATTGGCGAAACGTCTGGCCGCTTGTGCTTGGCACCGCCATCGGCATCCCGATCGGCGTGTGGCTGCTGACCTATATCAACCCGGGCTATGTGCGTTTCGGCGTTGGGGTATTGCTGGTGCTCTATGCGATCTACAGTCTGGCCCGGCCTGTTTTCAAGCCGATGAAGATTGGAACAGCGGCCGACGTCGTCATCGGCACTTTCAACGGGCTTCTCGGCGGCCTGACCGGATTGGGTGGCGTTATCTCGACTATTTCCAGCCAGTTGCGCGGATGGTCGAAGGACATGCAGCGCGCGGTATTTCAGCCCGTGCTGCTGGCGGCCTTCATCATCATCTCGATTTCGTTGAGCGTCAGCGGCGCCGTTACGTCGGAAAGTCTCAAACTGTACGGGCTCGGTCTTCCCTTCATGATCGCGGGCATTTGGAGCGGCTTCAAACTCTATGGGAAAATCGACGATGAAACATTCCGTAAGGTGGTGCTGACGCTGTTGCTGTTCGCCGGAGCGTCGCTGATCGTGTCGGCATCGATCTTTCGCAGTGTTTCTGCCGCCTAAGCATACGGAAGTGTGGGGCAAGACAGGGTGCTTGCGCAACGCGATCGGCGGACGTAAATAGAAAGCACGGGGACACGCAGGCTCCCCGCCAGACGGCTGTTCCGTCCAAGCTCTGCGCAACACTCGACATTCGAGGAGATTGCGCGTGGACGAAGTCAGGGCTGTTTTTCTTTCTCCATATCTTCAGGTCGCTATCGGACCATTGGATGGCCAACGCAAGCGCGTGAGGCCGTCATGGCGTTGAAACCGGCCGGAATTATCGCCATCCCCGGGGCTAGCGGCAGTGAATTCGATCATGCCGCGTTCGATGCAAAAAGCCGGCTTGTGTTCATCGCCCACACCGCGCGCGACTGCGTCGAGGTGATCGATCCCGACGCCGGGAGGCATCTTGCGACACTACCGGGATTTCCAGGCGTGGCCGGCGCTGTTGCCGACGACGGTGAGGTTCTGGTCACGAACCGCGGATCGGCAAGCGTTGCCTGGCTGGACGCCGCGACGTTCGAAACCAAGGCGGTATTCAAAACAGGGCCGCGGCCGAACGGCGCCGCGATTATAGCCAGCAAGGGCCTGGGTGTGGTCGCCTGCATTGGGGATGAACGCAAAGGGCCAACGCTGCAGGTCTTCGGATTGAGGGACGGGACGCATGTGTCGATCGATCTCCCGGGACGACCGCGCTGGTGCGTGACGGATGCTGCCGCGGATCGCGTCTTTCTCTGCATTCGCGAACCCTCGATGATACTGGTCGCCCGGCTGCCCGACCTGGGTGGCGTAACCCACTGGATGCTTCCGTCCGGCGGCGCGCACGGCCTCGATATCGATCATGGCCGCAGTCGCCTCTACGCGGCATGCGATGAGTTGGCTCTGGTCGAGGTCGACAGCAACTCTGGCGATGTCATCAACGTCTGGCCGATCACCGGCCCGCCCGATGTCACTTTCTTCAACCCGGCAACCGGTCTCGTTCATGTGGCAATCGGCGAACCGGGATTGGTCGATTCCGTGAATCCGCGCACTGGCCATGCCGTGCAAACCTTGACCGGCATCGGGGCGCATACGACGGCGATCGTGATTCCGGATCGGCTCTACGTGATTTCACCAACCCACGGCGGCCTTCTGGTGCTGTCCGACACATGATGCCGCAAAAACAGGACTCTCGCACGGGAGGAACGACATGAAGTGGATTACCCGCGAACGCGTAAAGGTCGACAGGGTCGCTTGTCCCTGGCTCATCAAAAAATTCGTCGACAGGGATGCCGAATTCGTCTTCGTCCCGGCGGACAAGGTGATGACGGAGGCCCAGCGTCTCGATGCCATCCCCTATGATGTCAGAGATGTCGAGCTCGGCCACCACGGCAAGGAATGTTCGTTCGAAGCGATTCTGAAGAAATACAAGCTGACCGCCGATCCAGCACTTGTACTGCTCGGGCGCATCGTCAACGGCGCCGACACCGACAATACGCTTTACCATCAACCGGAGGGGCCCGGTCTCGAAGCCGTGGCTGAAGGATTCCGGCATCTCGGCTTCTAGGATGACCACGAACAAAATGCCGCCGAGTGGATCGTCTACGACGCACTCTATGCTTACTGCCAGGAAATGGTGAAACGCGGCAAACCGCACGGTGATTTCATGAGCTGACGAGCCATGACGAATTTTTCTCGTTCAAGATTCACAGTAAGACGGGTGCCGGTCCTCGCGGCCATGCTCGCCTTGATCATGAAAGGACATGCCATGGCCGAAACACTTGATTTTGATGATGGCGCAGCCGGTAGGCCGCCTCAGGGCTGGACGCTGGCGGCGACCGGAAAAGGTCAGCCGAAATGGACCATCGAGCCGGAAGCCACTGCACCGAGCAAGCCCAACGTGCTAAAGCAATCGGGCACGGCGACGTTCCCGGTCGCGCTGAAGAACGGCACCGCGATCCGCGATGGATTCGTCGAGGTGAAGTTCAAGGCGATCGACGGCGCCGAAGATCGCGCCGCGGGCCTGATCTGGCGCGCAAAGGATGCCGACAATTATTACGTCGTGCGCGCCAACGCGCTTGAGGACAATGTCGTTCTCTACAAGACCATCAAAGGCGTGCGCTCGCCGCTCGATATTGTCGGGCGTAAAGGCGGCTATGGCGTCAAGATTCCGGTGCCGTCAGGCCAATGGCATACGCTACGCTGCGAGTTCGCGGGAACGCGCTTCACCGTGATCTACAACGGTAAGCCTCTGTTCGAGGTTGACGACGCCACACTTACAAACGCCGGCATGATCGGGCTATGGACCAAGGCCGATAGCGTCACGGCATTCGATGACCTGACATACGATGGCATGAAATAGAACGAGGCGCGGCGCGCGTACACAGCTTCGTGATACGCCCCGCTCGCAATAATCGGAACGAGCACGGATCGGAGCTCTTGCGCGTCTTCCGTGTTCAAATTAGAAGACTACCCACGGGGATATGCAGACTCCCCATCAGACGGCTTCCGTCCAAGCTCTGCGCAACACTCGACGTGTCGAGGAGATTGCGCATGGACGAGTGGAAAAGCGACGACTGGAAAAGTTCTGTATCGCCTCCTGATCTTTTCGCGGGAACCAGCTTCGGCGTGGAACGGACTCGGCTGCCGGCCCATACGCCTCTCACGTCAGCACGTCACCCTCCCTGCCCGACCGAAACGCCGCCAGACGAGTCATCCGGCAACAGTGCGACCGTCGTTTACTCCGGTGATCAAGTCGGTGTCGGCTTCCGCCTCGCCTTGCAGATGATGTTCGATGAACAGGACCTGCCGGACGGCGTTGCATTTCAAACCATCAGCCCACCTGAGAAGGACAACTGACATGCGTACCAAACTCGCATTCGCAGCTTCAATTTTCGCCGCGTCATTTGTTACTGCCGCGTCCGCGCAAGAGATCGACTGGCAGAAGGTCGACGACGCCTTCGGCAGGAAAGCAGCCGTGTCAGGCGACGTTCATCGCTACGGCTTTCCCCGCAGCGATCTGACGGTGACGCTCGACGGCGTCGCCATCAAGCCGGCCCTGGCGCTTGGCGGCTGGGTCGCAATGAAGCCCGCGCATGGCGGTGCCATGGTGATGGGCGATCTCGTGTTGCTGGAGACCGAAATCAATCCAGTCATGGCCAAGCTGATTGAGGGCGGCCTCGACATCACGGCGATCCACAATCATCTGCTGCGCGCCAACCCCGCGACTTTCTACATGCATGTCGGCGGCCACGGCGATCCGGCCAGGATGGCTGCCGCGATTCATGACGCCCTCGCGGTCAGCAAGACGCCGCTCGCACCACCCGCCACCGTCGGCGCGGCGCCCTCAATCGATCTTGACACCGCCCAGTTAGATCAACTGATCGGCGTCAAGGGACAGGCCAATGGCGGCGTCTATCAGTTCAACGTGCCGCGCCGCGATCCGATCACCGAGGGTGGCATGGCGATGACACCGGTGGGGCCGATGGGCGTGGCGATCGCGATCAACTTCCAGCCGACCGGCGGCGGCAAGGCCGCAATAACTGGAGATTTCGTTCTCACCGGCGACGAAGTGAATCCGGTGATCAAGGCGTTGCGCTCAAACGGCATCGACGTAACAGCCGTTCACAGCCACATGCTCGACGAGCAACCAAGACTGTTTTTCATGCATTTCTGGGCAAATGACGACGCCCTGAAACTGGCGCGGGGCTTGCGCGCGGCACTCGACAAGACAGCAAGCAACAAGAACTAGATAACTCACTCAAACACACAAGAGTTGAAGAAAAAATCAAGAACGTAATGACCGGAATAAAGAGGCTGTTCGGCGCGGCGGCGCGGTGAGAACGGAGACCCGCGCGCCCCACGTCTATTTGCGAGATGCCGCTACCTTTGCCGAACGTGGTTTAATCGGCTTACGCTCAACGGGTTCATCGTGAAGAAGTTCTTCCGCTTCGTGGGCCGCGCGCCGGGCTAAAGATCGACGTTCAAATGCAATCAGCTTGGTTTTTCCGTTGCAAACAATCCAGCTTTTATCGACGTGAATGATTTTGTACATCGCCATGATCCCACTATTTGACGCGATCAATTGGCTACAACTCGACTGTTCTAATTCACTCAGGTTAACGCAAGCTGCGACCGATCAAATGAATTCGATTACGTGAAGGTTAATGCGATCAAAGAAAACTCGGGCTTAAGCTCCGGCAATCTCGACGTCGCCGCCAAGGCGCTGAACTCAACAGCAAGCCTAGCCCGGATGAGCGAAGCGACATCCGGGGCTTGCGTTTGGTTGATCCTGCAGGTCGCTTCCCTCATGCGGGCTACTCGCTAAGTGCGTTCGAACGCGGCGCTCCCGCGTGGTTTTAAGCGACCATTTACCGCCCTTCTTTGGCAGTCTTTCACCGAGATCGTGGGTGCTTTTGCCTCTTTAGGTTCTCCGTCACCGGTGCGACGTAGCATGCCGCTAAACCATGCGGAGGAAACCCATGTACGCCGGACGCACCGCGCTTCAACCCGTAGACAGCGAGCACTGTCGCGCGATTTGCGATGAGATTGGAGACCGGCTCCGTGACATCCTGGATCGAGACGATCAAGCGCCCTCCCCCTATCTGCTTCGACTTGTGTCGCGACTGGGAGAGTTAGATCATGACGCTCCTTCGATAGTGCCATCGATTGAAGACATACTGGAGAAGCAGCGCGCCTGATCTCACAGAGGTGACGTGAGGAAACGCGCGGCAATCGGATGAGGCGACCGGTCGCACGCCAAAGATAGTTCTGCACGAGCGCCTGCAGCGAGCCCGATCGGTAATTGCGCCGGACCCGCTCGGCAATGATCGCTTCAGAGACTACTTTGCGATCAGTATTTAGCGATCAGTGTTTGGACTCAAGAGTAACGATCACCCCCGTGGGCTCGGGCTCATGAGGCATCAGGTTCGTCAGCGTATCGTCGCTCCAATAGGCGAGATTGACGATCTTGCCGGCGCGAGTTTCCTTTTCCGGAGCATCCGTTGGTTCGAGGACGTTAAGCCCGGTTTGGTCGAGAAAGAATGTGTGATCCCCGAACACGCCGCACAGTTGCGGAACCAGCGGATGATTGTCGGGAAGGGCCTGGGCGTCGAATTGCGTCAGAGCGCGTTCTACCTGTGCCGAGTTCAGCTTCATGACGACTCCTTTTTGTGGATTTGGGCCGTGCGACAATCAAGCCGGACACGGCCGCTGTCGGGGATCCCGGTAGCGAGGGCTCCCGCTCTCTCATTCCGCCGGCGCAGCATGCCGGCTCGGAAGTTCTCTTGCGTTTCCGCAGCAGGAAGCCCGGAGATTGGTGCGCCCTTGCGGTGGTTCAACCCGCTAACAGAATTAAATTCGCAATGTTCCGTAGACCGGTTGGAATTCACGAGCACGGAACCGGGTGGAACATTCGCTTAGTCCGCGGCGAGTTTTCGACCTGCGCGACTGGACCCAGCGTGGCCTTTTGGAGTTGTTTCGCCGGGTACTGCGGGGCGGCTAAAGTGATCGTTTCGGCCGCATACGGTGAATACAAGGGGCGCTGCTGCACGAAGGAGTGCATGCATGGACAATCCCTTTCGTCATCTGAACAAGCCCGTCGCCATCTGGCTGGTGATTTTCAGCTGCGCGTTCGCGCTGGTCGCGGGCGCGGCGCTGGTCACCACCATGGATAGGCAACCAACCCTGTCGATGGATTCCGCTCCACCCAATGGGACGCCCGGCTCGGCGCAACCCGGTACGATGGGTCTGGCGCGACCGCATGCACCACTGCCGCCGAGGTGAACGAAGCCGGCGCAGCGGGAAGTCTATTTTTCAACGGGGATGGGATGCAGCCTGGCCAGTTCGTCGAGCGGCAATTCCGCCTCGCGATCCGTCAGCGAGAAGCGGACGATGACGTCTTGACGGCCGATCTGGCCCCAAAGCCCATCCGACGACCACTTCTGCGGCACAGGTCCGCGCAAACCTTCGACCCAAACAAAGTACCACTCCGCCATGAGAGCACCTTTTGGCCCTTCGCCTGATCGGATGTCAGCTGTGGGCCGATCTTGTTGAAAAGTCGAAAATCGAACAGTGCGAACAATATCGCGAAAAGTTGGCTTCTTGATGCCTCCGAAGCTGCAAGGCCGTTCCGGTTTCCCCTAACCCCAATCCCTGGCGCTCGTCGCATCCTCCGATGGGAGGATGTCGTGCGTCGAACATCGATTTATCGCTCGACATGAACCCGATCGTCGCTCCCTGCGACGAAGTAGCCAAACACCCTCCCTGGAAGGAAAGAGACGATGTTCAACCTATATCGAAACGAGCGGGCCATGGCGGCTGCAACATTCGCCGGAGCACTCGCTGTTGCAACGGCGGTCGGAACTGGCGGCGCCGCAGCCGACCCCACATGGTCAATCACCATGAGAAATACCAGTGCGACTTCCGCCGATGTCTCAGTCATGGTGGGCGGCAACACAGTGGGAAAGGCTACCGTCGGAGCAAAGGGCTCGGCCACCATTACCGTTCCGTCGAAACTGGGGACCTTTTCCTGGAAGGCGGAAAACGGCGGCAAGGAGTGCGGCAGACACGAAGTGGACCTGATCCGCTCCAAGACGTTCGACGTGGTGTGCAATCCATCACCGACAGCCAGCACCTCGTCCCAGCCGAAAACGGCAGATACCTCTTCTCAGTCGAAGCAAACGAGCGGCGGCAGCACCTCCGGCGCGACGCCAAAGCCTCTGGACGTTCGACTGAAGTCGCTGGGCGATTATCAGAAGAGAATCGACGACGCCGAAGCTGATCTCAAGCAGATCAATGCCAGGCTGGCCAACGCCGACAAGCTGCCGGTGGGTGAATATAATGATCTGACGAAGAAGGCCGACGAGGACATCAAGACGATCAATAGCACAAAAGCACTTTTAGGCGAGTTGAAGAGCGTGATCGAAACAAATTCGTCGAATAACTTGCCGGCGCTCCCAAAAGTCTCGGTAAACGGAACGGACGGGGGAGCGGAGAAGGCAATCAGCGATTTCATAGCCAGGCATAAGCTTTGCCACCCTGCTGGTGATGGTGCGAAAGATGTCTCCTCTAACGACGGCAAGCATGCGATCTCGTGCAAAATAGAGCGATAACTGAGCGGCACCGGCGTGGCGAAAAGAGGCCGCTACCTCAATCAATCATCGACTATTTGAAGGAAGCAAAACGGCGTGGCTATCCCGTGCAAACAGATTTGGGGGACGACACCTAATCTAGACCTAGTCTCACTCGTTTTGTTCTGAGATCAAAAATCAACTAAGCCGTTGATTTTGATGGTGCCCAGGGGCCGAGCCGCACTGATCAACTAAGAGATTGGTGAGGCTAAACAATCGTCCGAGTGGTTTTCGGTCCTACCCAGGCAGATACCCATGGGCTGTGGGCTGCGTTAACGCACCATGGGACCAGACAGAAAAGATCACCCATGGAGCTGAAGGGAGTAGCGGCGCACACGCATTTGGATATAACCATCCGATCCGCCAAGCGGTGGTTGTTCAAAGAGCAGACATGAAGCGCGTATCTTTCAAGGGCGTTGCGATCGGTAACGTCGTCGACATCGTCGCCTCAAATATTGTGATGGTACCTGTCATGATCTACGTCCTAGCTTCGGCGAAGACGGGATCACCACCCGATCATGACGCCGCGTCTGTCACGGAGGCCCTGAAGACAAGTAATGTTTTTCTTGCAACGTCGAAAATACTTGGCGGGCTCTGCTCGGTTCTTGGCGGTTACGTTTCGGCGCGCATTGCAAAACATGACGAAGTGCTGAACGGAACGCTCTCGTCGATCCTCTGCATCGGCTTTGGGATTTATACCGTCGTCAACGGCACCAGCCACCTTTGGCCGCATTTACTCTACCTGCTTCTGAGCCCCGCACTCGGCGCACTTGGCGGCTACCTTCGGTCCCGTATCGCTTGATCAAACCTGGCGCTGAAGCGAAATGGCGCCCAAGCTGGCCGGTATCTGATCCGCGAGATTGGTTCAGACTAATGGAATAGAACACAAAAACCCGCCTCTGAAGCAGGTCCCGCGGGTGATGCGGTTCAAACGGCTGATTGACGTTACGAAGAACGAGCCTTTCGTCGGCTGCACACGGTCTCGGAGTTCCACCCCTGCTCGTGCAAGCCTTAGGGTCTTCATCAATCATTGATCAGAGAACATGAAACGGCACGCGCAACGCGAACTGGGAATCGAACCACCGCCCAGTCCTACCCATACGATTTTTCGGTCCTACCCAGATTCCTACCCATGATTGATCGCGCGGTGGCGCTTCATGCGGGCACATAGTGCCCTTAAATCAGACGAACCGGGAATCGAACGAAGGACATGGTGCCCAGGGGCGGGATCGAACCACCGACACTGCGATTTTCAGTCGCATGCTCTACCAACTGAGCTACCTGGGCATACTCGCCTGCCCAAAGGCCGTGCGAGCGGGCGGTTTATAGTGAGGTCGGGCGGCCGTGTCCACCCGCCTTCGCCTGCGGCTACGGCGCGGCGGGCCCGGCTTCGAGGTATCCCCCAAATTATTGGGGAATCTTGCTTATTCGGCCTTGTCAGCCCGCGGTCATGGGCATTCCCGTGTTAGTTTTCGACCTTGATCTGGGCGTCGCGGATCACGGGTCCCCATTTGGCGATTTCCAGCTGCAGGAAAGCGGCCAGTTCAGCCGGCGTCGAGCCCTTCGGAACCGCGCCCAGATCCTCGAACCGGGACTTGACCGCTGGGTAGACCAGCGCCGCGTTGGTGTCGGCGTTGATTTTGGCGAGCACGTCAGGCGGCGTCTTTACCGGCACAAAGAAACCGAACCAGGAGAACACGTCGAAGCCGGGCACCGTTTCGGCGATCGTCGGCGTATCCGGCAGGATGGCGACACGCTCTTTGGTCGTCACCGCGAGCCCGCGCAGGCTGCCGCTGCGGGCATGCGACACGATCGAGGGCAGATTGTCGAAGATGACGTTGACGCGGCCGGGAATGAGATCGTTGATCGCGGGCGCGCCGCCGCGATAGGGAATGTGGGTCATCTCGACCTTGGCCAGCCGCTTGAACAGCTCGCCGCTCAGATGCAGCGTGGTGCCATTGCCGGACGAGGCGAAGGTGACCTTGCCCTTGTTCTCCTGGCACAACGCAATGAACTCCTTCACCGATTTTGCGGGCGATGAATTCGGCACGCACATCAGGTTGGGCTGGATGATCAGCATCGTCACCGGATCGAAATCGCCGACCGGATCGTAGCTGAGCGACGGATACAGGAACTTGTTGGTGGCCATGCCCGGACCGGAGATGAAGATGGTGTAACCGTCCGCGTCGGAATGGGCGACCAGGTCGGCTGCGATGTTACCGCCGGCGCCTCCCTTGTTCTCGATCACAACCGACTGGCCCCAGATCTCCTGCAGGCGGTTGCCGATGAGACGCGCGGTGATGTCGGTCGAACCGCCCGGCGTGAACGGCACGACGATCCGCACCGGTTTTGCCGGCCAGTCGGAGCTCGATGCACGCGTCGCGAGGATGGATGGCGCGGCGACGGCGGCCGCGAGACCGACAAAGCGGCGACGGGTCAACATGGGCTCACTCCCCTGGAACGTGATCGCCCGATTGTCTCAGGTCTTTGTGTTGTCCGAGTTTGAAGACAAGACCAACCAAAATCAATGCGAGCCGCCGTATCGCCTTCGGCCTTCGCCTATTCGGCGTCCTCTTCCTCATTATCCTTGCCGGGGATGACGTAGGAGCCGGACAGCCAGCGGTTCAGATCGACGTCGCGGCAGCGCGGGGA
>Ga0105246_10001030_pt1 | contig 16023 bp, 16 predicted proteins | sample KBSM64metaG_FD_99694 | JGI IMG/M metagenome (GOLD analysis project Ga0105246, IMG submission 99694) | Miscanthus rhizosphere microbial communities from Kellogg Biological Station, Michigan, USA - KBS M6-4 metaG | ecosystem: Host-associated > Plants > Roots > Rhizosphere > Soil | place...
CCAGGGCATCGCCGCCACTGGCCACGCGCTCAATGATCGCACCCTGGCGGCCACGAAAACTGTCGTAGCCGAAGATGTCCTTGAGGACGCGTTGAGCCTGCTCGAGCATGTAAAACTCCAAAATGGTGCGCAAATCCCTCTGTACAGGCTGGCCGAAAAAACCCGCTTTCATGGAAAATAATCCGTAAGCGAAGTTTTCCCGGATTGCCGCATGGCCTGCAGGGGCATCACAAAACGCGGCAGTATACCCGAGCGTTCGCCGGCAAAGGGCGTGACTGACGAATAGACCACCGCTGTTTAAAACCAGGCAAATATGCCGTGCGGCTGGCCTGGGCGCTCAAGAACGCCTAGAATTCAGCATCGTTTATTCCCAAGGTAACTCTTCAATGTCCTTCGCTGAGCAACTAACCCGCCTGCAAGCCTTCCTCGACGCCGATGAGCTGCATGACGAGGCGCTGGACTATGTGGCCGCCCACGGCTACCTGACCGCGCTGTCGATCTGCTCCGAAGTCGTCCCCGACCGTGAGTGGATCGACGCGCTGTTCGCCGAAGAACCCCATTACGCCGACGACGCCCAGCGCGAAGAAATCGAAGCCACCCTGCTGGCGCTCAAGGCCCACATCAGTCGCCAACTGGCTTCCGATGAAGAGTTCGAGCTGCCGTGCGAACTGGACCTGGGCGACGATCCGGACGACTCCGACCTGCGCGGCTGGTGCATCGGCTTCATGGAAGGCGTGTTCCTGCGCGAAGCCGCCTGGTTCGAAACCGCCGAGGAAGAAGTCAGCGAAATGCTGCTGCCGATCATGGTCGGTTCGGGGCTTTTTGAAGAAGAAGCCGAGTTTTCCGATATCGCCGCCGACGCCAACCTGATGGACGACATGATCGTGCAGATCCCGGAAGCCCTCACCGCGCTGTACCTGCTGTGCAACGCGCCTGACGAAAAACCGGCGATCCTCAAACCACGTCACCACTGAGTCGCTAGCCCGTGGACCCCATGGGCAAGCGCTCGCCGCTCCTGCGTTACGCGCTGCTGGCTATCGGCTGGCTGAGCGTAGCGCTCGGGGTGATCGGCATTTTCCTACCGGTATTGCCGACGACCCCCTTTCTCCTGCTGGCTGCCGCCTGCTTCGCTCGAAGCTCCCCACGCTTCTACCACTGGCTGGTGGAACACCCGCGCCTGGGCCCCTGGATCCGTGATTACCTGGACGGCAATGGCATCCCGCTCAAGGGCAAGGTATACGCCATTGGCTTGATGTGGCTGAGTATCACCGTGTCCTGCTACCTGGTGCCGTTGCCGTGGGCACGCGGGTTCATGCTGACCAGCGCGGTGCTGGTGACAATTTATATCCTGCGCCAGAAAACGCTGCCCCCTCGCTGAGCCGCGACATCACGTCGCGCTCAGACCTTGGTCGACACTGACTAACCCCAAGCATCATGCGAGACTGTCCGACCGGGCCCGCACCGCCCGGGTGTCCCTATGCTCGGAGTTACCATGACGCTGTCCAGCGGGCTGATCGCCGCCGTTGCCCTGGCCTATATGGCCATTATGTTTGCCATCGCCTTTTACGGTGACCGCCGCCATGCGCCGCTGCCGCCGCGTGTGCGTGCGTGGGTGTATAGCTTGTCGCTGGCGGTGTATTGCACCAGCTGGACGTTCTTCGGCGCGGTGGGCCAGGCTGCCGAACAGCTGTGGGCATTCTTGCCGATCTATCTGGGGCCGGTGCTGTTGCTGGTGCTGGCGCCCTGGGTGCTGCAGAAGATGATTCTGATCAGCAAGCAGGAAAACATCACCTCCATCGCCGACTTTATCGCCGCACGCTACGGCAAATCCCAGTCCCTGGCGGTGGTGGTCGCGTTGATCTGCCTGGTCGGCGTATTGCCTTATATCGCCCTGCAGCTCAAAGGCATCGTGCTCGGCGTGAACCTGTTGATTGGCTCCGGGCCCGACACCACGGGCACGCGGGCCCAGGACACCGCCTTGGTGGTGTCGCTGGTGCTGGCGCTGTTCACCATCGTATTCGGTACCCGCAACCTCGACGCCACCGAACACCACCGGGGCATGGTGCTGGCGATTGCCTTTGAATCGCTGGTCAAGCTGTTCGCGTTTCTGGCGGTCGGCGCGTTTGTAACCTACGGGCTGTACGACGGTTTCGGCGATCTGTTCAGCCAGGCGATGCTCGCACCACGCCTGGAGGAATACTGGAAGGAGACCATCAACTGGCCGTCGATGGTGGTGCAGACCGGCGTCGCGATGATGGCGATCATCTGCCTGCCCCGGCAATTTCATGTGACGGTGGTGGAGAATATCGACCCGCAGGACTTGCGCCTGGCCAAGTGGGTGTTCCCGGCTTATTTGATCCTTGCCGCGCTGTTCGTGATCCCCATTGCCCTCGGTGGCAAGATGCTGTTGCCAGGCTCCGTGCTGCCCGATTCCTACGTGATCAGCCTGCCGATGGCCGAAGCCCACCCGGCCCTCGCCGTACTGGCCTTTATCGGCGGCGCCTCGGCGGCCACCGGCATGGTGATCGTGGCCAGCATTGCCTTGTCGACCATGGTCTCCAACGACATGCTGCTGCCCTGGCTGTTGCGCCGCTCCAGCGCCGAACGGCCCTTCGAAGTGTTCCGCCACTGGATGCTGTCGGTGCGCCGGGTCAGCATCGTGATCATCCTGCTGCTGGCCTATGTGAGTTACCGACTGCTGGGTTCCACCGCGAGCCTGGCGACCATCGGCCAGATCGCGTTTGCCGCCGTGACCCAGCTGGCCCCGGCGATGCTCGGTGCGCTGTACTGGAAACAGGCCAACCGGCGCGGGGTATTTGCAGGATTGGCGGCGGGTACGTTCCTGTGGTTCTACACCCTGGTCCTACCGGTTACCGCGAAAAGCCTGGGCTGGTCGCTGAGCCTTTTCCCCGGCCTGACCTGGATGCACTCGCATCCATTCGGCTTTTCCGTGACCTCGCTGACCTTGGGCACCGTGTTCTCCCTGGCGGGTAATTTCACGTTGTTTGTATGGGTGTCGATGCTGTCGCGCACGCGGGTCTCCGAGCATTGGCAGGCCGGCCGCTTTATCGGTCAGGAAATCAGCCAGCGCGCCAGCGCCCGTTCCATGCTGTCGGTACAGATCAGCGACCTGCTCAGCCTGTCGGCGCGCTTTGTCGGTGAAGAACGGGCCCAGCAGAGCTTTATCCGGTTTGCCTATCGCCAGGGCAAAGGCTTCAACCCCAACCAGAATGCCGACAACGACTGGATCGCCCACACCGAGCGTTTGCTGGCCGGCGTACTCGGCGCGTCGTCCACGCGCGCCGTGGTCAAAGCCGCCATTGAAGGGCGGGACATGCAGCTGGAGGACGTGGTACGCATCGCCGACGAAGCGTCCGAGGTGCTGCAATTCAACCGCGCCCTGCTGCAGGGTGCGATCGAAAACATCACCCAGGGCATCAGCGTGGTGGATCAGTCGCTCAAGCTGGTGGCCTGGAACCGGCGCTACCTGGAGCTGTTCAACTATCCCGACGGCTTGATCAGTGTCGGTCGGCCGATTGCCGACATCATCCGCTACAACGCCGAGCGCGGCCTGTGCGGCCCCGGCGAGGCACAAGTGCATGTGGCGCGACGCCTGCACTGGATGCGCCAGGGCCGTGCGCACACGTCAGAGCGGCTGTTTCCCAACGGACGGGTAATCGAATTGATCGGCAACCCGATGCCAGGCGGCGGGTTTGTCATGAGTTTCACCGACATTACCGCGTTCCGCGAAGCCGAACAGGCGTTGACCGAGGCCAACGAAGGTCTGGAGCAACGGGTGACCGAGCGCACCCATGAACTGTCGCAGCTCAACGTCGCACTGACCGAGGCCAAGGGCGTGGCCGAATCCGCCAGCCAGTCGAAGACCCGCTTTCTGGCCGCCGTCAGCCACGACTTGATGCAACCGCTGAACGCCGCACGCCTGTTCTCCGCCGCCCTGTCCCATCAGCATGAAGGCCTTTCCAGCGAAGCCCGGCAACTGGTGCAGCACTTGGACAGTTCGTTGCGCTCGGCCGAGGATCTGATCAGCGACTTGCTGGATATCTCGCGCCTGGAAAACGGCAAGATCAATCCACAACGCCAGCCGTTCGTCCTCAACGAGTTATTCGACACCCTGGGCGCCGAATTCAAGGCATTGGCCCAGGAGCAAGGCTTGCGCTTTCGTTTGCGCGGCAGTCGCCTGCGGGTGGACAGCGACATCAAGTTGCTGCGGCGGATCCTGCAGAATTTCCTGACCAACGCCTTTCGTTATGCCGACGGGCCGGTACTGCTGGGCGTACGTCGCCGCCAGGGCCAGTTGTGCCTGGAAGTCTGGGACCGCGGCCCCGGCATCCCGCTGGATAAACAGAAAGTGATTTTCGAAGAATTCAAGCGCCTGGACAGTCACCAGACCCGCGCCGAAAAGGGCCTGGGCCTGGGCCTGGCGATTGCCGACGGCCTGTGCCGCGTGCTGGGCCATCGCCTGAGCGTACGTTCGTGGCCGGGCAAGGGCAGCGTGTTCAGTGTGCGTGTGCCGCTGGCGCGTAATCAAACTGCTGCACCGGTCAAGGCCGCGCAGGAAAATGGTCTGCCACTCAGCGGCGCGCACATACTGTGCGTGGATAACGAAGAAAGCATCCTGATCGGCATGCGCAGCTTGCTGACACGCTGGGGTTGCGAGGTGTGGACCGCCACTGACCAGGCGCAATGCGCGGCCCTATTGGCTGAAGGCATGCGCCCGCAACTCGCGTTGGTGGATTACCACCTGGACCACGGCGAGACCGGTACTGAATTGATGGGTTGGCTGCGCGCCGAATTGGCCGAGCCGATTCCTGGTGTGGTCATCAGTGCCGATGGCCGTGCGGAGATGGTGGCCAAAGTGCATGCGGCGGGGCTGGATTACCTGGCCAAACCGGTGAAACCGGCGGCGTTGCGGGCGCTGTTGAGTCGGCATTTGCCCCTTTAATTCAAGTGTACTCTGCACAAAATGTGGGAGGGGGCTTGCCCCCGATGGCGGTGCATCAGCCAATAGATCTGGCGACTGACACTCCGCAATCGGGGGCAAGCCCCCTCCCACATTTTTGGCCTGTGTTTTACTCAGGAAGATGCGCTACGCCGTCAGAATCGGTCATCGCCCTTTCGAGCAGATCCGCCGGCAGGCTCTTGCTCGCTCGGGCGCCGAGCAATCTTAGCTGCTCGGTACGACTGACCAGATTCCCGCGTCCGTCCGTCAGCTTGTTGCGCGCTGCGCTGTAAGCCTTATCCAGCTGTTGCAGACGATTACCCACTTCGTCCAGATCCTGGATAAACAGCACGAACTTGTCATACAACCAACCGGCGCGCTCGGCGATTTCCCGCGCGTTCTGGCTCTGACGCTCCTGCTTCCACAGGCTGTCGATCACCCGCAGGGTGGCCAGCAAGGTGGTCGGGCTGACAATCACGATATGCCGATCAAAGGCTTCCTGGAACAGGTTCGGCTCGGCTTGCAGCGCTGCGGAAAACGCCGCTTCGATTGGCACGAACAACAGCACGAAATCCAGGCTGTGCAAGCCTTCCAGGCGCTTGTAATCCTTGCCGGCCAAGCCCTTGACGTGATTGCGCAAGGACAGCACATGCTGTTTCAACGCCGCCTGGCCAATCACCTCGTCATCCGCCGCGACGTACTGCTGGTAGGCGGTCAGGCTGACCTTGGAGTCCACCACCACCTGCTTGTCGCCCGGCAACATGATCAGCACGTCCGGCTGGAAGCGTTCGCCATCCGGGCCCTTGAGGCTGACCTGGGTCTGATACTCGCGACCTTTTTCCAGCCCCGCATGTTCCAGCACCCGCTCAAGGATCAGCTCGCCCCAGTTACCCTGGGTTTTCTGGCCTTTAAGGGCGCGGGTCAGGTTGGTGGCTTCGTCCGACAGGCGCAGGTTCAATTGCTGCAGGCGTTCAAGCTCCTTGGCCAGGGAAAAGCGTTCGCGGGCTTCGTTCTGGTAGCTTTCTTCAACGCGCTTCTCGAAGGACTGGATGCGTTCCTTGAGCGGATCGAGTAACTGCCCGAGCCGCTCCTGGCTGGTCTCGGCAAAGCGTTGTTCGCGCTCGTCGAAAATCTTCCCGGCGAGTTCGGCGAACTGCGCGCGCAGCTCATCGCGGGAACCTTGCAGGTCGGCGAGACGTTGTTGATGGCTGTCCTGCTGTTCCCGCAGCTCGGCGCGCAGGGCCGCGGCCAGGGCGTCAAGGCGGCGCAGTTCGGTCTCCTTGGCGTTGCGGTCGATATTCCAGGCGTGGGCGGCGTCGCGGGCGTTATCGCGGTCGATCTGCAACAGCTCGACTTCGCGGCGTACCGCAGCCAGGTCGGCCTGCTTGGCGGCGTTGGCCTGGCTCAGATCGCTGATCTCGTCGCGGCTGGCGTCCAACTGCGCGGCAAGCCCTTCCTGGGCCAGTTGCGCGGTGGCCAGGCGCTCTTCCAGCAACTCCCAGCCGGTGGTGCGCGCGGTCAGCCGCCGTTGAAGCTGCCAGCACCACGCCAGTAACGGCAGGGCTGCGCCCGCAAGGCCGAGGGCGACACTGGTCCAGTCGAACACCATAGTCATTTCTGCCTTCACCCAAAAACAGCAAGGTTAACCAAGCAAGGCACGGGAGGACAGCTCAGTCTTCGACCTGGCCCAATTCGCGCTGGGCGCGGCGATCACCGGCACGGGCCGCCGAACGCAGCAGGTCCTGGCCGATACGCCGGTCGCGGGCATTTCCGCATTCACGGCACATAAGTTGGCCCAGGCGGCTCTGCGCGGCCACCACGCCTTCACGGGCAGGCTGCTTGAGCAGACGGCCGGCCAAGTGCTTGATGTTGGTACTCTGCCCCAGGCGCGGGCTGTCGAGCAGCCACAAGGCGACTTTCAACGAGAAGCGCTTGGGCGCGGTAACAGTTTGGGGAGTGTCGGTAACAGAAGGTGATACTGAGCGAAACTTCATAAAGCACTGTGGGACAGAACGGAAGGCGCGCCACTCTACTCTTTTTTTCGTACAGGTAAAGCTGAAAAAACGCTGCACGCCCGTTCTAGAGCAAGCGCTTGGGACAATCCACAGAAGCTGTGGATAACTCAGTGGACAACCCCGCTTTAACTCGCGCAAAGCCCCATGGAACGGGGGCCGCAGTCAAACTGACGATTTTTTCACCAATAAAAAAAAGCCAGATTTTTCATTGACTTAAATTTTGATTGCAGGCAAATGAGCGGGCTCCGGGGCCGCAGCCCCTGAAGTTACACAAGCTGCGACAAATGTGCACAACTACCCAGTCAATGGTTATATCGCGGGTCTTTTTGCTCCGACAGGCCGGGAAAATGTTACTGCCTGCAGGCCTGGGGACTTTTCAAAGCGGTCGCCGCTCGCCACACTTCTCCACCGACAACGCAACCGTGCAGGGCCGATGAAAGGAATTCTGTTATTCGCCACGTTGCTGCTGGCCATTTGTGCGACATCCCTGGCCATCAATGCGCTGTTACCGTCCCCGGACGGCGCGCTGTTTGCCATCGCTATCCTGGTATCCGCCGCTCTGACCGCATCAAGTCTGTGCATCGAACTGGGAGAAGGCGGGATCGGCGACATGCGTGATGTCATTCGGGTCATCGAGACCGGCAAGTCCTTGAGGCTGACCCTCGCCGCCTACGCACTCGGTTGTACGATGGCCGCGTCGATCACCGTGCTGGTCTATCGCGGGCTGCTGGGGGGCTGATCGGGATTTTTTACGGGACCGCTTCCCTTCCGTGTTTCGATCCGTTACTATCTGCGGCGTTAGTACCAAGCTGAAAGTCAATTCTGGTCGAACATATCCCTGAATCACATGGGATCGACCTCCTCGATGGTTTCCAGGTATCACTTGCGACGACACGGCCTTTGAACAAGCAAAGGGTGTCGCGAAGTCTCCATACTCTGACCGAACCAACCTGCAAATTGATCAGGATCTTCACCCGGGGCCCAGAACCTTTGCCCCTGTTGTGTTGCCTGCCCTCCTAAGTACCTACCTGCCAGCCCAAGCGCGCCTCATTCAATAGCGCTTCAAACTGGCTGCTTTGTTCCAGTCGGGTTCTTCGTTTGATCAATGGTGATCAACGTCACTGGAACGTTTTAATACGGCACGGTTCTTATCTGTGTCATTTGTAGGAACACCCATAATATGAACGCTCAAATCCATACTCAGGATGCCATTCGCACCCTCACCAACGCTTTTGCCCCAATGAACTGCCTGATCATGGCCGCTCGCAAAGGCTGCTTCAGCTTCACCCTGGTCAACGAACACGGCATCGCGCGTCACAGCGAACGCCTGTACCCCGATCAATACTCCAGCGCAGAACCGCTGCAGGCCGTGATCGAGCGTACCCGTCAGGCATTGATTGCCTGATCGACCCGAGTCGCTGAAACACAAAAACCCTGTCTGAAAAACAGGGTTTTTTATTGCCTGGCATTCAGCCAAAGAATTCTTACTAATCACAAATAGATATAAACGTTATAACCAGTTGAAGAAGATGTTTTAAAAACAATCCTTTACAGGATGAATATGACACTACACTTCAACTCAAGCGGCATGATCCGCTTGCGACGGGCCTGAGATCCGATTCACCGCTGCCAAGCCCGCCTTCTCGGGCCCGTCATTCATTAAAAATATTTCACCCTCAATGACGTTTGCGAGATTTCTCCCAGGCCCGGCAAACCTGTGTCTGTCCCACGAAACACGCGACCTGTTGACCGGGCAATTTGCAAGATTCGCCAAAAAACCGCAAATCTGGTCGGATTGTCCTACAAAACCGCTCTATCTCCTGCATTACAGCCTATAGCGCGATGTGAAATTTATTGATACTTTCCGCAGCGGTGATCACACGGAGTTCTAATAATGAAAAAAGTAATGCTCAAGACCACACTTAGCCTCGCCGTTGCCATGGCCTCCTCCCAACTGTTCGCCAGCGGCTTCGCCCTGAACGAACAGAGCGTCAGCGGAATGGGTACTGGTTTCGCAGGTCGCTCTTCTTCTGCCGATGATGCAAGCACTGTGTATGGCAACCCTGCCGGCATGGCTCGCCTGAGCGGCCAGCAGGTTACCGGCGGTGTCGCGGCCATCGATGCGTCCACCGACCTGAGCAATACCAGCGGTCGCTCCAGTGGCAGCAACAAGGGCGATATGGTGCCGTTCACCGCCGTCCCTTTCGGTTTCTACACCAATAAACTCAACGATCAGTGGGCTGTGGGTTTCGGCGTCTATGCGCCGTTCGGCCTGGTGACCGACTACGAAAGCGGCTTCCAGGGCCGTGGCTTCGGCAGCAAGAGCGAAGTGAAAGTCATCACTTTGCAACCGACTGTCAGCTACGCCTTCAACGATCGCGTTTCCGTGGGTTTTGGCCCGACCATCAACCGCATTGCCGGTACCCTGGAATCGGACCTGACGCTGAACCCTCGCGCCCCCGACACCAACATCAAGATCAAGGGTGACGACACCGCGCTGGGCTTCAACATCGGCGTGCTGGTACAAGCCACCGATACCACCCGCGTCGGCCTGACCTACCACTCCAAGGTCAGCTACAAGCTGGACGGCCACACCGAAGTCACCGCACCGACCGCGACTTCGCCGTTCCTGCGCAGCAATCGCTACGACGCCTCGCTGAAGATCGACACGCCTGAGTCCTACGACCTGTCGGTAACCCAGGACCTGACCGATGCGTGGAAACTCTACGCCGGTGCAACCTGGACCCGCTGGAGCCGCCTGAAAGACATCACCGTCAAGAACGAAGGCGTGACTGCCGGAGCGGGTGGCGCGCTGGCCCCCGGCCTGGTCAGCACCATCAAGGAAGACCAGAACTGGCATGACACCTGGGCGTACGCCGTGGGTACTTCGTACCAGCTGACCAAGCAGGTGGTACTGCGTACCGGCCTGACGTTCGACCAGTCGCCGACCAACAACACGGATCGCTCGCCGCGCATTCCTACCGGCGACCGCACCATCTTCAGTCTGGGCCTGGGCTACGAGGTCATGCCGAACATGACCATCGATGTGGCTTACTCCTACCTGAAGGAAGAAGACGTCAAGGTTGCACGCGCCAACCAGCTGGCCAGCTACAACGCCAAGTATGAGAACAGTGCCAACGGTTTCGGCCTGGGCATGACCTACCGCTTCTGATTCATCGCGGTATAAAAAAGCCCCGCCTCCTGCAAAGGAGGCGGGGCTTTTTAATGGACGATCCTGTATGTGATTGATCGTTCCCACGCTCCGCGTGGGAATGCATCCTGTGACGCTCCTCGTCACCGTTGCGCAAGTGCCGGATCTTGTCCTGAAAGCAGGGCGCGGAGCGTCCCGGGCGGCATTCCCACGCAGAGCGTGGGAACGATCATGACTTGCTATCAGGGCCTGGAAGCGATCGCCTGCTCCACCGCCTTGATCAGCTCGGGACTGTCAGGCTTGGTCAGGCTGGAAAAATTGGCAATCACCTTGCCTTGGCGATCCACCACGTACTTGTAGAAATTCCACTTCGGCGGCGTGTCGGTCTGCTGCGCCAGGCTCTTGAACAGGTGCACCGCGTCCGGCCCCTTGACCTTCTGCGGCTCGGTCATGGTGAAGGTCACGCCGTAATTGACGTAGCAGACCTTGGCGGTTTCCTCACCGGTCTTGGCCTCCTGCTTAAAGTCGTCGGAAGGCACGCCAATCACCTCCAGCCCTTCGCCCTTATAGCGCTGATACAAGGCTTCGAGGCCTTTGAATTGGGGAGCGAAGCCGCAGAAGCTCGCCGTATTGACGATCACCAAAGGCTTGCCTGCAAAACGCTGGCACAGGTCAATGGATTCCTTGGCCCGCAGCTTGGGCAATTGGCCCTCCAGCAACGGCGGGCATCCGGCGGCCAGGGCCACACTGCCAGCAGCCATCAGGACGGGTACAGCGAGCCAGCGCATCAACATATCAAAGGTCCTTGATTCGGTTCAGACACAGAACTTAACAGATCGCCATGCCCAACTGCATCAACGCCAGGCCGCCTTGCTGCCAGCCCCACCAGGCCAGCAGCAACACCACCAGCGCCACCGCCAGGATCACGCACCGCAGTGCTGCACTCATGCCGCCTCCATTTGCGCCTGCACGCGCGCCACCGGCCGCTCACGCACCGGCCAATTCAGGGCCGCCGCGAGCAGGCTGAGCAGAATCGCCACTTGCCAGATCAGGTCATAGCTACCGGTTCGATCATAGACCACCCCGCCCAACCAGCCACCGAGGAATGAGCCGAGTTGATGGAACAGGAACACAATCCCACCCAGCATCGAAAGGTTTCGCACGCCGAACAAAGTGGCAACCGTGCCGTTGGTCAGCGGTACGGTGGACAACCAGAGGAAGCCCATGGCCATGCCAAACAGGTAAGCCGTGACCTCGGTGACCGGCGCCCACAGGAACAGCCCGATCACCACCGCACGCAGCAGGTACAGGCCGGTGAGCAGACGCGGCTTGGACATGCGCCCACCCAGCCAGCCGGCGGTGTAGGTGCCGAACACATTGAACAGGCCGATCAAGGCCAGCACCGTGGTGCCTACCGTGGCCGGCAGATGCTGGTCCACCAGGTACGCCGGCAGATGCACACCGATAAACACCACCTGGAATCCGCAGACGAAAAAGCCGAAGGCCAGCAGCCAGAACCCGGAGTGGGAGCACGCCTCCTTCAACGCTTCGCGCAGGGTTTGTTGACCGACCGTCACCGGCAGCGGTTTATCCTTGAGCATGGCCACCAGCGGCAGGATCAACGCCACCATCAAGCCCAGTGCCAGCAGCGCCGCCGACCAGCCCAGCCAACCAATCAAGCCGAGGGTGCCAGGCACCATGGCGAACTGGCCAAAGGAGCCGGCGGCGCTGGCGATGCCCATGGCCATGCTGCGTTTCTCCGGTGCTACGGCGCGGCCGACCACGCCGAGAATCACTGAAAACGAAGTGCCGGACAGGCCGATGCCAATCAGCAACCCGGCACTCAGGGACAATGACCACGCCGAATCCGACATGCCCATCAGCACCAGTCCCACGGCGTACAACACGCCGCCGACAAACACCGCCTTGGTCGCGCCGAAGCGGTCGGCCAAGGCCCCGGTGAACGGCTGTGCCAGGCCCCAGATCAGGTTCTGCAAGGCAATGGCAAAAGCGAACGTCTCACGCCCCCAGCCGAATTCGCTGCTCATCGGCGCCAGGAACAGCCCAAAGCCATGCCGCACGCCCAACGACAACGCCAGGATCAGCGCACTCCCCAAAAGAACCCAGCCACTGGTGCGCCACATCGAGGTCATTTCTTATTCTCCATCGCGGGTATATACCCGCTTGTAGCCGAACAAACCGCCGTTCAGGCAAGTTCATCCAGCAAGGCCAACAGGGTTTCGCGCTTTTGCGCGCCAAGCTGATCGATCAATTTCTGTTGCGCCGCTTCCCATGCCGGCAGAGCCGCCGCCAACCGCTGCTGGCCCGCCTCGGTCAATACCACCAGGCGATTGCGCAGGTCATCACCCTCGACCAACCGCACCAGGCCGTCACCTTCCAGGACGCGCAGATTGCGCCCCAGGGTGCTGCGGTCCAGGCCCATGGCTTCGGCCAGGCTGGAAATGCTCGGCTGATCGAGACGTTGCAGGTTGCACAGCAAGGAATACTGCGCAACGTTGATCCCGAAGCCGTCGAGGGCGCCGTCGTAATGCCTGCTGACGCCACGGGCGGCGCGTCGCAGGTTGGTGCATAAACATTGGGAGGCAAGCATGGAGCGTGTATATACCCGGAGTTGTGCAAATGCAAGAAAGTGTTACAACGCCAGTCCAATCAGCACCGCCGTTTCCAGCAGTTCCAGCAGTGCGCCGGCAGTATCCCCGGTGGTGCCACCGAGGCGCTTGACCATCACCTGGCGCAACCCGATAAAACACACGGCGGCGAGCAATACCGCCAGCCCCCCGTTGAACCCGCCGATCAGAATGCAGGCCAGCCCACTGAGGATCAGCACCTGCTGGCCGACAACCCTGGGTAAATGATCCGACAGCGCCTGACCCAATCCACCCGCGCGCACATAACGTGTAGTGAGAAACAGCGCCAGCATCGACGCCCGGCCGATCAGCGGCGCGAGAATCAGCGCAGCGCCATTGTGCTGCTCGATCAGCGTCACCAGCGCGGTGAACTTGAGCAGCAGCACCAGGCCCAGGGTGACCACGGCAATGGGCCCGCTGCGTGGGTCCTTCATGATGGTGAGGGTGCGTTCACGGTCACCAAAACCACCCAGCCAAGCGTCGGCACTGTCGGCCAGGCCGTCCAGGTGCAGGCCGCCGCTGAGCAGCACCCAGGCGCTCAGCAGCAGCGCGGCGTGCAGCAACAGTGGCGTGCCCGTCAACAACGCGTTCAGGCCGCACAGCAGCAGGCCGAACAGCACGCCCACCAGCGGATAAAACAGCAACGAACGCCCCAGTTCCTGCGGTTGCGGCATGCCCGGCAGGCGAATCGGCAGGCTGCTCAGGAACTGCAGGGCGATCCAGAATGGCAGCATGGTCAGCCTCCTTCCTTCAACGTGCCATCGGTCGCGACTTGCAAGTTGAACAGCCCGCCATGGCCGACTTCGACATTCAGCAATTGTTCACGGGGCAAGCCGCGCGCGCGCGCCAACAGCAGCCGCATCACGCCACCGTGGCTGATCAACAGCACGCGCTCACCGGCATGGGCCTGGCGCAGACGTGAGACAGCACCAAGCACCCGCTCGGAAAACGCGCCCACCGGCTCACCTTGCGGCGGCGTAAAACTGTAGGGGTCCGCCCAGAACAAGCCCAGCCCCTCGGCATCGGTTTCCATCAACGCCGCCGCGCTCTGCCCTTCCCAGGCGCCGAAGTGCAGCTCCTGCAGGTCTTTTTCCAGGCTGACCGGAAGGTTGAGACGCTCGCCCAGCTCCTGGGCAAAGCGCGCGCAGCGTTGCAGCGGCGAACTGATCAGCCGGTCCCACGGCCCCCGCCCTGCGACTGCGGCGCGCATCTGTTCCCAGCCTTTGGCTGTCAGGGCGTCATCCAGGCTACCACGCAGTCCGCCGCCCAATTCGGTTTCGCCGTGGCGCAGCACATCCAGGTGCAACGTCATGCCGGGCGGTCCGCCACGGCCGCTTCGGCGAAGGTCGCCATCTGCCCGTGCAGTGCACACGCCAGGCGCAGCAGCGGTACCGCCAACGCCGCGCCGCTGCCTTCGCCCAGGCGCAGGCCCAGGTCGAGCAGAGGCTGCGCGTCAAGACTGTGCAGCACGTGACGATGGCCCGGCTCCGCGCCACGGTGGCCGAACACCAGCCACTCGCGGCATGCCGGGTTCAGGCGCGTGGCGACCAGTGCGGCGACGCTGCAGATAAACCCGTCCACCAGCACCACGATGCCCGCCTGGGCGCAGGCCAGATAGGCACCGACCAGCGCGGCGATTTCAAAGCCCCCCAGGTTGAACAGCGTCTGCAGCGCGTCGTCGCGCTGGGCCCCGTGCAGTGTCAGGCCGCGCTCGATGACCGCCACCTTATGACTGACACCCTGGGCATTCAAACCCGTGCCCGGCCCGGTCAGCTCACCCACGGGGCAATCGAGCAGCGCACAGGCCAACGCACTGGCGGCGGTGGTGTTGCCGATGCCCATCTCGCCACCGATAAACAGCTGTACGCCGCTTTCCATGGCGCGGTGTGCGCTGTCTCGCCCGGCCTGCAGGGCCTGATTGCCCTGAGCCTGGGTCATCGCCGGGCCGTTGACAAAGTTGGCCGTGCCCGCGCCGATATTCAGGTGACGCACGCCGGGCAACGCCAGGGAGGGCGTCACCGTGCCAAGATCGACCACCTCCAACTGCGCGTCCAGTTGCCGGGCCAACACGCTGATGGCCGCGCCACCGGTGACAAAGTTGTGCAACATCTGCCCGGTCACTTCCTGGGGAAACGCCGACACGCCTTCCGCGACCACGCCGTGGTCGCCGGCAAAAATCGCGATCCACAGTTGATCCACCGACGGCTTGACCCGGCCCTGCAAACCGGCCAATTGCACCGCCAGCGCTTCCAACTGGCCGAGGGAACCGGCGGGCTTGGTCAACTGCTGCTGACGGTCCCGCGCCTGTTCCTGCGCAGAAGCATCGATGGCCTTGCAGGGGTTGAGCCACCAGGAATCGGTCATAACGCAGTACCTTTCAAAGTCAAGGGCAGGCCGGCCACCGTCAGCACCACACGCTGACACCGCTCGGCCAAGGCTTGATGCAGCCAACCGGCTTCATCCACATAACGGCGAGTCAATTCGCCCAGCGGCACGACACCCAGTCCGGTCTCGTTGCTGACAAAAATGATTTCACCCGGCAGCGACGCCAGGGTTTGCAGCAACTGATCGCGCTCGAACGCCAGGCGCTCGGTGTCCTCCAGCATCAGCAGATTGGTCAGCCACAGGGTCAGGCAATCCACCAGCAGACAGCGTTCGGCAGCGGCGTTTTCACGCAGCACCCGCGCCAGTTCGACGGGTTCTTCAATCAGGCCCCAGTGATCTGGGCGCCGTTCGCGATGCAAGGCAACGCGCTGATTCATCTCACCGTCCAGCGGTTGGCTGGTGGCGATATAAATCACAGACAGCCCGCTGTCGCCGGCGAGCTTTTCAGCCAGCCGACTCTTGCCCGAGCGAGCGCCGCCGAGAATTAATTGATGCATAAGCACATACCTTCCAAGGCCCGCGCCACCGGACAATGTGGGAGGGGCGGTGCGACGATTCGACTTGCCCCCGATGAGGGAGTAACAGTGAAAACTTCGATAACTGACCCACCGCTATCGGGGGCAAGTCGAATCGTCGCACCGCCCCTCCCACATTTAGTCCGCGGCCGTCTACACAACTCAGTAGCACCCAACCCTAACCACGATGCGCAGCGAGTCGCTCTTGATCTTGATCTTAGGCGCCCCGTTAAACCACGCTGGCCTCTCTCCGGCTTGAATCCGTGGGTAACCCGGCAGGACGCCGGGTTAGCCGCCCCGCGCCATGGATGGCGCGTGGCGGCGGCCCACGGATTCAAGCCGGAGAGAG
>Ga0105246_10001031_pt1 | contig 16018 bp, 12 predicted proteins | sample KBSM64metaG_FD_99694 | JGI IMG/M metagenome (GOLD analysis project Ga0105246, IMG submission 99694) | Miscanthus rhizosphere microbial communities from Kellogg Biological Station, Michigan, USA - KBS M6-4 metaG | ecosystem: Host-associated > Plants > Roots > Rhizosphere > Soil | place...
AAAGCCAAGCTGTACTACCTGCGTGACCTGTCCGGTAAAGCAGCTCGCATCAAGGAAAAACTGGCTTAAGTCCAGCTTCCCGATGCAGAAAAAAGCAGCCTACGGGCTGCTTTTTTGTGCCTGCGATTTGTGCCGTGCGCCCTCAGGCCTGACCAGGCTGAATGACTGCCAGTAGTGTCCATCCCGCCAACGGTTTCATATCGCTCTCAGGCGTGACCACATGCACCCAGCCGCTGTTATCGCGGGCAAACAGCAGCGTCGCCCGTTCCCCATGCAGTGCCTGATAGTCGCTCCAGCCAAACCCATCGGTCAGCTGCGTGGTATACAGCTCGGCGCCTTGCCCCAGCAGGCTGGCGAGTTTGGTGTAGCTCAGCGGCTGGCTGCCCAGCAAGTGCCCACGGTGCTCGCCGCTGGCCCGGTGCTTGTCGGTGCGACGGCTTTCCTGGCTGTTGGCCAAGGCGAACAGGCGATGCCCGAAGTCATGACGAAAGCGCATGGTGGCCAGGGTATTCAATTCGCCGGAAGGCGACAGCGCGAGCAAATGCCCGAGACCGACCAGGTCCAGATGGGACTCGGCATGCTGTGATGCCGGGTTGCCGAAGTAGGTCGGCAGCCCTTCCATGCGGCTGGCGCGAATGTTTTCCCAGCTTGAATCGGTCAGCAGCACTCGGCTGCCCAACTGTTGCAGGGCTTTGCCGAGGATGCGGGCCGGGGCGTTCGCGCCGACGATCAGAAAGCCGCTTGGCGCGGGCTCGGCCACTTTCAGCAAGCGCGCCAGAGGGCGCGCAGTCGCGCTTTGCAGCACCACCGTGCCGATAATCACCGCAAACGTCAGCGGCACCAGCAACAACGCACCTTCGTGGCCGGCCTCATCCAGGCGAATCGCAAAAATTGCCGACACCGCTGCGGCCACAATCCCGCGCGGGGCGATCCAGGCCAGCAGTGCGCGTTCGCGCCAGCTCAGTTTCGAGCCGACGGTCGACACAGCAACGTTCAGCGGGCGCGCGATGAACTGAATGATCAGCAGCAGAATCAGCACAAAAGGCCCCAGGGCGATCAGTGCGTTCAGGTCCAGGCGCGCCGCCAGCAGGATAAACAAGCCGGAAATCAACAGGACGCTGAGGTTCTCCTTGAAGTGCAGGATGTGCCGCACGTCCACGCCCTTCATGTTCGCCATCCACATGCCCATCAGCGTCACCGCCAGCAGGCCGGACTCATGCATGACCTGATTGGAGGCGATGAACACCCCCAGTACCGCCGCCAGGGTGGCCAGGTTGTGCAGGTATTCCGGCAACCACTGGCGGCGCATCACCAGGCCCAGCACCCAGCCGCCGGCAATCCCGAACAGGCTGCCGCACAGGATGACGCCGCCAAAGGTCAGCAGGCTGTGACTCAAGCCATCGCCCGAGGCGCTGGCGATGATAAAGCTGTAGACCACCACGGCCAGCAGCGCACCGATGGGGTCGATGACGATCCCTTCCCAGCGCAGGATGTTGGCGATGGACGCCTTGGGGCGTACCACGCGCAACATCGGCACGATGACGGTCGGGCCTGTGACCAGCGTCAGGGTGCCGAACAGCAGCGCCAGCATCCAGTCGAAACCCAACAGCCAGTGGGTTGCCAGGGTAATCACCGCCCAGGTCGTCAGTGCGCCAAGGGTCACCAGTCGGTGAACCACGCTGCCGATTTCCTTCCATTCCGACAGATGCAGCGTCAGGCTGCCCTCAAACAGGATCAATGCGACGGCCAGCGACACCAATGGCATCAGCAACGGGCCGAACATTTCCTGCGGGTCGAGCCAGCCAAGTACCGGCCCTGCCAGGATTCCGCTCAATAACAGAAACAGAATCGCCGGCAGTTTCAGGCGCCAGGCCAGCCATTGGCAGCCGAGCGCGGCCACACCGATACCGCCGAAAGCCAACAAGATCTGTTGTTCGTTCATTAAAGCTTCCTGTTCCTAGAAGTAGCGGGCTATGAAAGACTAGTGGCCCTTGCCACAGTTCACTAAATAAAAGGGCGCCGAGCCCGGTGCCGCGTCGCTTGAGTAACCATGCCCGCCATTGACCACCCCCTGATCGACCGCTTCCTTGACGCCCTTTGGTTGGAAAAAGGCCTCTCCGACAACACGCGCCAGGCTTACCGCAGCGACCTGGCCCTGTTCAACGGGTGGCTGCAGGAGAAAAACCTGGAGCTGATCAATGCCGGGCGCGAGCTGATCCTTGATCACTTGGCCTGGCGCCTCGAGCAACATTACAAGCCGCGATCCACCGCGAGATTTCTCTCCGGTGTGCGTGGCTTTTATCGCTACCTGTTGCGTGAAAAGCTCATCGCAGTCGATCCAACTCTACAAGTGGATATGCCGCAATTAGGTAGGCCTCTTCCTAAATCTTTATCGGAAGCTGACGTGGAGGCTCTGTTGGCCGCGCCGGATCTCAGTGAGGCCATCGGCCAGCGCGACCGCGCCATGCTGGAAGTGCTCTACGCCTGCGGCCTGCGGGTTACCGAGCTGATCAGCCTGACCCTGGAGCAGGTCAACCTGCGCCAGGGCGTGTTGCGGGTGATGGGCAAGGGCAGCAAGGAACGCCTGGTGCCGATGGGCGAGGAGGCGATAGTGTGGGTCGAGCGTTACCTGCGCGATGCGCGTCACGAACTGCTCGGTGGCCGTCCCAGCGATGTGCTGTTCCCCAGCCTGCGCGGCGAGCAGATGACCCGCCAGACCTTCTGGCACCGGATCAAGCACCAGGCCAAAGTGGCCGGGATCGACAAGTCCCTGTCGCCGCATACCTTGCGTCATGCGTTCGCCACCCACTTGCTCAACCATGGCGCGGATCTGCGCGTGGTACAGATGCTGCTCGGCCACAGCGACTTATCCACCACCCAGATCTACACCCATGTGGCACGAGCGCGCTTGCAGGAGATGCATGCCAGGCATCATCCTCGCGGCTGAAAAATCCCGATTTTTCCGGCTGCGGGCTGCCCTGCGGCCCAACTGTGGTAGGCTTTGTCGGTTCGCAAAGGCGACGGTCCACACCCGGGTTTCCAATCGGCGTGGCGGTACCCGTCCCTGCATCTGCCTTCAGGAGTTACCATGCGCTTGACCCAGATTATTGCCGCCGCAGCCATTGCGTTGGTTTCCACCTTTGCCGTCGCCGACGATGCGGCCGAGCAGGCCATTCGCAAGAGCCTGGTCAACCTGCAACTCGATACCCCCATCGAAAGCATCAGCGCCAGCCCCATGGCCGGTCTGTACGAAGTCAAGCTCAAGGGCAGCCGCGTGCTGTACGCCAGTGCCGACGGCCAGTACATCGTTCAGGGCTACCTGTTCCAGCTCAAGGACGGCAAACCGGTCAACCTGACCGAGAAAGCCGAGCGCCTCGGCGTGTCCAAGCTGATCAACGGTATTCCGGTGGCTGAGACCGTGGTGTACCCGGCCATCGGCGAGACCAAGACCCACATCACCGTGTTCACCGACACCACCTGCCCGTACTGCCACAAGCTGCACGCCGAAGTGCCGGCGCTGAACAAGCTCGGTGTGGAAGTGCGCTACGTCGCGTTCCCACGCCAGGGCCTCGGTTCGCCGGGTGATGAGCAGTTGCAGGCGGTCTGGTGCTCGGCCGACAAGAAGGCGGCCATGGACAAGATGGTCGATGGCAAGGAAATCAAGGCGGCCAAATGCGCCAATCCGGTTTCCAAGCAGTTCGCCCTGGGCCAGTCCATCGGTGTGAACGGCACACCGGCCATCGTTTTGGCCGACGGCCAGGTGATTCCGGGCTACCAGCCGGCACCACAAGTTGCCAAACTGGCACTGGGTGCCAAGTAAGCATTAATCGTCGAGCCTTTGACGAGCATGATCCGCCGAACCGTCGGCGGGTCATTAATTGAGAGCCGCAGTTGTGCGGCTGTGTTCCACGGCCGACCTCGCGTCGGCCGTTTCATGGGGAGTTTTCAGTGAAACCGGTCAAAGTAGGCATCTGTGGGTTAGGGACCGTCGGTGGCGGCACCTTCAACGTACTTCAGCGTAACGCCGAAGAAATTTCCCGCCGTGCAGGGCGCGAGATTGAAGTGGCGCAGATCGCCACACGTTCGCCAAAGCCTCAGTTCGAAACGACCGGTATTGCGATTACCAACGATGTGTTCGCCGTGGCCACCAACCCTGAGATCGATATTGTCATCGAGCTGGTAGGCGGCTATACCGTGGCCCGCGAGCTGGTGCTCAAGGCCATCGAGAACGGCAAGCACGTGGTCACCGCCAACAAGGCGCTGATCGCCGTGCACGGTAACGAAATCTTCGCCAAGGCCCGTGAGAAGGGCGTGATCGTGGCGTTCGAAGCCGCCGTAGCCGGCGGCATCCCGGTGATCAAGGCGATTCGTGAAGGCCTGTCCGCCAACCGCATCAATTGGGTGGCCGGCATCATCAACGGCACCGGTAACTTCATCCTGACCGAAATGCGCGAAAAGGGCCGCACCTTCGAAGACGTGCTGGCAGAAGCCCAGGCCCTGGGTTATGCCGAAGCCGACCCGACCTTTGACGTGGAAGGTATCGATGCGGCGCACAAGCTGACCATCCTGGCGTCCATCGCCTTTGGCATCCCGCTGCAGTTCGACAAGGCCTACACCGAAGGCATCACCAAACTGACCACCGCCGACGTGAACTACGCCGAAGCCCTGGGCTACCGCATCAAGCACCTCGGTGTGGCGCGCAGCACCCCGGCCGGTATCGAATTGCGTGTGCACCCGACACTGATCCCCGCTGACCGCCTGATCGCCAACGTCAATGGCGTGATGAACGCGGTGATGGTCAACGGTGACGCCGCCGGCTCCACCCTGTTCTACGGCGCCGGTGCCGGGATGGAGCCGACCGCTTCGTCGGTGATCGCCGACCTGGTGGACGTGGTTCGCGCCATGACCAGCGACCCGGAAAACCGCGTGCCGCACCTGGCCTTCCAGCCGGATTCGCTGTCGGCCCACCCGATCCTGCCGATCGAAGCCTGCGAAAGTGCCTACTACCTGCGCATCCAGGCCCAGGATCATCCTGGCGTGCTGGCCCAGGTGGCGAGCATCCTGTCGGAGCGCGGCATCAACATCGAGTCGATCATGCAGAAGGAAGTCGAGGAGCAGAACGGCCAGGTGCCGATGATCCTGCTGACCCATCGCGTGCTCGAGCAGCATATCAACGATGCCATTCGGGCTCTTGAAGCGCTCCAGGGCGTGGTCGGGCCGGTGGTCCGTATCCGCGTCGAACATTTGAATTAATTCAGCTGCAAGCGGTTAGCTGCAAGCTGCAAGTAAAAGCCGATTCGCTCTAACTTGCCGCTTGTAACTTGAAGCTTGAAGCCCAAACCGAAGGTTTGCCCCTATGCGCTATATCAGCACCCGCGGCCAGGCACCGGCCCTGAATTTCGAAGACGTTCTGCTGGCGGGCCTTGCCACTGACGGCGGCCTGTACGTGCCGGAAAACCTGCCACGCTTCACCCAGGAAGAAATCGCTTCCTGGGCCGGCCTGCCGTACCACGAGCTGGCGTTCCGGGTGATGCGCCCGTTCGTCACCGGCAGCATTCCGGACGCGGATTTCAAGAAGATCCTGGAAGAGACGTACGGCGTGTTTTCCCACAGCGCCATTGCGCCCCTGCGCCAGTTGAACGGCAACGAGTGGGTGCTTGAGCTGTTCCATGGCCCGACCCTGGCGTTCAAGGACTTTGCCCTGCAATTGCTGGGTCGCCTGCTCGACTACGTGCTGGAAAAACGCGGCGAGCGCGTAGTGATCATCGGCGCTACCTCCGGCGATACCGGTTCGGCGGCCATTGAAGGCTGCAAGCACTGCGAAAACGTCGACATCTTCATCCTGCACCCGCACAAACGCGTGTCGGAGGTGCAGCGTCGCCAGATGACCACCATTTTCGGTGAGAACATCCACAACATCGCCATCGAAGGCAACTTCGATGACTGCCAGGAAATGGTCAAGAACAGCTTCGCCGACCAGAGTTTCCTCAAGGGCACGCGCCTGGTGGCGGTGAACTCGATCAACTGGGCGCGGATCATGGCCCAGATCGTCTACTACTTCCACGCCTCCCTGCAGTTGGGCGGCCCGGCGCGCTCGGTGTCGTTCTCGGTGCCGACCGGCAACTTCGGCGACATCTTCGCCGGCTACCTGGCGCGCAACATGGGTCTGCCGATCAATCAGTTGATCGTCGCGACCAACCGCAACGACATCCTGCACCGCTTCATGAGCGGCAATCAGTACGTCAAGGAAACCCTGCACGCCACGCTGTCGCCGTCGATGGACATCATGGTCTCGTCGAACTTCGAACGCCTGCTGTTCGACATGCACGGCCGCAATGGCGCGGCGTTGGCCGAACTGATGAGCAGTTTCAAGCAAGGTGGCGGCTTCAGCGTCGAGCAGGAGCGCTGGACCGAAACCCGCAAACTGTTCGACTCCCTGGCCGTGGACGATGCGCAGACCTGCGAAACCATCGCCGAGGTCTACGCCCAGACTGGCGAGTTGCTTGACCCGCACACGGCCATCGGGGTGAAGGCCGCCCGCGAGTGCCGTCGCAGCCTGGATATCCCCATGGTGATCCTTGGCACTGCGCACCCGGTCAAATTCCCCGAGGCGGTGGAAAAGGCCGGTGTTGGCAAGGCCCTGGAGTTGCCGGAGCACCTGGCTGATCTGTTCGAGCGCGAAGAACGTTGCACGGTGCTGGCTAACAACCTGAAGACTGTGCAGGCGTTTGTCAGCCAGCATGGCAATCGGGGCAAGCCGCTGTAAGGCGCACCGCGTAGACAACAACGCCGCTTTCCCTTCCCTGGGTCAGCGGCGTTTTTTGTTTCTGGCAGCCCCGGCAGTAATATCGTCTACGTGAGCAGCTTATGGGCCAGCGCCATTACCGTGCCAACCGCCGTAAAGAAGCCAATTGCGATGCCCACGGGGTACCAGAAGATCTCACGGGTTATCTTGTGGGCTTCAGCATTGAACTTGCGTTGTTCGGCATAGATGCGTGATATGTCCGCGTGAATTTTCTCGATCGACGCTTGTTGTTCGTTGTGTTCCAGCATCCTCTTCATCCTTCGTAATAAGGGCCTTATGACATGCACTCTGCCTGCACGGCAGAGTGATCAGCGCTCACCGAGTATAGGATTCACGCCTGGCCTGCGCGCTCGGCGTAGCCCAAAACCGCAACCCATTGCGTAAGCAGTTATGTGCCGCCGTTTTTTACCTGTCATGTTGCAAGCGCATGCTGGATACGTCATCCCCGCACAACCCTTGAAAGACGAAAAAGCGAACTTTCCTACGTTACGACCAGTCACTTAGGAGAGATGCAGCACCCGTTGAAACGATTGTTCCCGAACTATTGAGTGGTGATCGAGATGGAAAGTATCAGCCTGTTGCTCGAAGAAGCACTGAGCCCTTATCTGGTTACGCTGACCACCTCTGGTGTGCAGGGCGAATGCCTGGTGACCGTGAAGAACCCCGGTGGCGCCATCATGGTCGAGCGCGAAGTCAACCGCGCTCAGTTGACCGACAAACGCGCGCTGGTGGATGTGGTGGATTGCCTGCTGCGCGATTTGAAAATCGCTGAAGGTCGACTCGAGCCCTCGGTCATTGCAGCCCTGCGAAACGCCGCCATGACGCGAACCCCGGTCTGCGCATGAAGAATTATTTATCCTTCGAAACTTCCTACAACACGGCCGGTCAGAGTTTGTAACAGCAAGAGCAAACATTGTGCTCCGGTGTTTGTGGCTTGTTGTACTGGTCTTTGTAGATCACGTTTAACCCCGAGTTGTCTCCCCACTCCTCGGGGTTTCTTTTTGCCTGGAATTTGGCACGGCGGCGCGCTCAGATCGCGCCATCCGCACGCAAGCGGGCGATGGCCGCCGCGTCATAGCCCAGGGCGTTGAGCAGCACACCGTTGTGCTCGCCCAATTGCGGACCCACCCATTCACAGCTGCCTGGCGTATCCGACAGCTTGGGCACGATGCCGGGCATCTTGAAATCCTTGCCGCCCGGCAGTTGCGCGCTGAGGAACATCTCCCGGGCCAGGAATTGCGGGTCGCCCAGCATGTCCTCGGCACTGTAGATGCGGCTGGCGGGCACTTGGGCCTGGTTCAACTGCGCCATGACCTGCTCCAGCGGCAGGGCGTTGACCCAGCGATCGATCACCCCGTACAGCTCATCGCGGCGGCTGTCACGCCCGTCATTGCTGGCAAGCGCCGGATCGTTCGCCAGGTCGTCGCGGCCGATGGCGGCCATGAAGCGCTTGAAGATCGCATCGCCATTGGCGCCAATCTGCACATGTTTGCCGTCGGCGCTGGTGTGGGTCGAGGAGGGCGTAATACCGGGCATGATATTGCCGGTGCGTTCGCGAATGAAGCCGAACACATCGAACTCGGGAATCATGCTTTCCATCATGGCGAAAATGGCTTCGTACAGCGCCACGTCGACCACCTGGCCGAGGCCGCCGTTGACTTCACGATGACGCAGGGCCATCAGCGCGCCGATCACCGCCCACAGCGCGGCAATCGAGTCACCGATGGAAATCCCGGTGCGCACGGGCGGGCGGTCTTCGAAGCCGGTGATGTAGCGCAGGCCGCCCATGGACTCGCCCACCGCGCCAAACCCCGGCTGGTCTTTCATCGGCCCGGTCTGGCCGAAGCCGGAAAGGCGCACCATCACCAGCCTTGGGTTCAGTGCGTGCAGGGTTTCCCAGCCCAGGCCGAGTTTTTCCAGCACGCCGGGGCGGAAGTTTTCGATCAGGATGTCGGCGTCGGCCAGCAATTGCTTGAGGATCGCCAGGCCTTCCGGGTGCTTGAGGTTGAGGGTCAGCGACTGCTTGTTACGCGCCTGCACGAACCACCACAGCGAGGTGCCTTCATACAATTTGCGCCATTTGCGCAGCGGGTCGCCGCCGTCCGGGGATTCGACCTTGATCACTTCGGCGCCGAACTCGGCGCAGATACGTGAGGCAAACGGGCCGGCAATCAGGGTGCCGAGTTCGATGACTTTCAGGCCGGCAAGCGGTTTGGCATTAAGCGACATGGGGATCCTTGAGCGCGCGGGACGGTGACGTACTGCTTTTTAACATAGGCGGGCAGCCTGGATGCAGCGCAGTATTCGTTGATTGGCCTCGCCATCGGTTAGACTGGCCGTCTTTCCCTGTCTCCAGAGCCCGTTCATGGCCCAGCCGTCCACGACCTACAAATTCGAACTCAACCTCACCGACCTTGACCGTTCGGTGTACGAGAGCGTCAAACAGACCATCGCCCGCCACCCTTCGGAAACCGAAGAGCGCATGACCGTGCGCCTGCTGGCCTACGCCCTCTGGTACAACGAGCAGTTGGCGTTCGGCCGTGGCTTGTCGGATGTCGACGAGCCGGCCCTGTGGGAAAAGAGCCTGGATGATCGGGTGTTGCACTGGATCGAAGTCGGCCAGCCGGATGCAGACCGCCTGACCTGGTGCTCGCGTCGCACCGAACGCACCAGCCTGCTGGCATACGGCAGCCTGCGGGTGTGGGAAGGCAAGGTGGTGCCGGTGGCGAATAACCTCAAGAACGTGCACATCGCTGCCGTGCCGCAGGAGATTCTGGAGGTGCTGGCCAAGGACATGCCGCGCGTGATCAAGTGGGATGTGATGATCAGCGAAGGCACGATCTTCGTCACCGATGACCGTGGCCAGCATGAAGTGCAGTTGCAGTGGCTGGTGGGCGGGCGTGATTGAAAAAAATGTGGGAGGGGGCTTGCCCCCGATAGCGGTGGATCAGCTACAGATAAGCTGGCTGATAGATCGCTATCGGGGGCAAGTCGAATCGTCGCACCGCCCCTCCCACATTTGATCTTTGTTGAATTTTGAACTGTTGTTATCCGTTGAATCAGTAGAGAAGTCATCACCCCCGTATGCGTATCGATCCCCGTCCCTTGCCCGCCGTCCTGCCATTCCTCGGTGAATTGCCACCGCTGCTGACCCGTCTCTACGCCGCGCGCGGGGTGCAATCGGAAGCCGAGCTGGACAAGAGCCTGGCGCGGTTGATTCCCTATCAGCAGCTCAAGGGCATCGATGCCGCCGTCGACCTGCTGGTGACGGCGCTGGAGCAGCGCCAGCGGATCCTGATCGTCGGTGACTTCGACGCCGACGGCGCCACCGCCAGCACCGTAGGTACACTGGGCCTGCGTTTGCTCGGTGCGGCCCATGTCGATTACCTGGTGCCCAACCGTTTCGAATACGGCTACGGCCTGACGCCAGAGATCGTTGCGGTGGCGCTGCAGCGCGAGCCGCAGTTGCTGATCACGGTGGACAACGGCATCTCCAGCGTCGAGGGCGTGGCGGCGGCGAAGGCGGCGGGGCTGAAGGTGCTGGTGACCGATCACCACTTGCCGGGCGACGAACTGCCGGCGGCGGACGCGATCGTCAATCCGAACCAGCCAGGCTGTACGTTCCCCAGCAAGGCACTGGCCGGTGTGGGCGTGATCTTTTACGTACTGATGGCCCTGCGCGCGCGTTTGCGCAGCCTCGGCTGGTATGACAACAGCCCGCAGCCGAACATGGGTGAACTGCTCGACCTGGTGGCCCTGGGCAGCGTCGCCGACGTGGTGCCGCTGGACGCCAACAACCGCATCCTGGTGCATCAAGGGTTGGAGCGTATCCGCGCCGGTCGCGCACGGCCGGGGATCAAGGCGATCCTCGAAGTGGCCAAGCGCGACCATGCCCGCATCACCTCCACCGATCTGGGCTTCATTCTCGGCCCACGGCTCAATGCGGCCGGGCGCCTGGATGATATGAGCCTGGGCATCGAATGCCTGCTGACCACCGATTTCGCCGCGGCGCGGGAAATGGCCGCGCAACTGGACGGCATGAACCAGGACCGCAAATCCATCGAGCAGGGCATGCAGCGCGAAGCCCTGGCTCAACTCAAGGATTTGCCGGTGGAGTCAATGCCGTACGGCCTGTGCCTGTTCGACCCGGAGTGGCACCAGGGAGTGATCGGGATTCTGGCGTCGCGCATGAAAGAGCGTTATTTCCGTCCCACCATCGCGTTTGCCGATGCCGGTGATGGCATGCTCAAGGGCTCCGGGCGGTCGGTACAAGGCTTTCATATCCGTGACGCGCTGGCGGTGGTTGCCAGCCAGCACCCCAACCTGATCGCCAAATACGGCGGTCACGCGATGGCGGCGGGCCTGACCCTGCCCGAAGCGAATTTCCCCTTGTTCGCCGAGGCTTTCGATGCCGAAGTGCGTCGGCAACTGCGCGAAGAAGACCTCACCGGACGCCTGCTCTCCGATGGCACCCTGGCGGTGGAAGAGTTTCATCTGGAACTGGCCCGCGCGCTGCGCCATGCCGGCCCGTGGGGGCAGCACTTTCCCGAGCCGTTGTTTCACGGTGTGTTTCAACTGGTGGAACAACGGGTGGTCGGCGAGCGGCACTTGAAGGTGGTGCTCAAGAGCGAGTGCGGGTCGGTGAAGCTTGATGGCATTGCGTTTGGGGTAGACCGTGAAGTCTGGCCGAACCCGACCGTGCGCTGGGTGGAGTTGGCCTACAAGCTGGATGTGAACGAGTTTCGTGGGAATGAGACAGTGCAGTTGATGATTGCGCATATCGAGCCGCGTTAGATCTCAGCCACACCACAAAGCAAATGTGGGAGGGGGCTTGCCCCCGATAGCAGAGTGTCAGTCAATGATGTAGTGACTGATCCACCGCTATCGGGGGCAAGCCCCCTCCCACATTTGGTTTTGTGTATAGCCTGGGATTACTCGGTCTTGGCCTGGTGCTTGACGATGATATCCACCAACCGCTTGGCCAGCGCCGGGTAGTTCTCATCGAAGTGATGCCCACCGGGCAGCTTCATGGCTTCGCCCACGGCAGTCTTGTCCGTGCAGCCACTCTCGTCGACTTCTTCCGCGCCATAGATGCACACCACTTTCTCGGGGGGCAGCTTGGCCATTTCCGGGCCGGTCGCGGCTTCCTTGCCGGCGTTGCCCAGCCAGCCTTCCACTTCAATCTCGAAGCTGCCGGTGCGGGCGAAGGCCAGCAGAATGATCGCATCGACCCGTTGCTGTTCGTTTGCCGGCATACGGTTGTAGATGGCCGGCAGGACGTCGGCGCCGAACGAGTAACCGGTCAGCACGAACCGCTTGGTGCCCCATTTCTGCCGGTAGTGCTGCATCAGTTCGGTCAGGTCCTTGGCGCTTTGTTCCGGGGTTTTGTGCTGCCAGTAGTAGCGCAGGGTGTCGATGCCGACCACCGGGTAGCCGATCTTCGCCATTTCGCCGGCCACGTCACGGTCCAGGTCCCGCCAGCCGCCGTCACCGGAGAGGAACAGGGTCACGGTGTCCTTGGCCTGACCGGCCGGCACTTCCACCACTGGAATCGCCAGGCCGCCGTTGTCCGAACCTACCAGCTGCTTGCGCAGCTCGTTGTTCAGCACTTGCGGGTAATGAATGTCGTAGTCGCTGATGCTGGTGGTGGCACGCGGTGTGTCACGTACGAAGCTGGCGCTTTCATCGTCGGGGTTGTCATTCCAGGCCACCAGCCAGTTGCCATGGGCGGCGGTTTTCGGAAGCGGGTCGTTGCAGCCTTCCTGTTTCAGGGCGAAGCCGACGGAAATGGCGTTGGCCTTGTCGTCGCTCTGTGTGGCCAGCCAGCGCCAGGTGAGCGCCGCGCCAGGGCCGATGCCGCTGACCAGGGTCGCCGGGCCTTTAAGCTGGGCCAGGGCGCTTTGCAGCGCTTGCTCCTGCAGCTTGCAGTCATCCTTGGGCAGGATCACCTGGACGAGTTGCGCCGAGCCACCCTGGCTGAGGGCGATCAGCTGGCTGTCGGTGAGGGTTTCGTCGGCCATCACGGCCACTGCCACGCGGGCCTTTACCGTGCCGGCAGGGCTTACGCGGGTCATCACCGAGCCATCGGCCTGGGGCATCTGCTCCAGGGTCGGCTGTGGGGCGGGGCGGTTCCAGTACCAGTAGCCGCCGCCCAGGACCAGCGCGAGCAGCACTACAACAGCCAATACATACCGCCAGGAGCGTCGAATCATCAGCGTTTCACCAATCCAGTCAAGCCGCCCGCGATCAGGGCGGCGGTATCGGCCAGTGCCACCAGCGGATCAAGTCCTGCGGGCACGGCCATGTAACGGGGTTCCCAGTCAGGCTGGAACTTGTCTTTGAAGCGGCGCAAACCTTGGAAGTTATACAGTTGCTCGCCACGGCGGAACACCATCGAGCCCAAGCGTTGGGTCAGTGGTGCGCCACGCCGGGGTTGCAGGCCCGACAACGGCACCATGCCGAGGCTGAAGCGTGCGTAGCCGTGGTTCTTATAATGTTGAATCAGGCCGACCATCATGAACTCCATGGTCAGCTTCGGTGCGTCCGGGTGGGCGCGCATCAGGTCGAGACTGGCCAGGTCATGGTTGTACGTCTCGAGCAGGTTGGCGAAGGCTACCGGGCGCCCTTCGAAGCGAATGATCGCGATACGGAAGTGCTTGAGGTAGTCGTCGCTGAAGCGGCCCAGGGAGAACCCCTTTTCGCGCACATTCTTACCGGTAAGCCAGGCGTCCGAGATAACTTTTAATTCATCCATCGGCGCCGTGCCCGGCTCGCAGATCTCCAGGGACAGACCGTCGCGGGTGCCGCGGTTCCAGGTGTAGCGCAAATCCTTCATTTCTTTGCCCTTGGCTTCCAGGTCAAAGCGTTTCAGGTCGACGCGGGCTTCTTCGCCCAGCTTGATCGCGGTGAGTCCGATATCCATGTAGTACGGCAGGTTCTCGGCACGCACTTGATAGAACACCGGCCGTGCGTGGTGAATGTCGCACAGGTCGCGGAACTGCCAGATCATCTCGGCGCGCGGCTGGGTCGGGCCGATCGGATCATACAAGGCCACCAGGCTGCGCCCGCGCCGGGCATACATCAGGAAGGCTTCGTCATTGGGGTGGAACAGCAATGCCTTGTCGCCGGTCAGCGCCAGGCCGCCGTCGGGTTGGGACGAGGCCATCAGGATTTTGGAAGCGCGTTCGAGTTCGTCCGGGGTCGGCAGATGGATGACCGGGCGCGCGGTACGCAGCAGCCAGGTCAGCGACACGATCACCAGCAGGACGGCGGCGCCCAGCAACGAACGCAGGCCGCGCGGGGCGTTGGCGTCGAGGGTGAACTGCCACCACAGTTGATGACTGTAGGGCACGTCCTGGTAGGCGAACAGCAGCAGCCAGATCGACGCGCCCAGCACGCACACGCTGGCCACCAGGTACAGCGGCGAGAAGGGCAGTTCGGTCAAGCGACTGGCGCGGTAGAACGAGCGTCGGAAGATCGCCAGCAGCACGGCGGTCATGGTCATCAGACTGGCTTCTTCCCAGTCGAAGCCCTTGAGCAGCGAGAGCAGGGCGCCTACCAGCAGCAGCACCATGGTCAGCATCCAGGCCGCCGACAAACGTCGACGCAAGCCTTGGGCCAGCAACAGGCAGAGCACGCCGATCAGGCTGGCGCCGAAGTGCGACGCGTCAATCAGGCGGTGGGGAATCAGGAAGCCGATGTTTTCCAGGCGTGAATCGATCTCCGGCGTGGCGCCGGAAAACAGCAGGACCACGCCGGACAAAAAAACCAGTACGGCCAGCACCGGTGCCGCAAGGCCGGAGGCGACGCGCAGGCTTTGCTGGGTCTGGAACAGGCGCTGGGCCTCGTTGACCAGCAGGAAGATACAGGCGATCAACAGCGGCAACACCACATAGATCATCCGGTACAGCAGCAGGGCGGCGGCCAGTGGCGCAGCGCCGAGTTTGTCGGCGAAGGCCGCCAGCAGGATCGCTTCGAACACCCCCACGCCACCCGGTACATGGCTGAGCACGCCGGCGGCCAGGGCCAGCAGGTACACCAGCAGGAACGGGCCGAAGGGCGGCGCTTCCGGCAGCAACATATACAGAACCGTGGCGGCGGCGGCGACATCCAGTGCGGTGATGATCAACTGCAGGAACGTCAAGCGACGGCCCGGCAGGCGCAGGGTGCGGCGCCCGGCCTTGACCAGCAGGTTATCCGGGTAGGGTTGTTCCGGCAGGCGGCGGCGATAAATACCGATGCACAACATGGCCGACAACAGCAGCACGGCACCGGCAACACCGCCGAGCAGGCTTTGCGACAAATGCAGGTAGGTCGAGGCCGCCGGCAGGTTGCTCAGTGTGGCCAAAGCGGCCAGGGGCGGGAGCGCGCAGCCCAGCGCCAGGCTGGCGAACACGGTCATGTGCGCGACTTCCGAAGCACCGATGCCGTGGCGTGCATATAGACGGTAGCGCACCGAGCCGCCCGAGAGCATTGACAAGCCAATGGCGTTGCCGATGGCAAAAGCGGTGAAGCCCCCCAGTGCCAGGGTCTTGGCGGGCAGTTTTACGCCGGCATAACGTGCGCCGGAGAATTCATAGCCCAACAGAATGATGAAACCGGCCACCGCCGCCGCAAATGCGCCGAGCAAGGCAGGCTTGGGCACTTCCAGGATCGAGTCGTGGAGGGCGTAGAGATCGAGCTCCAACAACAGATGTCGGCAGGCGATCAGGGCAATGGCAAACAGCAGCAAGGTCACGGCCAGGCCGATGGGCTGACGGTATTTGCTCAACAGATCCAACCAACGCAAACGGGTGGGAGGGATCGGTTGTTCCGCTGTGACAGTGTCTTGTGGTTCAGACGAGTTGGCGCGCATCAATCACCTCGTGGATTGTGCGCGACAGGATGGGGGTATCCAGCCAAGTTACCAATCCCTATGGACAAAATAATTACAAATATTAACGCGGATCACCGAGTGCGGCGACTGCGGCCATTGGTCGTAGAGGGTAGCGCTTGAGCATAGCGCATAGCGTGCAATGAGATGGACTCTGCAAACCGTCTACGGTTTCATGAAAGATGCCATGCCATTGTTTCAGAAGAACTTTTTCACCGGATACAAAAAAGGCCACTCTTTCGAGTAGCCTTTTTTGATGTTTGGTTGCGGGAGCCGGATTTGAACCGACGACCTTCGGGTTATGAGCCCGACGAGCTACCAGACTGCTCCATCCCGCGTCT
>Ga0105246_10001035_pt1 | contig 16002 bp, 18 predicted proteins | sample KBSM64metaG_FD_99694 | JGI IMG/M metagenome (GOLD analysis project Ga0105246, IMG submission 99694) | Miscanthus rhizosphere microbial communities from Kellogg Biological Station, Michigan, USA - KBS M6-4 metaG | ecosystem: Host-associated > Plants > Roots > Rhizosphere > Soil | place...
CTGGGTGAGCATTTGCCATCTCCTCGATGCGGATGGCTTTGTGTACCGAGGATCTTTGTTGCCGAATATTTCGGTCGATATCCTAAGGACATCTCCCTACGGGGTTTTACGGAGGGCGCCGATCCGAGCATCAGGGCTGGCCTGCAGCGCTACGCGTATCGATGGCGTTTCGAACGCATTCGACCAGATTGTCCTCGAGGTTCGGCTTCAAGAGCACCTGGCGCACCCCGGCAGAACTGGCTTTGGCCTGGATGTGCTCGTCAGGATACCCCGTAATCAGGACGATCGGGGTGCTCACGTCGAGTCCGCGCAACCGATGGGCCAGCTCCAAACCGTCGAGTTCCGCCATCTTGTAGTCCACGACCAGACAATCCGCGCGGCTTCGAGTCGAAGACCCGAGCAACGCGGTCCCGCTACGGAACGTGCGGACGTCGAACCCCTCGGTTTCCAGCAGAAACCGCAGCGATGTCCGTACGTCGTAATCGTCATCGACGACGTAGATCATCGCTTTCCTGGGCGGGGCGCTGTCGTCGGTTGAGCTGTTTCTGGCGTCGATCATCGCGGCAAAATAGCGGTTTTCCCAAACGCCGAATTGACTTGGCTCAACCCTCGACGACGCCGGCCCGGATCGCAAACCGCACCAGTTCGGAAAGGTTACCGGCCTGCATCTTGGTCATGACGTTGGCCCGATAGACCTCCACGGTGCGGGGGCTGATGTCGTATTCCCGGGCGATCACCTTGTTCGACTGCCCGGTCACCAAAACCTGCATCACCTGGCGTTCGCGCTGGGTGAGGCTTGCGACCCGCGCCGCCATGTCGGCCGACAGTGCGTCGTTCTTCGAGCCGCTTTCGTTTTCCGCCAGCGCGGTCTCGATCATGCCGATCAGCCGATCATCCTCGAACGGCTTTTCGAGAAAGTCGAGCGCCCCGAGCTTCATCGCTTCGACGGCCAAGGGCACGTCGCCATGGCCGGTCATGACGATGACCGGAAGCTTTCGCGCAGCCGAATTCACTCGGCGCAGCAGCTCCATGCCGTCGATGCCCGGCATGCGCACATCCGTGACCACGCAGCCGACCTCCAGATTTGCGAGCTCGTTCAGGAAAACTTGAGCGGAATCGAACAGGCGCACGTTGAAGCCGGCCGAGCCCAGCAGGAAATCCAGCGAGTCGCGCATCGCCGGATCGTCGTCGATGACATAGACTTTAGCGTTCTGCGGCATCGGTCAGATCCTTGGCGTGCGCGGCGGGCAGCGTGAAGCGGAACGTCGCACCACCGGACTTGTTGGTTTCAGCCCACATCCGGCCGCCATGGGTTTCGATGATGGTGCGGCTGATTGAAAGGCCGACGCCCATGCCGGTCTCCTTCGTGGTGAAAAACGGCTGAAACAGGTTCGCAACGGCATCGCCGGCGAATCCCGGGCCGGTGTCCGAAACGGCAATTTCAATCATGTCATCTGCAGCCCTGACGTTTGAGGCAATCAGTTCGCGGTGGCTCGAAGCGGCCATAGCTTCCAATGCATTGCGGAACAGATTGACCAGGACCTGTTGAATCTGGACGCGGTCAGCAAGCACCAGGTCGCAGGTCGGGTCCAGGTTGAAGCGCAGGAACACGCCCTGTTCGCGCGCGCCGGTGAGCCCGAGCGCGCCGGCCTCTTCGATCAGTTTCGAAAGGCTTTCAACCCGCTTCTCGGATGCTTCGCGCGCGACGAAGTTGCGCAATCGCCTGATGATGTCGCCGGCGCGGATCGCCTGCTCCGCGGCGCGATCAAGAGCTGCTTCGATCTTCGGCGCGTTGGCGTCGGTGCTCGTGGCCAGCAGGCGCCGCGATCCCTTCATGTAGTTGCTGATTGCCGACAGCGGCTGATTGAGTTCATGGGCGAGGGCGGAAGCCATTTCGCCCATCGCACTGAGACGGGAGACGTGGACCAGTTCGGATTGCAGTTCCTGCAACCGTGCCTGGGTCTGCTGCTGCTCGGTGAGATCGCGGACGAAGCCGGTAAAGAAGGGCTTTCCGCCCGAATGCATCTCGCCGATGGTGAGATGCATCGGAAACGTGGTGCCGTCCTTGCGCATGCCGGTGACGATACGCCCGATTCCGATGATGTGCCGTTCGCCCGTTTTCAGATAGCGGGCGAGATAGCCGTCATGCCGGCTGCGATCCGGCTCGGGCATCAGCTCGCTGATGTTCTTGCCGATTGCCTCACGTTCGGTGTAGCCGAACTGACGCTCGGCGGCGCTGGAGAAGAACTGCATGATTCCATGCTCGTCGATCACAATCATCGCGTCCGGGATCGTATCCAGGATCGAGCGAAAGTGACGCTCGCGCGTCCTGACCGTGTCCTCAAGGCGCTTCTCACGGTTGATGTCGATCACGATGCCGCTGAGCCGGGCAGGGGCGCCATTGGGACCGTTGATGGTCGTGCCAACCGCACGCACCCAGTGCCCCTCGGCCGAATGCCGGTGCACCCGGTACTGAACGTCGAAATTGCAGCCGGTATCGATCGACTCTTGCATCGCTCTCGCCGTGCGATCCCGATCCTGCGCATCGAGCAGGGAAAGGAAGAGATCGTAGTCGACAGGTCCATCGGGTCCGACGCCGAAGAGTTTTCGGGTGGCGGTGGACCAGTTTAAATTCCCGGTCGACAACTCGAAATCCCAGGCGCCGACGCCCGATCCCTCGGCGCCGCTGCGCGCGTTCTGGTCAAGCGGATCTTGATCTCGAAAGGGTCGGTCAGGGTCGATCATGCTTCGCCCTCGGGCTTCTGCTCTTCAGATATCGCATTAAGTCGGGCGAGTGAAATAGCGCGGCGCGAAATTATGATCAGATTGTACCCTGTTGATATTAAAAGTCATTTTGTTGATTTAGCCGTGAGCATGAATCCGGCGCGAGCGTGGTTGCAAATATCCGGGAGGGTCCTTGCGATTCTTGATCTAGGTCAGATTCGAACCGAACCGGCCCCTCTAGGATGCAGCTTTATGGGCAAGACGCCCGTACGGCATTTCGCCCCCACGCGTGGAGCAGGTTATGGACTACAAGACCGTCATGGTCGGACTGGCGCTGGATCGCCCCAACGATGCCTGCCTCGCCGTGGCCGGGGATATTGCCGAACGATTCGGGGCGCGGATCGTCGGTGTTGCCGCCTCAGACCTCAGGCCGCCAATGTATTTCGCGGAAGGCGACTTTGCGCAAAAGCTTCTCGATGAGGAGGCGGCCGCAATCCAAAAGCGATTGTCAGAACTGGAGGCGGAATTTCGCGCTTCGGTCGAGAAGCGTGCGACATCCGTGGCGTGGCGTTCCGCCCGGGCGCTTCCTGTGCCTTACATGCTGCAGCAGGCGAGGGCCGCCGACATCCTGGTGGTCGGCGCGCTCGGCGAAACCCTGGTGGATCCAAGCGCGGCCGTGGATCCAAGCGACCTGGTGATGCAAGCTGGCCGGCCGCTGATCGTCGTGCCGCCTATGGTGCAGTGGCTCGATTTGAGAAGCGTTCTGGTTGCCTGGAAGGACGTGCGAGAAGCGCGCCGGGCTGTGTTCGACGCCCTGCCGATCCTGGCTGCGGCAAAGGAAGTCACCATTGCGGAAATTCCCGAACAAGACGGCCGTCACGCGGATGCGGTATCGAGGGTCGCAGACGTCGCCGCGTGGCTGCGCGGCCACGGCATCGCCGCCAATACCGTCGTTCCCGAAAAGGCCGCCGGCGTCACCGAACAACTCGACCAGATTGCCGCCAATGTCGGGGCTGGCGCGGTGATTGCCGGCGCATATGGCCACTCGCGCTTCCGGGAATGGGTACTGAGTGGCGTGACGCGCCATCTTGCAAGGGAATCGCGCCGTTGCGCGTTGTTGTCGCGCTAAGTAAATTTACGAGGATGAGGAACCGCCGTGCATAGATTTCTCGAAGCGACCGCCGGGCAGTACATGACGCGCACGGTAAAGACGGTGGCGCGCGACACCACCATGCGTGAGTTGCAGAGAATGTTCGACGAGGACGATTTCAATTGCTATCCGGTTCGCGATGGCGATGACATCGTCGGGATCGTAAGCCAATTCGACTTTCTGAAATGCTTTGCGTTCAATCCGGGTCGCATGGTTCCGGCCTATGACGACCTGTTGTCGCGGATGGTTTCCGATGTCTTCACGCCGGAATTCATCTACGTCGATCCGGCGACGAAGCTGACCCGGGTATTGCAGCTGATGGTGGATCACCGGATGAAGAGCATTCCCGTGCTGGATTCCGAACAGCGGCTGGCGGGGATCATCGCGCGTGCGGATATCATGCGCGCGTTGGCCAGCAGCGCGCGCGGGTAAGGCTGAATCGCTGCCGGATCGGGGCGTGCGCTTTTTGCCGTGCGCCTAGCCGGCTTTTGCCATCTCGACGTCTTCGGGCGACTCCAGATACATCCCGGACATGGTGTCGACCCAGCATAGATGGTCGTGAACTTTCCTCACGCCGGCGATGTTCTCCGCGGCCACCCTGGCCGCCTGCCGCGAATTCTCGTCGGTGATCACGCCGCTGAGATGGACGATGCCGTCGCGCACGATGACATTGAGGCCGAACGGGCTCCAGTCGTTCTTTTCCAGCGCAGCGATGATGCGGCTGCGGACATGGTCGTCATCGGCAGTCGGATCGGGGACTTCGCGGACGAGGCTTGCAACCGCCTGCAGCAGGTTGGCGCGCGAGACGATTCCGACGAGCTTGTCGCCGCGCATCACCGGCAGCCGCTTGACGCCGTTGGTCTCCATCGACGTAACGATCTGTTCGAGCGTTGCGTCTTCGGCGACGGTGATCGGATCTGCGGTCATGACGTCCGAGACCTTGCGACCGTGTTCATGAACGTAATCGGTCGCGGTCGCGCCAGCGCCAAGCACGAATTTGAGCCAGCGGCCGCGCTTGCGCTGCGTGCCGATTTCGCTGCGGCGAATGAAATCGCCCTCCGAAACGATGCCGACAAGCTTGCCGGCCGCATCGACCACCGGAAGTCCGCTGACGTGCCACCGCAGCATGATATTGGCCGCTTCGAGGATCGTGGCGTCAGGCGTGACGGTGATGACGGGGCGAGTCATGATTTGATGGGCCCGCATAACGATCTCCTTGTTTTATGCCGTCGGATCTAGCGGAACGCCGCCGATTGCACGGCGCTCCGCCGCTTCAATCAGGCTGCCGACTTGATCTCGATCTGCTTGGTCTGCTTGGGCGCCGCAAACCGCAGCACGATCCGCACATACTGATCAATGGTTCCCATATTTACCCATGGCACTCTCCCTCAGGTGAACCTCGTGAACCGCGCCTAGGGTATCATGCGATACCGGTGCAGGCTTTGATCTGTCTCAACGATGGGCTGCTGCCAGAGGTAGGCAAAGCGAGATCGGAAGCGCCGCTGGGGTTCTAGGTGTCCTCCAGCGCCCGCAGCAGACGCGGATGATGACGCCGCGCGCGCGATCGTCGGCCGTCAGTGCGAAAACAGGATCGGCAGCGGCGGCTTCGACAGCAGGCTCTTGGTGGCGCCGCCGAGGATGAACTCGCGCCATCGCGCGTGTCCATAGGCGCCCATCACCAGGACGTCGACGCGATGTGAAACCGTATAGGCCTCCAGCACCTCGCCGATCCGCTTGCCGCCGGCGTCGATCTTGTCGAGCACCACGCCGATACCATGGCGTGCCAGGTTCTTCGCCAGTTCCTCGGCGGAATGCTTGGTATCGAGCTTCTTTTCATGGGTGACGGTGACGATCCGCACTGTCTTGGCTTTTTCGAGCATGGGAAGCGCATCGGAAACCGCTCGCGCCGCCGCGCGGCTGAAATCCCACGCAATGGCAACGGTGCCGAGTTCGAACGGGCGCGGGCTTTCGGGCAGGACAAGGGTCGGCCGGCCCGATCCGAATATCACTGCTTCTGCATACCACTGGTCATAGCTTTCCGGCACGGGCACGATCGTGAGGTCGCGAAGCCGGGCGTATTCAGCCAGCAAATCCGGTGCAGTGAAGGTCGGGCATTTCTCTAGATAGGTTTCATGAAGGATGCCGGCTTTGGTCGCCGCCGCGTCGAAGGCGGCCAGCATTTTTTCGGCGTTCTGCCGGCTCTTTTCGGTTTCGCCGGCGATGAGGCCGGGGATATTGGCAACTGAACCGGAAAGGAAGTGTCCGGGCACCTCGACATGCACCTCGCAGGTAACGGCCGCGAGATGAGCGCCAAAGGTGGCGGCGATTGCGGCCGCTTGCTCAGCCACCGAGGCCGGGGTCGGGTCGGGGTAGCTCGTCAGTGTCAACAGAATGTCCTTGAACGCCATGGGGCTCTCCCTTTCGGGATACAATTTAGCGTCCCGCCGGCAAGCGAGGCTTGATCCATCGCAATGGATTGGATTTGCCGATTCAGGCCTGCAGCCGCGGGCGCATGACCGGCTTCAGCATTTCTCGCTCTTCAGGGCCCGCAACTCGTCCCCTAATTCGTTCCTTGCAGCACAAATTCTAGGTGAACCGGCAGCGCCACCGTTTGATTTGGGTCAACCTTTGGCGTTCGAGTCACCTTTTAGCGCTTTTGAGGCAGGTCAATATGGACGCCGCGCGCGCAACCTAGAAACGGCGCCATGTCATTGAGGGAGCATCATCTTGGCGACCGCACCCCTGTTAACGGCGACGCCATCGGGCGATACCCTTGAACTGCGTCCGGGCGGATCGTGGACGGCGGCGAATGCCGCCACGCTCGAACGACTTTCCGGCGACATCGCACCGCAGCTCGATTCCGCCGGCATCGTCAAGGTCGATATGGCCGGGGTGCGCGAACTCGACACGCTCGGCGCCTGGCTGCTCGAAAAGATGTCGCGGCGGGCGACTTCCGCGGGTCATCGCGCCGATATTGTCGGCATAGCGGACAATTATTCCGGCCTGATCGACGAGATCCGCCAAGTTAACCGGCGAACGCCGGCGCCGGTCCCGGTGCGCAATCCCATCGTGACGAAACTCGGCGAGATCGGCCGCGGCACCATCGGTGCGAGCGAGGACATCACTGCATTCCTGCAGATGCTGGGCTCGCTCTGCATTGCCATCCTGGGCGTCTTGCGCCGGCCGCGATCGTTGCGGCTGACGTCGCTTACCTATCAGCTCTACCGTGTCGGCTGGCAGGCGATACCGATCATTGTCCTGATCACTTTCCTGATCGGCGCCATCATCGCCCAGCAGGGCATTTTCCATTTCCGAAAATTCGGCGCGGATTCCTACGTCGTCGACATGGTTGGCATTCTCGTGCTGCGGGAACTCGGCGTGCTGATCGTCGCCATCATGGTCGCGGGACGTTCGGGCAGCGCCTACACTGCAGAGCTCGGCTCGATGAAGATGCGCGAGGAGATCGACGCGCTCTCGACCATGGGGCTGGACCCGATCGAAGTCCTGATGCTGCCGCGGATCCTCGCGCTGATATGCGCGCTGCCGATCCTGAGCTTCATCGGCTCGATGGCGGCGCTCTACGGCGGCGGCCTCGTCGCCTGGTTCTATGGCGGCATGGGGCCGGCGATCTTCATCGCGCGGCTGCATGAGGCCGTCTCCGTCACCCATTTCGAAGTCGGCATCATCAAGGCGCCGTTTATGGCGCTGGTGATCGGCATCGTCGCCTGCAGCGAGGGCCTGCGCGTGAAGGGCAGCGCTGAGTCGCTCGGCAAGCAGACCACCACCTCGGTGGTCAAGTCGATCTTCCTGGTGATCGTGCTCGACGGGCAGTTTGCGGTGTTCTTTGCGTCGATCGGAATGTAGCGATGCAGGACACGTCCGAACAGTTTGCCATTCGGGTGCGCGATCTCGTGGTCGCCTTCCGCCGCCATGTCGTGATCGATCACCTCGCGCTGGATGTTCGCCGGGGCGAAATCCTCGGTCTGGTCGGTGCTTCCGGCGGCGGCAAGTCGGTGCTGATGCGCACCATCATCGGGCTGATCCCGCGGCAGGGCGGCGAGATCGAGGTGATGGGGGCGCCGATCAACCATGATCGTGCCACGCGAAGCGCCGCCGGGCGATGGGGTATCCTGTTCCAGCAGGGCGCGCTGTTCTCCTCGCTGACGGTGCGGCAGAACATCCAGTTTCCGCTGCGCGAGAATCTGGTGCTGTCGGACGCCCTGATGGACGAGATCGCAACTGCAAAACTCGAAATGGTCGGGCTCAAGGCGGAAGACGGCGACAAGTTTCCTTCCGAATTGTCCGGCGGCATGACCAAGCGCGTGGCTCTGGCGCGCGCGCTCGCGCTCGATCCCGCGATCGTCTTTCTCGACGAGCCGACTTCGGGGCTGGATCCGATTGCCGCCGGCGATTTCGACGCCCTGATCAAGACATTGCAGAAGACGCTGGGGCTCACGGTGTTCATGGTCACCCATGACCTCGCCAGCCTCAATACCGTCTGCGACCGCGTCGCTGCGCTGGCCGACGGCAAGATCGTCGCCATCGGACCGATGCGCGAACTGCTTCAATCCGAGCATCCCTGGGTACGGGCCTATTTTCATGGCAAGCGTTCCCAGATGCTGCAACCGAAAGCGAGCTAGAGAGATGGAAACCCGCGCCCCGTTCGTCGTCGTCGGCGCCTTCGTGCTGGCGGCCATTATCGCCGTGTTCGGCTTCGTCTATTGGCTGCAGAATGCCGGCGGGCTCGGCCCGCGCACAACGTATCGCGTGCAGTTCGAGGGCTCGGTGCCAGGATTGCTGGTCGGCGCAGCCGTGCTGTTCAACGGCATCCGGGTCGGCGAGGTGACCGAGCTCGGCCTTACGCCGGATAATCCGCGCGGTGTCAACGCGACCATCTCGGTTGCGTCGACCACGCCGGTGCGCGCCGATACCAAGGTCGGCCTTGAGTTTCAGGGTTTGACCGGCGTTCCCGTGATCGCGCTCGAAGGCGGCACGCTGGTCGCAAAGAGCACCGAGGTGCGGACGCTTGTTGCCGAGCTCGGTGCGGGGCAGGGCATGACGCAGGCCGCCCGTGATGCCCTGCGCAAGGTAGATTCGGTGCTGTCGGAAAATTCAGGGGCGTTGAAGGATACCATCGCCAATTTCAAGGTGTTTTCGGAAGGCCTGGCGCGCAATACCGGCAAGCTCGACGGCATCGTCGCCGGCCTCGAACGCATGACCGGTGCGACTGCTCCGCCGCAGAAGATCACATATGATCTGCGCGCGCTGCAAAATCCGGGACCCGTGGGTAAGGTCGTCAATGTACAATGGGCGATCCCGGAGCCGACGGCAGTAGCGATGCTGGAGACGCAGCGCTTCCTGTTCTCGCCCGCACAGGAATATCCCGGCTTTGCCGAAGCGATGTGGGCCGATGCGCTGCCAAAACTGATCCAGGCACGGCTGATCGAAAGCTTTGAGAATTACGACATCGCGCATGCGCCGCTGCGCATGGCCGATGTCGGTCAGACCGAATTCCAGTTGCTGATCGATGTCAGGCGATTCCGCATCGCCATCGAATCCGGGCCGGCGGCTGAAATCGGATTGTCCGCCCGGATCGTCGACAAGAACGGCAAGGTCGTTGCCTCGCGGCTGTTTGAGGAAAGCGAGAAATTCGCGACCGTCGCACCGCCCGAAGCCGTCGCCGCGTTCAGCGAGGCATTCGGCCGGATGGCGAAGAGCGTGATTGCCTGGACGGCCCAGGCGCATTAGGCCCCGCCGGGGCCGTCTACTGCAGGGTCTTCAGATACGCCAGCAGGTCACCAATCTGGTCCGGCTCGAGCTGGAAGGCCGGCATGGTAGGATGGCCGGTATAGATCCCTTCGGCCAGCGCCTCTCCGATGGTCTCGATGGGGTAGCGCTTGTGCAACGTCCGAAACGGCGGCGCGATCTTGAGCGGGCTTGGTGATACCTTGTCGATCGAATGGCACTTCGCGCAATTGTTGAGCGCGAAGGTCTTGCCGCGCTGCTCTTGAGGCGAAGCCGCTGCTGCCGGCGTCAAGCTGACGAGCACGAACGCCAGCGGCATCAAAATTCTTACGATCATTGCAGCTCAACTCCGTGGAAGAATGCGGTATCCAGCCCGGAATCGTACTGTGAGGGTTTATTCGTCGGCCAGTTTGATCTGGATCAACCGGCCTGTCACGGATTCGCTAGAATGAACTATATCTCCGGGTCCTTGAGCACCGGTCGTGACAGGGGAGACGGGGGACCATCCGACGCTCAAACGGGTAGTGGCAATGATACGAACCATCTCAGCGAATCCAAATCGTGCAAATTTCGGTCGCTGCTCGGCTTGCACCGTCCAATCGCTCAGCATCTGCGGCGCGCTCGACCAGTCCGATCTCGCAGAGTTCGAGCGAATCGCACGCCACGTTCAGTTCGCTCCCAATGAGGCGCTGTTCACGGCGGGCCAGATCGCGCGTTCCGTGCACAGTCTGACGTCGGGTGTTGCGCGTCTATACAAGCTGCTGCAGGATGGACGGCGTCAGGTGATTGGCTTTGCGCTGCCCGGCGACTTTCTCGGCCTAGCGCCGTCCGATCGCTACAGCTTTTCGGCGGACGCAATCGATTCCGTGACGGCGTGCCGCCTGTCCCGGGAGGCGTTCACCCATTTCATCGAACAGAGGCCGCAGTTTCTGCTTCGAATTAACGAGTTCGCGGCGCGGGAACTGATGCTGGCGCAGGAGCAGATGCTGCTGCTGGGCCGGCGTACTGCGGAGGAGAAGGTCGCGGCCTTCCTCGTCGGCTGGCGAGAACGTCTGGCTCATGTCGGCGATCAGCGGCAAACCATCGCGTTGCCGATGAGCCGGCAGGATATCGCGGACTATCTGGGGCTGACGATCGAAACCGTGAGCCGGACGCTGACCCGGTTCGAGCGCGAAAAGATGCTCATCATCGTCTCGGGCGGCGTCCGTCTGCTGGACTCGACACGGGCCGCCGCTATGGCGGCGGCGTGAAAAACCCAGCGTAACCGCGATCAAATTGATCCAGCTCAAAGCCGTCGTGAAGGCGCGCGGGCATGCTTCCTCCATCACAGGAGATCAGCCCATGCCAGTCGACTCGTTGATTGTTGCCGTTTGCGTCGTTGCGATGTTCGTGGTCTTTGCCGGAGTCTTGTTCTGGGGCGACATGCAGACCCGTCCAAAGCAGCTGGCCCAGCAGTCCACCGCAAAGCGCCGGGCCTTCTGACATCGGGCATTCGTCCGGCGTGACGATTTGCAGGAAGAGAGTGCTGCCGTGAACGATACTGTCCGCCGTTATGCCCGTCTGCAGGTGCCGCGATATACGTCCTATCCGACAGCCGCCGAGTTTACGACCAACGTCGGCGCCACCGACCAACGCCGGTGGCTGACGGGCATCGATGCGCGTGAGGCCGTTTCGCTTTATCTGCACGTACCCTACTGCCGCGAGCTCTGCCTCTATTGCGGCTGCAACACCAAGAAGGCGGTGCGCGTCGACGTCATCTCGGCCTACCGGGAAGCGCTCGAGCGCGAGATCGGCCTCGTCAGCGACGTGATGTCCGGGCCGATCCGGATCGCCCGGCTGCACTGGGGCGGCGGAACGCCGAGCATTCTGGGCGCGGATGGGCTCGCCTCCGTCATGCGGGTTCTGCACGATCGTTTCGTTTTCGAAGCCGGTTACGAACACGCGATCGAGCTCGACCCGAGATATGTAACGGACAAGCTGGCGGAAGGTTTGAGGGCGCTCGGTGTCAATCGCGCAAGCCTGGGCGTGCAGGACGTCAATCCGCTGGTGCAGGCCGCGATCGGCCGCTGGCAGCCGATGCAGGCCGTCGAAGCGGCCGTGGCGCACCTGCGCGGCGCCGGCATTCAAAATCTGAATTTCGACCTGATCTACGGTTTGCCGCTCCAGACCATCGCCTCACTTCGGAAGACCTGCGAGATCGTGGCCGCGCTGCAGCCGGATCGCGTCGCTTGCTACGGCTATGCCCACATGCCGCACCTGAAGGCCAACCAGCGGCGCATCGACGAGAGCAAGTTGCCTGGCCTGGAGGAACGCATCGATCAAGCCGGAACCATTGCCGAAGAATTCCTCCGCCATGGCTTCCGGAAGATCGGCATCGATCACTTTGCAAAGCCGGACGACGCGCTGGCCCGCGCCGCGCGTTCGGGACGGCTGCACCGCAATTTCCAAGGCTATACGGATGACGGAAGGGAAACCCTGATCGGTCTTGGCGCGTCTTCGATTTCCAGATTCACGGACGGCTACGTCCAGAACATTTCCGATGTCCCCAGCTATGTGCGCGCGATTTCGGCCGGCCGGCTCGCGCCGTCCCGCGGTTGCCGGCTGGATGCTGCCGAAAGGCAGCGTGCCCGCACCATCGAAGGCCTGATGTGCCAGTTCGGGGTCGATCTCGACGTGACCGCGCCGGATATGGTGTTCGATGAAGAACTCGCGCTGCTGCAGCCGCTGGTCCGCGATGGCCTGGTTCAGATCGATGGCCGCGTCGTGACCGCCACCGAGGCCGGCCGTGCAGTCATTCGCGTCATTGCCGCCGTATTCGATCCGCACGCGCGCGCCAATGCGTCCCGCTTCAGCAAGGCTGTATGAAAAAGCCTGCTGTGGTTGATCCAGCGCAAAGCCCCGGCGACCAGAACCCGCTCTGATGAAACGATCAGATCGCGAGGTATCCCATGACTATTCCCAGGAGTGTGGAAAGCGCGCCGACGGACGGCTTCTTGTACGGATGGGTAAGGGCTATCGCGTCCAGATTTGCCGGCAGCGGGGAGCTGCAAAATCTCGGCAGCAAGGAGTTCGAGCAGATCGCACGGGATCTAAATCTCTCTTCCACCGAGCTTATTTTCCTGTCCGCCAGGAACGATCTCTCGGGCGACCTTCTGCGGAAGCGAATCGCGGAGTGCGGTCTGTCGACGGATCAACTGAAGACCCGCCAACCCGAGGTGCTTCGGGATCTGGAGCGCGTTTGCGGTCACTGCACGTCGACCAAGAGGTGCGCAGCGGAGTTCAGGCGCGGCAGCGCTTCGCCGGATTGGTTCAGTTACTGCCCCAACACGCCAACCCTGCAGGCCCTGATGGATGAAGATCGGCAATCCAGGTTGCAGGCGTCGCTGCTGATGGGTCCATCCTGCTGTTGAATGCCTCGCAAGCGGCCCCGGGTTTGACTTCGATCAAGCCGGCCAAGGCGAAGTCATGATCAAGGAAATTTGGTGTCTCCAGAAAAGAAGCCCAGCATGAGCCAACCAATCCCTGCCAAGTCGATGACAATAGGCGAAGCCGTCCTGGGCCCGCTGTTTGCGTGTATGGCTCTTCTATGCGCATTTGCCGCTGCGAACGGGCTTGATCCCGCCTTCACGTTTCACGCCTCGCTCGGTGCCGCTGCCAGCCTCGCGGCGGCCTTTGCGATTTTCAACCGGTACTACGAGCGATCCGCGACGTTGCCGGTCCAGGAAATCAATGGCCGGCCCAACTACAACATGGGTCCGATCAAGTTCTCGGCCGCAATGTCGGTGTTCTGGGGCATCGCTGGATTCGCGGTCGGGCTGTTGATCGCCTGTCAGCTTGCGTGGCCCGCGCTCAATTTCGACCTGCCGTGGACCAGCTTCGGTCGACTGCGGCCGCTGCATACGTCGGCGGTTGTCTTTGCCTTTGGCGGCAACGTACTGATCGCGACATCGCTCTATGTTGTTCAGAAGACCTGTCGCACGCGTCTGGCGGGCGATCTCGCGCCCTGGTTCGTCGTCTTCGGCTACAACTTCTTTATCCTGATCGCCGGTACCGGCTATCTGCTTGGCGTGACCCAATCCAAGGAATATGCCGAGCCGGAGTGGTATGCCGATCTGTGGCTGACGATCGTGTGGGTGGTCTATCTGCTGGTCTTCCTGGTGACCATCATCAAGCGCAAAGAGCCGCACATCTTCGTCGCCAACTGGTTCTATCTCGCCTTCATCGTCACCATCGCCGTGCTCCACCTCGGCAATAATCCCGCACTCCCGGTATCGGTGTTCGGCTCAAAGTCCTACATTGCCTGGGGTGGCGTGCAGGATGCGATGTTCCAATGGTGGTACGGCCATAACGCGGTCGGCTTCTTCCTGACCGCCGGCTTCCTCGCCATCATGTACTACTTCATTCCGAAGCGTGCTGAACGGCCGGTCTATTCCTACCGGCTGTCGATCATCCATTTCTGGGCGATCATCTTTCTCTACATCTGGGCGGGGCCGCACCATCTGCACTATACGGCGCTGCCTGACTGGGCGCAGACGCTGGGCATGACGTTCTCGATCATGCTCTGGATGCCGTCCTGGGGCGGCATGATCAACGGTCTGATGACGCTGTCGGGCGCCTGGGACAAGCTGCGGACGGATCCGGTTCTCCGCATGCTCGTCGTATCGGTGGCCTTCTACGGCATGGCGACCTTCGAAGGTCCGCTGATGTCGGTGAAGGTGGTGAACTCTCTCAGCCACTATACCGACTGGACGATCGGTCATGTGCATTCGGGTGCGCTGGGCTGGGTCGGCTTCGTTTCGTTCGGCGCGCTGTATTGCCTGATCCCCTGGCTATGGGATCGGAAGGGGCTTTACAGCCTCAAACTGGTCAACTGGCACTTCTGGATCGCGACGATCGGGATCGTGCTCTACATCTCCGCGATGTGGGTGTCGGGCATCCTGCAGGGTCTGATGTGGCGCGCCTACACTTCGCTTGGTTTCCTCGAATATTCATTCATCGAGACTGTGGAAGCGATGCATCCGTTCTACGTCATTCGCGCCGCCGGCGGAGCGCTGTTCCTGATCGGTGCATTGATCATGGCCTTTAACCTTTGGATGACTGTGCGCGCAGGCGAGGCGGAAGTGCAGCCGCGCGTCGCTCTTCAGCCGGCGGAATGAGGAGCTCTCAATGTCTTTCTGGACGCGACACCAAATCTTCGAAAAGAACTCGATCGTTCTGATTGCGGGAATTCTCGTGGTCATTGCGATCGGCGGGCTCGTCGAAATTACCCCGCTGTTCTATCTCAAGAGCACGATCGAGAAGGTCGATGGCGTCAGGCCATACACGCCGCTCGAGCTTGCCGGGCGCAACGTCTACGTCCGTGAAGGCTGCTATCTCTGTCATTCGCAGATGGTCCGGCCGCTCCGCGACGAAGTCGAGCGTTATGGCCATTACTCGCTTGCGGCCGAGAGCATGTATGACCATCCGTTCCAGTGGGGATCCAAGCGTACCGGTCCCGATCTGGCGCGTGTCGGCGGCAAATATTCCGACGAATGGCACGTCACGCACCTGAACAATCCGCGTGCGATCGTGCCGCAATCGGTCATGCCAGGTTATGCCTTCCTGTCGCAGACGGAAGTCGACGAGGCGACCGTCACGGCCCATCTGAGCACCAACCGCGCCGTCGGCGTACCCTATTCGGACGATCAGATTGCCAATGCCGTCGCCGATCTCAGGGCGCAGGTCGATCCAGACAATGCCGGCGTGGATGCGTTCACCAAGCGCTATCCGAAGGCGGCAGCCCGCAATTTTGACGGCAAAGGTGGCGCGCCGACCGAAATGGATGCGCTGGTCGCCTACCTGCAGATGCTCGGCACGCTGGTCGACTTCAAACTCTACAACGAAAAAGCAAATCTCCGCTGAGAAGGCAGAACGATGAAAGCAATTCTCACAGTCCATAATATTGCGTCGGATTTCGTCACCTCGTTCTGGACGCCTCTCTTCGTTGCAATCTTCATCGCCATCGTGACCTACGCGTTTTGGCCGCGCAACCGGGCCGCCTTCGACGAAGCGGCGAAAATGCCCTTGCGCGAGGAGTAAGCCGGTCATGACCGAACACAGCGACATCGACCACGTTTCCGGAAGGTCGACGACGGGGCACGAGTGGGACGGCATCAAGGAACTCAACACGCCGCTGCCGCGGTGGTGGGTGATCACCTTCTATGCAACCATTCTCTGGGCGATCGGCTATTGGATCGTGTATCCGGCGTGGCCGCTGCTCTGGAGCCACACGACCGGGATATGGAACTACTCGACCCGTGCGGAGGTCGCCACCGAGCTCGCCAATTTGGAAAAGATCCGCGGTGACAAGATGGTGGCGCTCGGTGCGGCACCATTGGCTGACA
>Ga0105246_10001038_pt1 | contig 15999 bp, 11 predicted proteins | sample KBSM64metaG_FD_99694 | JGI IMG/M metagenome (GOLD analysis project Ga0105246, IMG submission 99694) | Miscanthus rhizosphere microbial communities from Kellogg Biological Station, Michigan, USA - KBS M6-4 metaG | ecosystem: Host-associated > Plants > Roots > Rhizosphere > Soil | place...
AGATGCTGCACGTGCTCTTCTTTAAACATCGTGACTGGACATCTTGATAATTCGGCCATAACGATGAAACGTACCGGGTCCTGATCGTTTTTCACTCTTGTCAGGAAATTTAACGTCTCCTCCATCCCGCTTCGGGACAGAGCCGTGCTTCGAATAAGCCGGGAATAGGCCGCAGCTCGCTCATCTGCATTCGACACCTGAACAGATTTCTCCAGCGGTTCTCTAACTTGGGTGATCAGACGACGCACTGTCATTTCGTACGTTCTGTCCCGGTCTTCCCGAACTTCCCTCAGGGTAAGCATACGAACTGCTTCCTTGTCACGCAACAGATGTGGCAGTACATCAAGCAAATCGGTGGGGAACATTCGATTTATTCGCTCCTGCTCCGGGTACGCCGCATTAAATAACGCTTCACGGCTTGAAGGCGCCAGCGTGTCCAGCACCTTTGCCACTTGGAGAGGCGCTTCCGCAAGCATGGTCACAATTGCGGTCCAGTGCGCGGTGGTGAAGTACCTTCTTTTTTTCAATACCCCCGCCGGGACTCCGTTGTTCAGAAGATATGCCCTTGTCTCCTGCCTTGTGAGCAGTTCAAATACTTGCTCTGGGCTAGTCTGAATCAGGATACCCAGTTGATTCTTAATCACAGGATGAATCTGTTCTTTTGGACCATAAGACAACGCATATTCCAGGACCATTGCTGGTCTGAACATACTGAGCTTCTCTACCGCCGTACTCATCTCAGCCCATACGCTGGACTTGCCGCTCTCCGATGCCTCATTCAACGCATCCTTTAAGTAAGCAGCGACCAGATCCGGGTAACGGGTTGTTATGGTTCTCCAATTATCAATTGCATATCCAAGCTGTGGCAATTGTGTGCGAACCGTTGCTTCACCGCACATGGATAGCAGTAGAGCAGCCTCATCGGCACCCCAACGTTCCAATACGATCGGAAACAGACGTTCTGCCCAATCCTGTCTGGTATACTTCACAATACTTCGCAGTAGCAGCTGACGGCAATGGTGCGACATCGAAACAATCTCGGATTCAATGTCATACCCCGGATCAGTGACCACCTCTGCCAGCAGCCAGGCAGCCCTTCCCCTAACCCCAGCCTTGGGATGATTCAATGCGTATATAACGGCTTGCGCATCTTGTACTGCTCCGGCACCGGTTAATGCCAACTGCGCCTCGTACGATGTTCCGCTGTCCAGCAACTCAAGCAGCAACGCCGCGTAATCTTTCGGGGCCACAGCCAGATGATTCCGTCCCAGCCGCGCAATCTCTTTCATTCGGTTCGAATAACCCAGCGAGTCCAGTTCTTCTAAAACCCGTTTTTTATTCAGTGGAGTATGATTGTTCTTCACAAGACCCTCTCCCCTCATGTTGTCACTTGCACTTTTATTTCACTTACTCTTTTCTTTATGCCACTCTTCATGTGACCTTTTCTATAACTCTCTTATATAACCCTTCCCAACACCTGGAAGTTACATCGATTAAGCGAAAATGTTTTATTTATGTCCAAACCGCCCTACTCCCCATGGCCTGTATTAACTGTTACTTTGGATCTTCTTTACTGAGAATAACAGGCAATTCAATCTGTAAGGTAAAGGTGTCCGCTTGCTGAGATATCTTCAGTGTCCCGTTATGCTGTTCGATTATTTTCTGACAACTGACCAGTCCAATCTCATTGCTGTCCTTCGTTATGTCAACAGATCTAACCCGGTTTCGAGCGGTTATGATCAACGTCTGCAGCTTAAGGGATAACTCGATATCCACTGGATGAGAACGATCCGCATACTTCTTTATATTGGAGAACATATTATCGAATACACGGCGAATGGCTACGAGATTCATCTCTAGTAAAAAGGGCCGTTCCCCATGCTTCTGCTGCATGTGAACATCGAAATCTTCCATTACGGCCAGTTGCTCATCCAGAAGCTGATCAATCAACTCCCGTCCATCATAGATTTCGAATTCCACTTCCTCTTCCTCTGATGCAGAGGATACTGTGAAGTACTCGAACAACTTGTCTGATAAAATTTTGATCTGAAACGCCTTCTCCCGGCTATTGTGAATATACTTGTGCAGGTCCTCTTGTGTCTTGTATTTGCCCAGTTCAATAATGTCCATGTATCCAAGTAGAATCGTGAGTGGCGTGCGCAAATCATGAGAAATCGCCGTTATTAACTCTCGATTCGCCGTTCTCACCCGTTCCTCACTGCCAAGCCGTTCGACAAACGATTTACGCATCTCGTCAATACTCCATGCCAGCGATGATAACTCATCTTTGCCTGATACAGTAATCTTGTAATCCAGATTGCCGCCTTCCAGTATTTTAATCTCACGCTCCAGCTTGCCAATATACGATATTTTCTGATTAATCATGAGCAGGAAGGCAAGAATGAACGCAATCAAAGCGATGAATACCGTCAAGATCAGAAGCAGGTTATAGTATTGATATTCATAGAAACCCACCAGATAAATCTGTGCCGCCTGATCTGCAAACTGGACTGTTGTAATCGGTGTTCTGGACGGTAAAAACTGAGTTAACAGCTCTTTATTTATCGCAGGATCCGCTTCCGTGTTGGATGCATAAATCAATTTATCCTGTTCAAATATGAATAGCTCCAAGTACCGCTCCCCACGAATCCATTCCGAGAGCCTTTCATGATTCTGCGAGGACAAGTGCTCACTGCTAACCATGGCCCTAAATCGTTCCAGCGCATCCCTTTGCCTGTTTTCGATAAACGTCGATTTGCTGAGATAACTGTCCAGCGCCGTTTCGCCAACCACCTGCAAGACGATGAATGTACCTACGGAAACGAACAGAGAGAGAATAATTGCAAGTACCAGCTTGAGCTTCAGTTTTTTTCCGATGAGCAGCTTATTCAATTTTGTACCCCTTCCCCCAAACCGTCTTCACATATTTAGGTTGCTGCGGGTCATCTTCCAGCTTGTTTCTCAGATTACGAATGTGAACCATCACGGTGTTATTACAAGTATAAAAATAAGGCTGCTGCCACACGCTCTCATAGATATTTTCGGCTGAGAACACCTTTCTTCGTTTCGATGCCAGTAGTAACAAAATCTGATACTCAATGTCGGTCAGCGAGATTTCTCGCTCGCCGATAAATACGGTTTTGGCATCCTGATGAATCGTCAGATCCTTCACCACAATGTGCTCGGATTCCTCAACCTTCTCCTTGCCCCGGTATACATAATATCTACGAAGCAGCGCTTTGACCCTGGCCACCAGCTCGGTATATGAGAAAGGCTTGGACAAAAAGTCATCGCTCCCCGACGAAAATGCCAATTGTTTATCTGAATCCTGTGTTTTCGCTGTAAGGAACAGGATCGGCGCACTCGTTTTTTCACGAATCTCCAGACACGCCTTCAGTCCTGACTTATTGGGCATCATCATATCCAGAATAATAAGATCGGTCTCTTCTGTTACTTTATCAATCGCATCTTGGCCGTCTACGGCTTCAATGACTTCGTAATTTTCACTTTCTAGTAAAATCTTTACGATTTCACGAATCTCACTGTTGTCGTCTGCAATCAGAATCTGCTTGTTGTTATTCATTCAAAATCCCTCCGTTCATTTCAGTATAGTTTGCGAGTCTCATCAGAGCCAGCGCATCAGGACCGCCTTAAGAATTCTTCAGAAGTTAAGTAGGTATCTCTTCATGATTTCGTTTTATACTGTTAATAGTGAATGTCATTACAAAAAGGGGTCTTACGTTATGCCGAAAATCTCAAAACGTATCGTGATGAAAGTACTGCTTGGTCTGATCGCCGTCGTGTCCGCGGTTCTACTGATCTATTATGCACCAGCTATCATCAAAATCATGTCGTCGATGGAAAACTTCAGAGCTTATATTCATTCAACGGGACATTGGGGCCCGATCATGTTTATTTTATTTCAAATTCTACAGATCGTCGTTGCACCTATTCCCGGAGAGATCGTACAGATAGCCGGGGGATATATCTACGGTACCGCACTCGGTTCCTTCTATACAACGGTCGGTCTGATCTTAGGGTCAGCCATCGCCTTCTATTTCACCCGTTTTATCGGTCGTGATTTTGTATCGCGCCTGCTGCAGAAACAAAATGGGAAATGGATTTCTTTCATGCATGATGAGCGCAAGTTTGCTATCTTTTTATTTATCTTTTTTGTAATTCCGGGCTTACCAAAGGATATGCTGGTATTTGTTGCCGCGCTAACCTCCATTAGCTCCTTGCGTTTCTTCATCATTCTGCTGGTAGCACGAGTGCCATGGATTATCGGATCGGCTATGGTAGGTTCAACGATTCAAACACAGCAGTACACTATCGCAATCGTCATATCCGTTATTGCTGTTGTCGGTTTTGTACTCGGATATATTTACAAAGACAAGTTAATGAACATTTTCTCCAAAGCGGATAAAACGGATAAGACCAATGAGGTTATAGAGATCAATGAAATTAGCGAGGCAAAAGAAGTCAGCACAACGATCAAACCCAAAACTGTACCTGCTATAGTTAAGTCGAGAGACTTGGCACCTAAGAAGGGATAAACCGTATTTCATATTTCATGATCCAACACCTTATTACACTATTCAAAATACGAAATAAGGAGCAGATGCCATTCATCTGTCTCCATCATCTTTGGAGGAATCATTCATGCAAACGATTGAGACTGATCGATTGATTTTACGCAATTTTGCCGCATCGGACGCTGCCGGGTTACTCGAATATACTGCAAATCCGCGGGTCAACTGCTTTATGGATCAACAGCTGACAACGTTAGAAGATGCCGTTGCAGAGGTCCAAAAAAGAAGCAAGGAAGACTCCCATATTGCTGTGTGTTTGAAAGACAGTAACGAAATCATTGGAGAGCTGTTTGGTATGACAGAAGGTCATGATCCAGATTCAGACTCCGGTTCAGAATCAGGTTCGGAATCCAATTCAAAATCAGATTCCGATACGTATAGTATCGGATGGAATTTCAATGGAAGGTTTGAAGGAAAGGGATATGCCAGTGAAGGTGCTCGTGCTTTCATGCAACATCTCTTTATGGAACAGGACATTCGGAGAATTTACGCTTATGTCGAGGACGATAACCTCCGTTCCCAGAAGCTGTGTGAGAAGCTGGGCATGCGCAGGGAAGGTCTGTTCCTGGAGTTTATTTCTTTTGTTAAAAATGAAGACGGCACGCCGAAATACGAGAACACGTATCAATATGCGATATTAAAAAAAGAATGGCTGGCACAACAGGCTGCTGCCGAATAGTCGATCTATTGATTCATCACGTGAGTTGATTTATGGAGTGAAGTATTCAAGCACAGACGTTAGCCCCACCCAACCATAAAAAGAAGCGGCAGCCTCTTTCCGATTGTATTTCGGGACAGGCTGCCGCTTCTTATGTTCATCTAGTGTCCAACAATGTGCCAAGTACTTTCTCCGCCATGGCCTTACCTTGAGAGATACAGTCCGGTACGCCAATTCCTCGGTATCCCCCACCGCCGACGTAAACGCCTGGCATAACGTCCGCTAGCATCTGCTCCACCTCAGCGATTCGTTTCAGATGTCCGACTTGATATTGGGGCATGGACAGCGGTAACCGGTTAATCTCTGTAAAAACAGGCTCTGCAGATATGCCCATCGTCTCCTGTAATTCTCGGCGTACTTCGGCAATGATATCGTCATCCGCCAACTGATGACTTACCGGGTCACGACCGTATTTCCCTACATATGCTCGCAAAAGAATGTGGCCTTCCGGCGCTGTGTGTGCCCACTTGGACGAAGTCCAGGTACAGGCCGTAATTTTGCGCTCTTCCTTGCGTGGCACAACAAAGCCTGATGCATTCAGGTCAATACCCACATCCTGCTTACGATAAGCCAGCACAACGTTCATCACAGATGCATACGGGATGGAACGCAGCCGTTCCGCAATCGGCTCATGCTCATGTGCGAGTATGTCCGCTGCTGCATACGCTGGAGTTGCGATCACTACCGCATCTGCTGCAAGCATCGTTCCATTGTTAAAATGAACCGTATAATGCCCACGATCTTTTTCTTTCCCTGTTCCTTTATTCTTATCTTTGGTTTGCTCTTGTTCTTGGTCTACCTTCGTCACACGAGAGATTTCCGTATTTCGAATCAAATGTGCTCTAGTTGACAATGCTTGCTCTAGTTGTGCCACCACGCCCTCCAAACCGCCACTTGCACTCAAAAACATACTTCTTGCAGCCGTGCCCGGTGGTTGGGATGTAAGTTTGGCTGTTGCTTCAACTGTTGGTTGAACTGTCGGCTGGGTGGCTTGCTTTGGAGCCCGGCTTTTTCTCATACCCAACATGCCCACGATCAGGCTGCGATGTTTCTGTTCCGTTTCTTGCAGCATCGGGAAGGTTGCCTGTACACTTAGTCCGTCTGCATTGCCAGCATATATACCGGCTAGCAACGGCTCAGCGATCTGTTCCAGCACTTCATCACCAAGTCGCCTGCGCAGCAGATGCCCTAGCGACTCATCCTCCCCGCCAGGCCGCCTCGGCAACACAAGATCTGCAGCCGCTCGCACCTTGCCCCGCAGTGACAATAGACGGGTTGTTACGAAGGGTTTCCACTTCGTAGGCACACCGAGCATAAAGCCATCCGGGATTGGATGCAGTTTATTCCGATAGGCGATATAGCTATGTGACACCCCTGGACGCGTACCAACGATTTCTTCGCCCATACCGAGCTCCTGCATAAGCTCAATGATGGATGTTTTCCGTGCGAGAAAAGAATCGGGCCCCCGTTCGATCACGAATCCATCCCTTTTACCGGTGTGCACATGTCCACCGAATCGATCATTTTTTTCAACAATAATAAGTTCTGCTGCAACATCATTCACTCTGCAAAACTGTTCGATATAATAAGCTGCGCTTAATCCGGTAATCCCACCGCCAGCAATAACAACTTGTTTCGTGCGTTGATTGTCCATGCTACACTTCCCGCCATATAAACTTTAACGTAGCTCCACCGGGATATAGGCACAGGAAGGATCACTGGCCATGTAATCTCCCGTCATTGCGTACGCTCTTGCTCTTGAGCCGCCGCACGTCGTTTTGTACTCGCATACTCCACATTTCCCGTTCAATTTCGCAATTCCCCCTATCTACATGCCATTAAGTGTAGATCAGATGTAAGGTCAGGAAAGTGAGAAGAATCACAACAAGGTCATATCCGTCACAAGTCAACAAATCCGTCCAAACAAAAAGCGACCTCTCCCGAATCCTGCTCGGAAAAGATCGCCGTATAAAGGCATCACGTATGGTTGAATCTTGCTCCCCATTTACGAGGCATCGTCTATGTCTACGCCTGTGCCTATGTCTATTGTCACGCCCATGAAAATATCTATCTTATTATGTGGATTAGCTTCCCCAGTATTGCTTCGCAATCTGCTGCCCTTGATGAATCTTCGCCCACTGCTGGGCTTCGCTCAATTCGTTACCGCCATCACAGGAGGCAAAGCCGCATTGGTGAGACAACAACAGTCTGTCCTTATCGATGATCTTGGAGGCTTCGTCCAGTAGACGAACCACACGTTCTTCATCGTCGAGTGTACTCGTTTTGGAGGACAACAATCCCAGTACAATTTCCGTATCCGGTCTGTCTTTGAACACTTCCAGCGCTTCGATGGAACCTGCACGGTCATCATCCCACTCCAGGAAGAAACGATCATACTTCAATTGCTTCAGGAACAGATTTGCAATCTTCGCATACGATCCACCGCCCATGTTGCGGGAATCATAGTTGCCGCGGCAGTTATGTGTCCACATTTTCAGACCCAAGCTATGACCGAAGTCAATGACCGTATTGTTGATATCAATAAACTCCGTTGCGAGGCCCTGTACTTCCTCTTGATTAATATGCTCTCCGGTAAACGGCGAGTTCGGATTGTCATCGGCAAACAGTTCCCACAGGCAGTCATCCATCTGCAAAATCGTACCGCCCGCATCTGCAAACTCCTGCACAAATTCCGTATAAGCACTCACCAGACCCGCTTTCAGTTCCTGCGTATTCTGGTACACTGCATCCTTCCCTCCGATGTTGTCCGACCAGGACAATTCACCGAAAATATGCGATGGCGATGGAATGCAGAGTTTAGTCTGCTGTTCACCCGCTTGGTCTTGCAGCTGTTTGAACAGTTGAATGAAATGATGATTCTTGCCGCTTAGTTGACCTGTGATGCGCAGCCCGATATCTTTACGAGTCTCATATTTCGAAGTGCCATCCACATCCCGGAAAAAGTACCCATGATCCGCGATATAACGCTCCACTCCGCCAAAACCCCAGACAAAATCGAGATGCCACATCGATTTGGAGAACTCGCCGTCTGTGATGACGGATAGATCATTCTCGATTTCTTTTTTAATCACTTGCTCAATCGCTTTGCTCTCACATTGCTGGTAACCTTGAAAGTTTTCATAGAATGGATACTGGATATCATCCCGGTGTTCAATCTGTGTTTTATATGTCAGCAGCTCATCCGGCCGCAATAAACTTCCTACGATTTGGAATTTATCTGTCATGAAAATAACCCCCTCAGTTGTATATGATCATCATATCACGTGAAGCGGGGTTAGAAGAGATACCAAAAAAGCATGACTAGTTATAGCTTTAGGCTATATCAAGTGAAATTCAAAACATATATCATCTTCAACTTTAGTTTTTATGCTTATCCCTCTATTGAAATCGTCTCGCAGTCATTGAATATTGAAAACCGCTCGAAGCATTGCTTCACCACGGCTACAAGTTCTTCGGTGGGCTGAATGTCTTTTTCGTACCAGACATGTTTAACAACCAGCCTTTTGAATTTACGTTCCACAATAATCTCCGCTCTGCCAATGAACCGATCTCCATACAATAAAGGTAGCACATAATAACCGAATTTCCGTTTGAGAGCCGGCGTATAGATCTCCCATCTATAGTCAAACTCAAACAATGCATAAATAAGCTTCCTATCCCACATTAGATTATCCAGTGGAGCAATTAATTCGCAACGCTCTTGTAACTCCGGACTTTGCAGTATGCGTTCAATCGAAGGCAAGTCTTCTGCACGGCAGTATAATCGTTCCTTCATCTGTTCTACCTCAACAGCAACAATGCGCTCCTCCAGCAATAGCTCTTGAAAGGCTCTGTTCCGCTGCTCCGTTTTTAACCCCCATATATTAAGCCAGGCATCCGATGCACGATTCCACAGCAAGCCAACTGCACCGATTCGGCGCAACACTCTCCACTTGTGATGATCTAATTCGTTCAACAACGGATCTGTCGCATGCAACAAATCGGCCTGTATGTATTTCTCAGCCAGATCATAATATTTACGTGTTCCCTTTTTGTGATGGATAATCAGTTCACCTGTCGAGTACATCTGCTCTAACACCGAGCGCGAGACATTGTTCCCACTACTCCAGTGAATGGCTGAACGCCAAGTGAAGTCTCCTTCTAATTGCAAGGTATTTAATTCATTCGAACTTACCGGACCAACCTGCTGTATATGAGCCCGTACTTGTCCTATCAGTGTCTCCATCTGGGGATAGCTTTCTGCATGTTGTCTGGCAGCTTGTCTGTACCGTTCGAAATAAGGCCAGTCCTCCACCCGAATTATAGCAAGATTCTTGTCGGGATAATCGATCAGCAATCGATCCTGATACAATAATTCGTCGAGCATGTTCTTGCTAAACCCACTGATGCGTGACTGTAGTACCAATTCGGCATTCTTTCCACAGATATCAATAGGATCATATTGAATGCAGCCAACCTGTCTTGTAAATTCCATGATCCCTGACTTTCCGACAAATTGATGCTCTCCCATTAACCCATGCTTTAACAATAAAAACTGCCTGGCTTGCTGTTTAGTTAATCGTATCATTGGACGTATCCACCCCTTAACAAGTTCAACCGCAGTAATCCCCCGAATATGTATAAAATATAGCACAATAAAAACATATGTTCTCATTTTATTTTAACTTTTTTGAAGCATGAAAACAATATGTAGTACAAAATCACAATAAAAAACCCAAATTTTGTTGGAGTCTTGGTTAGCTACTGTCTGATAAACACAAGTAGACCGCCCCCCTTGCAAAGGTCGCGGTCTACTTGGTCGTGTATCCTCTTGTTTGAAGCCCACCGCCCTTAAAAGCGGCTATTGTGCAAAGAGTCGTGTTACAGCACGGCTCTCTTTGCAATATAAGCTGTTTATAAGCTTAGTATAACTTGCGAAATTCAAATTTCACACCGTTCTGCGGCGCAGTTCGTAAAAATACTGTACGGCAGAATGTTTCATTTTAATCGATTCCGACATGTTCAGAATCCGCTTTTTGCCCACTCGCCTGTCGATCAGCGCCAGAATATTGCGCAGAATGTCATTGCTCTCCAGATTATCCTCGATTGAAGTGGCAAGAAACGTTGTGGCTACCGACGTAAAATTCGATTTGCTTAACGCGGCTTGAGCCGCTAACAGTTCCTTAGCATGAGATGTGCTTTTTCTACCTCGCACCATGATCTCAAGACGTTCTTCCGGGACAGCGCCTTTGGTTTCTTTGCGGATGGCTTCAATCTCTTCCATACTTACAGGAATGACGATATTCGGATCATTTTTAATCTCCTGATCGCTCTGATACCACCGAATGGGTGTGGTCGTATCCGCCATATTGAGGATATTCTTCTGATCCACGGTCAGATAACCACTCCCTGATTTATCCGGTGAATAACGATAACTGGTTGCCCGGTACGCTACGGTTCCGGCCAGTGTCGGGCTAAGGAAACTCTCTAATTGTTGTTTTAATTTACTCCAGGACATATATCCTCCTATTCTCAGCAAAGCTTCAGGCAGAACATTTACCTAAAGTATAGCACAGCACAACGATACGCCCCTCCAATAGCTACAGAACAAAGGAATAGTTCACCTTTGAAGGCAGCTGAGTGTTTGGTTCTCAATGGACATGTGTGATAAAATTTGGTAATCATTGCAATCTACTCTATCATCGCCAATCACTCTGGAACCTGATTACCTATCATTAGAGATCTTATACTCACGAAGGAGAGGGAGATATTAATGACAAAGAAGCAAACAACATTACCTGCTAATCTGGAACAGCTTTTTAAGAATAAAGATATTCATGCGATAAAAGAAGTTTTCGAACATTGCGAATGGGATGCAATCGGGGGGTATAGCAAAGGCACCGCGCTCAGCTTTCGGCATATTCCAGATGAGATTATTCACTGGCTTGCGGAGCAAGGAGCCGATCTGAATGCACGTGACAAATACCAACGTACACCCTTACATGCTCATGCTTCACATTGGTCGGGGAACGTAGCACTACTTCTTGAACGCGGTGCCGATCTGAATGCGGTAGACTACACCAACGAAACCCCTTTGCATGCAGCAGTGAATTCATATAGAACACCGGCGGTTCAGGAGTTAGTAAGCCGCGGGGCTAAGATTGATGTGGAAAATAACCAGGGAAATACTCCGCTGGCCAAGGGATTAATCAATTGCCGGAATAGCGATATTGTGAACATGTCAGAGATTTCCTCCATTCTGCTGAATGCTGGAGCAACGATCACCCCCGCAATGAAGGAGTCGGTGAAACGAATCGGCAAGGATTTTGAATTCGTCCGTGAAAATTATAATAAAGACAAGGTTGATGAAGTGTCGGACGCACTGGACAAGTTGTATCGACAATTTGATGTTAAACCTGTGGCCAATCGGATCATGCATGATGGAACAAGCCCCATCCATGTAAAGGCAGATCACTGGTCCAAGCAACACCAAGAGCTGTGGGCGTATCTCATTCCTCCACAGGGTCATGCCTCAACGGTTCAGGGCGAGGTCATTCGTATTACCGGGCGCATCTCTGATGAAGTATTGCGCAATGGTGGTGGAAACTGGGATGCAGATTATCGTAAGATGCTGGCTACCTTGGTTCAGCACTTAGGCACCGGTTCTCCGCTAAACCCGACTCTCTTACAAGAGGCACACGACTTGGCACACAAGCTACGCAATGGATCGGATTATGATGCACCTGCCCGATTAAGTGAGCTAGCCGTGTTATGGGTGCTGGATAATCCCTATCCAGTCGCATTGGTAGAACCGGAATATAAACGCTGATTTCCATAAGAATCAACCCTATCTTTAAGTTTTCATCTCAACTACTCACACATTTTCTTAGGTTGATGCTATCATGAAGATATTCAGATATTTATAGCGAATTTTGTAGATTGGGGTCGACTTCATGATCAGGGATATTCTTCGAGTCAGTTCTCGTACGATCTTGCTTCACATTACGTTTGTTGTTGTTATCGGTGCGGCCATAAGCTATGCCATCATGTCTGCTCCAGAATCCCCCCCCATTCGAAGCGAACAAGGCATACTCGATTTAACTAAAGATCATATTCGTACGAATCCTGTAAAGTTACAGGGGGAATGGACATTTTACTGGCATGCGTTGCTTTCGCCTGAGGATATAAGAAGTCGTGTGGAAACGGGTGGACAGTCTGACCGATATATCAATATCCCTGGATCATGGCTAGGCTACAGATTGGATGGTCAAGAACTGACAGGAGAAGGCTTTGCCACTTTTCGTCTGCTCATTAAGCTTAGCGAGCAGGACAGAAATGAGCGACTTGCGCTGCGGCTACCTACCATTTTCCACGCATATAAATTATGGGTAAATGGAGAACTGCTTGCGAACGCTGGTATGGTTGGTCAGGACAAAAATGACATGACACCGCAATTGGCAACAAGACTGGTGTTCTTCGAGCCCAAGAGCGACACGGTAGAACTGGTGATGCAAGTATCCAACTTCTATCATAATCGGGGCGGCATCACCAAGGAGATAGAACTAGGTGGCAGTAACGTATTAACGGTCCAGACTAAACTGAAGGTTGCCACAGATATGTTTGTAACGGCAAGTCTGCTCGTCATTGGCATATATAATCTGATGTTGTTCTTGCTCCGTCGTCAGGACAGAGCGCCGTTATACTTTGGTTTGTTTACCTTGTTGTTTGGCATCCGATCCTTGCTGAACGGCGAGCTGATGTTCACACAATTTTTTCCTCATTTCCCGTGGGAATTGCAGTTCAAGATGGAGTATCTGACTCTATCTCTTGGTGGGTATGTCATTACCAAGTATTTTGAATGTATTTTCCCGAATTATGTCTCTCCATGGTTCCGTCTTGGCAGCCGAATCGCGACGGGATTGCTATGTCTAGTTGTTATCGTAGCGCCTGCACTCATCTATACCAAATTGTTAATGCTGATTGGTGTGGTCGTTGTTCTGCATATGGCATATCTAATGGTTGGACTGGCCAAGGCGGCCAACCAGCGGTTGGAGGGAGCCCTGATTTTCCTACTCGTATCGGTGGTTGCTTTAATAACGGTGATTAACGACTTTTTATATTTCAATGAGTGGTCGCCAATTGGAAATACTTCTCCAGCAGGTCTGTTGATATTTACGATTGCACAGCTGATTCTACTCTCTTCCAGATTCACAAGGGCCGCAACAAACGAGGTACGGATTGCCCGTGAGCTTAAGGAAGCGAATGACAGGCTTACCGATATGAATACCAATTTGGAGCAACTCGTGAAGGAACGCACATATGCACTATCTGCAGCTCATGAAGACCTGCGTACATCGTATGAGCAGTTACTCCGCTCGGAGCATGGAAGGAAGAAGCTACTCGCCTACATAACCCATGATTTGCGACTGCCGCTGTCCAGCATGCTCGGTTATGTCGAAGCTGTAAAAGACAGGGTGAAGCCGGAGCGCAATGAACAGTACCTGAAGTATATCCGTGATAACACGATACGGATTAATCATATGATCGGAGAGTTGTCCTACTTGTCGCATCTGGAGACGGGACAAGTAGAATATCAAATGGAGACGGTTCATGCCGCCGAATTCCTACATCGTTTTTTTGAACAATATGAGCTGGTTGTGCTTGACGCAGGATTAGATTTCACACTGGATATCGGAAAAGGAGAAGATCATCGCGCTGACTTTCCGATCATTGAGATCGATGAGCAAAGATTAGAACAGGCGTTGTTTAATCTCGTATCAAATGCGATGAAGTTCACCTCAACTGGTGGAAGTATACGTCTTGCTCTAGCCGTGGACGAGACAAAAGATCATCCTAGTGTGATCATTAGTGTACAAGACTCTGGCATGGGTATTCCCCCGGACCAACTCGAACAAATCTTTGATCGCAATTACAGATATGATCGGCCAAGCCCAGACATAAAAGTAGAGGGTAGCGGACTCGGACTTGCGATTTGCAGGGAAATTGTACAAGCGCATGAAGGGATTGTTCAAGCGGACAGCGATGGCGAGACGGGATCGATATTTTATATATCGCTGCCACTGTATTCAAAAAACAGGAAGGTGACAGCATGAAGGACACGTACAAAATTATGATCGTCGATGACGATCCCCATATATGCGAGATTGTTCAGGCATATTGTGAACGAGAAGGTTTTAGTTCCTCATACAGCCACACCGGGACAGAAGCAATGCAGCTGCTTACATCATTTAACCCGGATTTGATTGTGCTGGATGTGATGCTGGTGAATGAAAGCGGCATTGACTGGTGCAGGAGCGCACGGGTCTATACCGATGCTCCGATCTTGTTTTTGAGCAGCCATGAGGAAGATGAGGTAAAGATCAGTGCATTAACCGATGGCGGCGACGATTATGTGACCAAACCGTTCAGTCCGGGCGTGCTCATGGCTAAAATCAAGGCTCACCTTCGCAGAGTATCGACAAGCAGACGGGAACAACTGTTGGAGTTACCAGGAATGACACTGGATTTCTATGCACAGTCCGTTAACATAGGCAGTAAACCGATCTTTTTATCCAAAAAAGAATTTAGTCTACTCTCCTATATGGCACAAAATGTGAATCGGGTCATCTCTGTCGATACGTTGTTCAATCTCGTCTGGGGTATGGAAAGTCTGGAGGATACGAGAACAGTCGCTGTACATATCAGTAATCTACGAAAAAAAATTGAGGATGATCCTCTCCATCCCGAGAGAATTATTACGATTCGGGGAGCCGGGTACATGCTGGCCTCGTCATAACTATTTTCATATTTCAACTCAGCTTTAGTATTTTCAACTCAGCGATTTGCTGGTTAAGCACCAACCTTTAGCTGCATGTTGCCATGATAAGCGCAGGACGTGTACTGGAATCTCTGGTCGATGTGATCAACCATTCCGGTAACGTCTTTTTATTTTGTGAAAATATAAAAAAGGCTGCTCTTATGCAGTTATTTCTGCAAAAATAAAAAAAGCCCAAGCGGTCATCCCGCTTGAGCGATTTGGTAATGGATACCTCTCCATTCTCACAAATTCTCCTGTTATGAGACACCCGAAGTGCTGCCTTCAATTACAATTTTACAGCAACAAGGGTATACTAAGGGCGATTTCAAATACTTTTTTCTTCCGCCTCCGCCTTCTCTACCTGTTCCTTCCTTACGAACTCATCCAGCAACTCACGCACTTTAGCGGTTGTCTTGGCGTTCATCAAGTTACCTCTCAGCTCACTTGCACCGCGGAATCCACGAACATAGATTTTGAAAAAACGCGCCAGCGGGCTGAACGAACGTGGTTCCAGCTCGGAATATTGATCATGCAGATCCAGATGCAGCCGCAGCAGATGAAGGAACTCCTCCGTCGTGTGCTCCCTCGGCTCCTTCTCAAAGGCAAACGGATTCTGGAATATGCCCCGTCCAATCATAATGCCATCCACACCGTACTGCTCTGCCAGTTTCAGGCCAGCTTCACGGTCAAGGATATCCCCGTTGATGGTTAGCAGCGTATTCGGTGCGATCTCATCCCGCAGTTTTTTGATCTCGGGAATCAACTCCCAGTGGGCTTCCACCTTGCTCATTTCCTCTCTTGTGCGCAGGTGAATGGACAGATTCACAATATCTTGCTGCAAAATATGAGTTAACCAGTCGCGCCATTCATCG
>Ga0105246_10001039_pt1 | contig 15997 bp, 13 predicted proteins | sample KBSM64metaG_FD_99694 | JGI IMG/M metagenome (GOLD analysis project Ga0105246, IMG submission 99694) | Miscanthus rhizosphere microbial communities from Kellogg Biological Station, Michigan, USA - KBS M6-4 metaG | ecosystem: Host-associated > Plants > Roots > Rhizosphere > Soil | place...
AGCTGCTCGCGGGCTTCTTCGTAGCCCAGGGCATCCGGGGCCGTTGCACCCGCTTCCTGGCCGGCCCCGCCGGTGTGGTTCTCTGTGGAGCGGTTCTCTGCGCTCATCGGGATCCTCTCTCAACTGCGGGTAGTTCTGTTGCCTCGGACGGGGCGGCCGGCTGGCTGCCGTCGGCGACCGCGGCGAAGCGGCCTTCTGCCACCCGGACGGTCAACGGCGTGCCGTGGGGTGCCTGCCCGGGACTCCTGACGACGTCACGGCCCAGGCCGTCGGGTCCGGCCACCTGGACCACCGCGTAGCCGCGGTCCAGGGTCTTTTGCGGGGAGAGCGCCCGTACCCGTGCCCTGAGGTGGTGGACCTGGTCCAGAGCGCGGACGACGGCGGAGCTCACCGCGGTGTGCGCGTGCCTCCGCAGCCTGGTGATGTCCTCTTCCCGCGCGGTCACCATCACTTCCGGCGAGGCCATCACCGGCCGGGATCGCAGGGCGTGGAGCCGGTCACTTTCCCGGTCAAGCAGCCTGAGGATAGAGCGGTTGAGGTGCTCGCGGGCAACCCGCACCTTCGCCAGTTCCTCGGAGACGTCGGGAACGACCCGTTTCGCTGCATCGGTGGGGGTTGATGCGCGGAGGTCCGCGACGTCGTCGAGGATCGGCCGGTCGGCTTCATGCCCGATCGCGCTGACCACGGGGGTGGCGGCCGCGGACACGGCGCGGATGAGCTCTTCGTTGCTGAACGGCAGCAGGTCCTCCAGGGCGCCGCCGCCGCGCGCAATCACGATGACATCAATGTGCGGATCTGCGTCGAGCGCCCGGAGCGCGGCGAGGACCTGGCCCACTGCGGTGTTTCCCTGCACGGCCACCTCGCGGACATCGAACTCGACGGCGGGCCAGCGCAGGGCGGCGTTGCGCAGCACGTCCTTCTTGGCGTCCGAGTCCCGTCCGGTGATGAGTCCGATGCGATGGGGAAGGAGGGGCAGCGGCTTCTTCCTGGCGTCGGCGAAGAGTCCTTCGGCGGCCAGGGCCTGGCGCAGCCGCTCGATCCTGGCAAGGAGATCACCCAGCCCGACAGGACGGATGTCCCGGACGGACATGTTCAGGCGGCCGGTCTTCATCCAGAACTCGGGCTTGACCAGGGCCACGACGCGGGAGCCGCGCTCCAGCGGCGTCTTCTGGCGGTCAAGCACGTTCGACCACAGCGACGCCGGCAGCGAGATCTCGGCGTCCGTGTCCCGGAGCGTGGCAAACGCGCTGCCGCCGCGGCGGTTGAGCTCGATGATCTGTGCTTCGATCCAGACGGCGGGAGCCCGCTCGATATGCGCCTTCAGCTTCCGGGACAACAGATGCAGCGGCCACGGATGGTTCGGACTTGTCTCGGCGGCCGTTGCCGGCAGGGTCGAAGCAGCCGGCTGCGCCTCGGCATCCTGGGCATCCCCGGGCGCGCCGCCGCCCGGGAATGTGGCTCCCGTGTCCTCAGCAGCCATGGGCGGATCCACGGCCGGGCGACGACTGATGCATGGGTTCCGTCCTAGCTGCTCTGATTGCGTGGCGGCTTACTTGATTGCCTGCAACGGCGGGGTGCTCCGCTGTGCTTTTCAACTCTATCTATACCCTTGCAGGCAGCAGTGACATTCACCCGTAGGATGGCAGTTGGCCCCGACCCGAGGAATTCCCCTTGCGTACCTTTGTCTCTGCACTCGCAGTGATACTTGCCCTCCTATTGACTGGATTCGCCGTCCCGGCGGCATGGACCGAACGCAACATCGTCCGCGAAGACGGTTTCGTGCAGCTGACGGACCGGCTGGGGAAAGATCCGGCGTTCCAGGCGCGGCTTGCCGGAATTGCCGTCAGCAACCTCGAGGCCCGGCTTGATCTGCCGGCTCCTGCCGAGAAGCTCGGGGCGTCCCTGCTCAAGGGCGCGGCGCAGCATATGAGCAGCTGGCCGGAATACCCGCAGGCCTGGAACGAGACGGTCCGCAGGAGCCATCGCCTGAATTTCGCAGAAACGGCGGCTCCCTCGGCCGATGATTCCGCACGGTCCGAGCATCCGGCCTCCGGGGACGCCGCCACGGAAACATCCTTGGTGCTCGACCTTGGACCCTTCGTGCGCCTTCTCGGCGACAAGCTGCGCGCCGCCACCGGTGCACAGCTCGCAGTGCCGGACACCGCAGTGGTGGGCATCGGCGGCCCCTCCCAGCGGCAGGCGGTGGACCGGCTGGCTGCCTACACCCCGCTGTGGTGGCCGGCGGGCCTGGGAGCAGTGATGACCCTGGCCTTGGCGGCACTGGCGGCCCGCCGCCGATCTGTGGTGCTCGTGTGCACGGGTCTCGGCCTGGCGGTGCTTGCCGGTGTCTGGCAGGCTTCCGCAGTACTGTTCAGCGGACTCGCCAGTGCCGGGCTGGGGGAGAGCGCCATGGGCGCCCTCTTTGCCCGCGAACTCATTGCCGCGTCGGTTGCCGGCTTTGCCCCATGGGTCGCCGCGACGGCGTTGACCGGAGGAGCGCTGTTCATCGCGGGCGTCCTCGGCCTGATCCTGCGCCGCAGAAGGAACGCTGCCGTCCGGGCTGCCGGGTGACCCGGACTCTGCCGGACCCTCCGCGCGCTCCCGGTAGCATGGAGGGATGAGCAGCTCCGCAGTGTCCGTACCGATGCCCACCATTCCGCGCCGGCGGAGGTCCCCGGAAGAAGTGCTGGCTGCCGCCCCCGTTTCCGGGTCCAAGCGCGTCCTCCTTGCCGCACCGCGCGGCTACTGCGCCGGCGTCGACCGTGCCGTCATCGCCGTCGAGAAGGCCCTGGAGCACTACGGACCGCCCGTCTATGTCCGCAAGCAGATCGTGCACAACGTGCACGTGGTTACCTCGCTCGAGGAAAAGGGCGCGATCTTCGTCGACGAAACCGACGAGGTGCCAGAGGGTGCCCTGGTGATTTTCTCCGCCCACGGTGTCTCTCCCGCCGTCGTGCAGTCCGCCGAAGACCGCGGCCTGCGCACCATCGATGCAACCTGCCCCCTCGTCACCAAGGTCCACCGCGAAGCCGTGCGTTTCGCCAAGGAGGACTACGACATCCTGCTGATCGGCCACGACGGCCACGAAGAAGTGGAAGGCACCGCAGGGGAGGCCCCGGACCACATCCAGATCATCAACGGCCCGCACGAGGTGGACCAGGTCACGGTCCGCAACCCGGACAAGACCATCTGGCTGTCCCAGACCACCTTGAGCGTGGACGAGACCATGGAAACCGTGCGGCTACTCAAGGAACGTTTCCCCACGCTGCAGGATCCGCCCAGCGACGACATCTGCTACGCCACCACCAACCGCCAGGTGGCCATCAAGAAAATCGCTCCGCAAGCCGACCTGGTGATCGTGGTGGGTTCGGCGAACTCCTCCAACTCGGTGCGCCTCGTGGAGGTCGCGCTCGAGTACGGTGCCAAGGCGTCACACCGCGTGGACTTCGCCAACGAGGTGGACGAAACCTGGTTCGAAGGCGTGGCCACGGTCGGCGTCACCTCGGGTGCGTCCGTTCCCGAGGTCCTCGTCCAGGACGTCCTCCGCCTGCTTGCCGAGTACGGGTATGGCGCCGTGGAGGAAGTCGTCACGGCCGAGGAGGACCTTCTTTTCTCCCTGCCGAAGGAACTGCGCGCCACACTCAAGTCTGCCGGGGATGTCTCCCGCGCCCTCGGCGGGCGCGGGAACCGCTCCAACTCCTAGACTGCGGGCCCGCCTAGGCTGCGGATTCGTCGTTGCTTTCCCGGAGCTCATCGCTTTCCCTGAGTTCGCGGGTTTCACGGAGCTCGGGTGCAGCGAGGGCCCGCGGAACCACCTCGACGGCGGCCGGTACCGCCAGGCCGTCCGTGTCCATGGCGTTGAGCTTCCGCGCTGTGGGTAGCACCCTTGCCTCCAGCGTCCCGACCAACGCGTTGTAGCGGTCCACGGATGTCTTCAGGGAACTGCCCAGGCGGCCGACGTTCTCACCCAGGGTGCCCATGCGGTCGTAGAGCTGCTGCGCGAGTTCAAACAGCTGCCGGGCATTGTCCGTCAGCACATCCTGCCGCCAGGTGAAGGCCACCGACTTCAGCACCGCCAGCAGCGTGCCGGGGGAGGCGAGCACCACGTTGCGGGACAAAGCGTGGTCCAGCAGGGCAGGATCCGCTTCCAACGCTGCGGCAAGAATCGATTCCGCCGGCAGGAAGCAAACCACAAGCTCCGGGGAGTTGCCGGGAATGTCCCAGTACTTCTTGGAACTCAGTGAATCAACATGGGACTTCAGGGCCTTGGCGTGTGCCGCCAGCAGCTCACTGGCGCCCTGCGCCGCACCGTTGCCGCTTTGGATACCGTTGCCGCTTTGCGTGCCGGACGATCCGGCTTCCTGCGCCGCCAGGTAGGCAGCCAAAGGTACTTTGGCGTCAACCACCAGCTGCTTGCCGCCAGGGAGCTGAACCACCAGGTCGGGCCGCAGCGAGGAGTCGCCGGACACGGCGTGGAACTGCTCCTGGAAGTCGACGTGCCGGAGCATGCCCGCGGCCTCCACGACCCGCCGCAGCTGGACCTCCCCCCATTGCCCTCGCGCGCTGTTGGAGCGCAGTGCCGAGGCCAGGGCATGGGTGGAACGAAGGAGCTGTTCATCCGACTGGCGTGCTTCCTGCAGTTGCTGGGCCAACTGGCCGTACTGTTCCAGCCGATCCCGTTCGAGCAGGGAGACCTGCTGCTGGACTGCCGAGAGCTTCTCCGCCACCGGCCCCAAGGCGCGCAGTACATTGCCGTCCTGGTTCCGTGCCGCCCCGAGCTCACGGTTCTGCGCAAGCAGAAGGTTTCGTTCGGCGTCGGCGGCCGCATAGTTGGCGGAGACTTCCGCCAGACGGGCGGAGACGCCGTCGAAATCCGCTTCCAACGCCGCACTGCGGCGCCGGAAGGCAACGAACCCACCGGCCAGGCCGAGAGCCGCCCCGAGCAGCAGCATGAACAACGCCAACAAGACTACAAATCCATCCATGTCCCCACCTTGGCAGAAGGCTCTGACATTTTTGGGATCGGCGTTTCCAGGGCGCGGAACGGCAACGCATGGCAGCCCGCGCAACAGGTAGAATCAATGCTCGTGGCTCTTACTATTGGCATCGTCGGACTGCCCAACGTCGGCAAATCAACCCTCTTCAACGCACTGACCCGCAACCAGGTCCTCGCGGCGAACTACCCGTTCGCAACGATCGAACCGAACGTCGGCGTCGTGAGCCTGCCCGATCCCCGGCTCCAGCAGCTCGCCGATATCTTCGGCTCGCAGCGGCTCCTGCCGGCGACCGTGTCGTTCGTGGACATCGCTGGCATCGTCAAGGGCGCTTCCGAAGGTGAAGGCCTGGGCAACCAGTTCCTTGCCAACATCCGCGAGGCCGAAGCCATCGCCCAGGTCGTCCGCGTGTTCGATGACCCCGATGTGGTGCACGTGGACGGCAAGGTGGATCCCAGCTCGGACATGGAGACCATCAACACTGAGCTGATCCTGGCCGATCTTCAGACGATCGAAAAGGCCCTCCCGCGGATCGAAAAAGAAGTCAAGATGAAGAAGCGCGAGTCCGCAGAACTCGCGGCCATCGAGGCCGCCAAGGTGGTCCTCGAACGCGGCGATACCATCTTCTCCTCGGTCAAGAGCGACAAACTCGAGCTTGAGCACCTCAAGGAACTCAGCCTCCTGACGGCCAAGCCCTTCATCTATGTCTTCAACGCCGACGAAGGCATCCTTGGCAGCCCGGAGAAGCAGGAAGAACTCCGTGCCATGGTTGCTCCGGCCGACTGCATCTTCCTTGACGCCAAGCTCGAAGCGGACCTCGTCGAACTCGACGAAGAAGAAGCCCGCGAAATGCTGGAAATGAACGGCCAGGACGAATCCGGCCTCGACCAGCTGGCCCGCGTCGGCTTCCACACCCTTGGCCTGCAGACCTACCTCACCGCTGGCCCCAAGGAAGCGCGTGCCTGGACTATCCACCAGGGCGACACCGCGCCCCAGGCCGCCGGAGTGATCCACAGCGACTTCCAGCGTGGCTTCATCAAGGCCGAAGTGGTCTCCTTCCACGACCTGGTGGACGCCGGTTCCATGAGCGAAGCCAAGTCCCGCGGCAAGGTCCGGATCGAAGGCAAGGACTACGTCATGGCCGACGGCGACGTGGTGGAGTTCCGCTTCAACGTCTAGCCGGGTTCCGCTTCACTTGTCAGCAAGCCGGGCGAGTTGCCTAGCCCCGACCAGCGACATCCTGGCTCAGGATACCCGGCCAGGTTTCGACATCTTCCGGGGTGCGGGCGACCGTCAGTGTTGCCTGGGGGAGCAGCGCGGCAAGGGACTCCGCGGTTGACAGCGGGTGGCCGGGATCATCGATCCACGCCAGGATCGTCGTCGGTGCGTGGATTCGTGCGACGGCCTCAGGGGCAGGCAGATCGCTGAATGCCGCGCCTCGAAACAACGAGGGCAAGAGTGCGTCCGCAACATCGGGCACCGTCTCCGGCGCACCGATTGTGGCCGGTGGCGGTGTTGCTCCGCGGGTGGTGGCGAGGAATGCCTCGACCCCGACAGATTCGATAAGCTCCGCGGCAACCCGGTAGTTCCCAGCCTGTGCAGCTCGGGTTTCCCATGCCGTGGGCGGCACCATAAGGGTGAGCCCGGTAAAGCGGTCCGGCTCGCGGGATGCGGCGTGAAGAAGTGTCGCTGCACCCATGGATGGACCAACTCCGTGGACCCGTTCGCCCGGGAACCAGTGATCGAGCAGACGCAGGAGATCCTCGGCCAGGCTCGGCCATTGATAGTCCTGGGGGACCTTCCGCCCCGTCGACCGGCCATGGCCTCGCGCGTCATACCGCACCAGCCGAGTTCCACTAAGCCCCCGGCCGAGGTCGAGGTTGAGCACCCGGTCGCGCGCGCGGCTTGAGGTAAGGCCATGCAACTGGACAACAGGGTGTCCACCTTCGTCGCTCAAAGCAACCGCAAGCTCGGCTCCGGGAACCTCGAAAGTGGGCATCAGGCTCCTCATTTCGTGACTGGCCGCGTCACGTCGAGCGGCCGCGTTGGGTATTCAGGCTAACCGGGGCACTAGGATACTGCCATGCGGCTGACCAACGTCACGCACCTGCGCCTACCGTTCGGACGACTTTGGGGCTACGACGTCACTGCGTCTGCGCCCAAGCGACCCCTTCCGGTGTCCTTTGACCAGCGGCTCCATGTGGGGGCTGGCGAACGCCCGGGCTCCTGGATGGCATTGTCTTTCCGGCTGCCTACCCCAACCCCTCGTGAGTCAATTGCCGATGCCTGGCTGGCCGTCGTCGCCCGTCATGGCACACTGCGCACGGCATTCGTGCCCGGTGCGGATGGTGAGCCGGAGCTTCACGAAATCGAGATCGGTCCGGGAACCTGGGTTGAGCATCAGATCTCTCCTGGTCAGGCCGTCAATGACGCGGTGCGGGACATTCTCGACGCCGCATGTTCGCCTTACGCACAGCCCTCACACCGGCTGTGCGTATTGGAGACTGCTGCCGGACTCACTGTCGTGATTGCGGCCGACCACGCCCACGTCGATATGTGGTCCATGCTGGTGATCGCGCGCGACCTCCTCTCGGCGCTCGATGCCGGGAAGGCGGGCCGTGAACTGTTGCCCGGGCCAGTGCCGGCATTCGAAGAACACACGCAAGCACTGCTGGATCGGAATGCGGCTCCGGAGCACGTCCGTCAACGCTGGGAAGACATCATCGGGGACAGCGGCGGCGTGATGCCGCAGTTTCCACTGCCCTTGGGTGCGCCCGTTCCGCAGCGCGAACGTGTAGAAGTGCGCGATGTGTTCGATCTCGACGACGGTGCCGCGTTTGCTGCGCAGGCCCGCGACGACGGTGTCTCGACGCTGGCACTCGCTGTTGTTGCGATGACTGCTGTGACCCGCGAGTTGGCGGGAACCCCGCTGCGAGCAGTCTTTCCTGTGCACAGCCGCTTCGACGACGTCTGGCATGACTCAGTGGGCTGGTTCATTACCAATTCGGTACTTGAGTCGGCGGTCGCCGAGCCGCGGGCTGCGGCGGCCGCGGTAAAAGAAGCTGTGCAGCTTGGCTCCTGGCCGCTCGCTGACGTGCTGGCCCCATGGGGCGGCATGCCCGTGGCTCCTGGCATGTTCGCGATCTCGTGGCTCGACCTGCGCAGGCTGCCGGTGCGAATCGACTCCATCGGACTCGACGCCCAATATGTGAGCGCGTCAATCGACACCGACGGCGTGATGCTTTGGTTCATCCTGGACGAGTCCGGCCTGCATTTGAGATGCCGTTACCCCGACACCGTTGAGGCTCGAGCCAACGTCGGCGGATGGCTCGATCTGCTGGTCACTCGTTTGCAGGCAGATGCGAGATCCTCGGTTCGAGGACTGCTGCGCGTGGCGGGCCGGACCTTCAGGCTGGAACGGGCGGGTCGCGATGACGTTGCAGCCATCGCCGCCCTGCTGTCTGATGATCAGTTCGGACCCGATCGTGAGTGCGTTGAGCTGGAACGATACGAGGCGGCCTACAACGTGGTTGTTCGCGACAGTTCCAACTATCTGGGGGTTGTCCGCAACGGCGCCGATCGCATCGTCGCCACGATGCAGTTGACCATCATTCCGGGTCTTTCCCGGGGTGGTTCATCCCGACTACAGATCGAGGGGCTGCGGGTTGCGGCCGCGGAACGTTCACGTGGCTTGGGCACCGCGATGCTTGAGTGGGCGCACAATTTTGGGCGTGCACGGGGGGCACAACTGGCGCAGGTGACCACGGACGAGGCACGGGAACGGGCCCGGGCCTTCTACACCCGCCTCGGATATCGGACTGCCCACGTAGGCCTGAAGCGGACCATTTAGGCATGTCCCGGGATGGTGACCCACCGGCAGGACGGTGTTGGATGAGACCATGCCTGATTCCTTCCGTGTTGTCGTTTGCGGCCCCGCCTCGTGGAACCACCTGATTGTCCTGGACCACCTTCCGGAGCCCGTGCCGCACATGCAGTTTGCCCGCAGGGCCTGGCACACCGCCGGAGGTACGTCGGCGGGCAAGGCGCTGCACCTTGCGGAGCTCGGCGTCGACGTGCGGTTATGGACGCCCCTCGGAATGGACGACGACGGCGGGCGGCTCCGCGGGCTGCTCGCCAGCGCCGGTGTCTTGGTCGAGGCGGTCGACAGTGAACGGACCGAGCGCCACGTCAACCTCATGACCGACGGCGGCGGGCGGGTTTCGCTGTACGTTTCGGTGCCCTCTGCTCCGTCCGCCGGCGCGCTTGGGGCGGTCCGGGGCGCAGTTGCCGCGGCGGACGTCGCAGTGATTGACCTGAGCGAGCTTGGCGCGCGAGTTCTGGAGAATCTGGCGCCAACTCACCCGCCCCTTTGGGTTGACCTTCATGACTACGACGGATCGTCGGCGTTCCATGAACCGTTCCTGCGCGCAGCCGACACCGTATTCATGAACGACGACCGTACGGATGATCCCTGGGAACTCATGCGCTTCTGCTTGGACCAGGGACCCCGATTGGCGGTCTGTACCCGCGGAGCGGAAGGTGCGGTCGCTCTTGAACCGGACGGCACACGGCACGAGGTTGCCGCAGTCCCTGCCAAGGTCGTCGACACGAACGGTGCGGGCGATGCCTTCATGGCCGGCTTCCTCGCGGCGACCCTTGACAGTGCGCCGGTTGCGGAGGCTCTTCAGGCAGCGGCGGAACAGGCGCGGGTTGCGATTGAAAGCGAACATCTCCACCCGGCGCTCGGACGGTAAGAGCTCCCGTCGCCAAAGCACCCGCCGGGTTATCCACATACACGAATGCGGCGGTTACCTGCTGCCCGCAGTCCGGGGATGCTTGGCGAATGGGAATCAGATACTACGCGTACGCATTCGACGGAAAGCTGACCGAGCAGGTGCTTGCAGATCCGCTCAGCTTTCTCTCCGATGATCCGCTTGCCGATGCATGGGGATCCGAACACGGTGCCACCATCAGCACGCCGACGTTTGAGCAAACGGTGAGCTGAACGGGCTCATTGGCTGAACTGGTTCACTGGCTGAACGCCCGGGTTCCGACGACGACGACGAGCGGCCGCAGCTTTTCGTAACTCTCGCTGCCGGGTCGCCTTCGGCGTCCAGCACAGGTGCTTCCGTGTACATCCGGCGGTACTGGTCGCTTGTGGTCGGGGCGTTGCCCGGAATGAAATGGAAATGAAGCAACTGTTGCAGTTCGATAAACATCCGGTTCTGAGAGGGCACTTTCGTTCCAAAGCCATGTAACGAAGACTAGGCTTCTGAGCATGTGAGACGGGACACAGCTGCTCTCTGGGTATCGTCCTGTCCGCCGGGGTCAACAACGCCGGCTTTCCACACTAATAAGAGGAGGCGGAATGCGTTTCGGACGTATTTCCCAAGCGGTGGGGGTCTTGGCAATCGCCACGCTCGCACTTAGCGCCTGCGCCGGAAACACCGGCAGCCCCAGCACGACGTCTGGCGGGGCCCAAGAAGGCGGAACCATCGGTGTTGCCGAAACCAACGGTTTCAGCAGCTTCAACTCTGGTACGGCGGACGGAAACTCCGACGTCAACGGCCACATCGGGTACGCCACCCACTCGAACTTCCTGTACATCGACGACAAACTGAACATCGTCAAGAACGAGAAGTTCGGCAAGTATGAAAAGCTTTCCGACGATCCGCTGACGGTCAAGTACACCGTCAACGAGGGCGTCAAATGGTCCGACGGGACGCAGGTCAGTGCAGCAGACCTGCTTCTGACCTGGGCTTCCGGCTCCGCTTACTACGACGACGCGAACGCTGAGAAGAAGACCGGCACCACCTACTTCCTCACGGCGGCCGACACCTCGGGTCTGCACCTGACGGATTTCCCGGAAATCGGCTCTGACAACCGAAGCATCACCCTGAAGTACTCCAAGCCCTTCGCCGACTGGGAACTCGCACTGGGCTTTGCGGGCAACGGCGGCATCGACATCCCCGCCCACGTTGTCGCGCAGAAGGCGGGCCTGAAGGATGCACAGGCACTGGTTGACCTCTTCAAGAGCGTCAAGCGCGGCGATCCGGCAGCACCCAAGCCGGTCAACGCACAGCTGAAGAAGGTCGCGGACTTCTGGAGCACCGGCTTCGATTCCAAGACCCTGCCTTCGGACCCGAGCCTGTTCCTCTCCAACGGCCCGTACGTCGTGAAGGACGTCGTCGCCGAGCAGTCCCTGACCCTCGTTCGGAACAAGGACTACAACTGGGGACCGACTCCGCACGCTGACGAAATCGTCGTCCGCACCATCGGCAGCGCCCCGGCCCAGGTCCAGGCACTGAAGAACGGCGAAGTCGACATCATCAACCCGCAGGCTTCGGCGGACACCGTGGAACAGATCAAGGCCCTCGACGGCGTTCAGCTGCTCCAAGGCAAGCAGCTGTCCTACGACCACCTCGACCTGAACTACTCCGGCCCGTTCGCCGACAAGGATGTGCGCACTGCGTTCATGCTGACCGTGCCGCGCAAGGACATCGTCGACAAGATCATCAAGAAGATCGATCCGGAGGCAACCCCGCTGGACTCGCAGATCTTCGTTCCGGCGCAGGCCGCGTACGCTGATTCGGTCAAGAACAACGGCTCCTCCGCGTACCAGGACGTCAACATCGACAAGGCCAAGCAGCTCCTTGCCGGCAAGACCCCGACGATCCGCATCATGTACAACAAGGACAACCCGAACCGTGTTGACGCCTTCTCGCTGATCCGCGAATCCGCCACCAAGGCCGGTTTCAAGATCGTCGACGGCGGCCTCGGCAAGGCTGACTGGAGCGCGCACCTGGGTGACGGCTCCTACGACGCAACCATCTTCGGCTGGATCAACTCGGGCGTTGGTGTCACCGGCACTCCGCAGATCTTCAAGACCGCAGGTGGTTCCAACTTCAACGGCCTGTCGGATCCCGATGCCGACAAGCTGATGGATGAACTGATCGTCACCACCGACAAGGCAAAGCAGGACGAGCTCCAGACCAAGATCGATGCCGCAATCTGGGCCACGAGCTACGGTCTGCCGCTGTTCCAGTCCCCGGACGTGAAGGCGTACTCGGACCAGATCACGGGTGTGACCGCCATGCCGAACCAGACCGGCGTCTGGTGGAACGTTTGGGACTGGGCCCGTAAGTAAGCCCGCTCCTTAGAAATCCACATGCAGCAGGCGCCGGGACCGCGAAACATGGTCCCGGCGCTTTCTGCCAAGCAAAGCAGTGCGCAGGCGGCACCTCCAGCAAAACGAAGGGCAATCCGCCGGCCACCGCGACAGGCCAGGGTCAACCCCAGGCCGGATATTGAGGTTCTTACAAAAAATGCTGAGCTACGTCGTAAGGCGACTGGCAACCGCCGCTCTCATTCTTCTCGGGGCATCATTCCTGGTGTATCTCCTGACAGCGTCGTCAGGTGATCCGCTAGCCGATCTCCGTGCCAGCAATGCCCCCAACAGACAGCAACTCATGGATGCGCGCAGCCAGTTGCTCGACCTGGACACCCCTGCCCCGCTGCGGTACTTCAAATGGCTGGGAGGGGCTGCCCAATGCCTCGTCCCCTTCGCCGGCAGCTGTGACCTCGGCAAGAGCGTCACCGGGCAACCCATCACCGAAGCCCTCGGCATTGCCTTGGTCCAGACCCTGACCCTGGTCACCGGCGCCACGGTGCTTGCCATCCTCATCGGCATCACCCTGGGCATCGTGACCGCCCTTCGTCAGTACAGTGCCCTGGACTACGGGGTGACCTTCATGGCCTTCCTGTTCTTCTCGCTGCCCATCTTCTGGGTGGCCGTCCTGCTGAAGGAGTTCGGGGCCATCGGCTTCAACAACTTCCTCCGCAACCCGGAAATACCCTTGCCCGTTTCCCTGGGCACCGGGATTGTGTTTGGCGTCGTAGTAGCGGTGGCTGTGGGCGGCGAGATTAAACGCCGCCTGATCTCCGGTGCCGTGGTGTTCGCTGCGGTTACAGCCGTGATGGTGTACTTCTCCGTCACCTTGTGGTTCAAGAATCCAGGACTCGGCCCCGTTGTGATCGCCATTGCCGGTGTCGGCCTGGCTTTCGCCGTGACCACGCTGGTTTCCGGCCTGAAGAACCGCAAGGCACTCCAGTCATCCCTGATTGTCGTCGGCCTCGGCGTGATTGCCTGGTTCGCCGCCCAGCCGCTTCTGAACCAGGCCACCGGCCTGATGATCTTCCTGCTGGCGATCGCGACGGTACTGGTCGGCGTCGGCGTCGGCTACCTCATGGGCGGCTACGACCGCGGCCAGTCCATGCGCGCCGCGGGCATCACCGCATTCCTGATGGGCGGCCTGGTGACCATGGACCGCTTCATGCAGGCCTGGCCGGCCTACTTCAACAACAGCCGCGTGCGCGGGCGTCCCATCGCCACCATCGGTGCGGGTACCCCAACCTGCAGGGTGACTACTGGATCCTGACCATTGACACCTTCACCCACCTGATCCTGCCGACAATTGCACTGATCCTCGTCTCGCTTGCCAGCTACACCCGGTTCACGCGCTCTTCGATGCTGGAAATCATGAACATGGACTACATCCGGACCGCCCGCGCCAAGGGCCTGTCCGAACGGGCCGTGATCATGGGCCATGCCTTCCGCAACGCCCTGATTCCGCTGGCCACCATCGTGGCCTTTGACATCGGCGCACTGATCGGTGGCGCCGTCATCACGGAGTCCGTCTTCTCGGTGCACGGCATGGGCTTCCTGTTCCTGGACGGCATCACCCACATCGACCCCAACCCGGTGATGGGCGTGTTCCTGTGCGTGGCCATCACCGCAATGGTGTTCAACCTGATTGCGGACCTCGCGTACTCCGCTCTCGACCCGCGCGTAAGGATCAAAGCATGAGCCAGCCAACCCAAGAGGAAGTCATCCTGGCCCAGCAGGCCCACCACGAGGCTGCTCCCGGGGCTGCTCCCGAATTCCAGGGCCTGAGCCAGGGCCAGATCGTACGCAAACGCTTCTTCGGCCACAGCGGCGCCCTGGTTGGCCTGGCCGTTTTTGCCGTGATTTTCATCGTGGCCTTCACCTCGGTGGGCTTCGCCGGCATTCCCGGCTGGTGGAAGTACAACCACGTCGATGTTTCGCCGCTGGTCAACGACGGCGTGCCCTCCGTGTCCCTCTGGCCGCTGGCCTGGGGTGAGCACCCGTTCGGTCAGGACCGCATCGGCCGCGACCTCTTCGCGATGACAATGCGCGGCGCACAGCAGTCGATCATCATCATGGTGATCATCGGCGGCATCGCCGGCCTGATCGGTGCCGTCGTGGGTGGCCTTGCGGGCTATTTCCGCGGCTGGACCGAAGCCATCCTGATGCGCCTCACCGACGTCATCATCATCGTTCCGGTGCTCCTGCTGGCCGCGGTCGTGGCGCAGATGGCCAACCGGCGTGACGCGGACAGTTGGTTCGCCGGCTTTGCGGCGAGCAACGGCGTAGTGGTCCTGGGCATCTTCCTCGGCCTGGTCAGCTGGGTCGGCCTGGCACGCCTGGTGCGCGGCGAATTCCTGACGCTGCGTGAGCGGGAGTTCGTGGACGCCGCCCGGATTTCCGGTGCCAGCAACGCAAGGATCATCTTCAAGCACATCCTGCCCAACGCCGTCGGCGTGCTGATCGTGAACGTGACCCTCACGATGTCCGCGGCGATCCTCCTGGAAACCGCGCTCAGCTACCTGGGCGTCGGTGTGAAGTCCCCGGACACTTCCCTGGGCCTGCTCATCTCACAGAACCAGGAAGCGTTTGCGACGCGTCCGTGGCTGTTCTGGTACCCCGGCCTGTTCATCGTGGCGATTTGCCTGAGCATCAACTTCATCGGTGATGGCCTGCGCGACGCCTTCGATCCGCGGCAGAAGAAGTTCCGGGCCAAGAACGCCGTGGAAACCGGCCGCCATTCCAGCGAAACGGCACCGGCGCCCGCGGCGGCCGGCCCCGCCACGACGGGCGGCTCGGCAGGCACGGTATCCGGCTCCGCTGCCGATGCCGGGGAAAGCTGAGCGCGGCACTGTGAAGACAGAATCCGTGAAGCTACAGTACGAAAACCGCCCAAGCGCCCGCGGCCGCCAGTACCAGGGTGACCACGATCCGCTGCCAGGCAAAGACCACCACGACGGGGGTGATGTCGGCGCGTCCGGCTTCGACCCGTCCCGCTTCAACCAGTTGCTCCCAGCGGGAACGCACCATGAGGGCGGCCGCGCCGGAATCGGTGTTCCGCAGGTCGCCGGGCCGGACCGACTGGGCCGGGCCGTAGCTGCCTCCCGGAAGGCCCTTGAGGTGCTCGGGGCGCGCGTTCCGTCCACCCCAGATTCCCGGAGCGGGCGCGGCCCAGGCGGCGTACTTGCGGTGCGGCGTGACCAGGGTCAGGGCGTACCGGGTGTCCACCGTGGCGAGCGCTTCCCACGGAACGGTGATGGTGCGGTAGGGGTTCTCCAGCGTCACCCCGGCATCGCGCACGACGACGGCGGGTCGCCAGAAGAGCAGCCAGCCCATGTAAGCGATGAACACCAGGGGAGCCGTGCCCGGCAGGCCGGCCGGCCCCGCGGAGGCGAGGGTGGCGGCAATTCCGATGGCCGCCGTGCCCCAGCAGATTCCGGCGAAAACCCGGCTGCTGCGCGCTGTGAAGATTTCGGTATTTCCGGCATGGGACTCTCGGCTCATGCCCCCAATGATTCAGGATTCCGGGCCGCTGCACTAATCACCCTGCGGCGCACTGTCCGGCTGGAAGGGAAGACCCAGAACAATGACTGACAACTCCGGGGCAATCCCCTTGGAAACAGATTCGGACAAGACCGCTCCCGGGGCGATGGTCCTGGAGGTCCGGGACCTCAGCGTCGACTTCGGCGTGGAAAAGAAATGGTTTCCCTCTGCCAGCGGCCTGAACTACGAAGCCCGGGCGGGCGAGGTCCTGGCGATCGTCGGCGAGTCCGGCTCCGGCAAGAGCGCAAGCTCCATGGCCTTGCTGGGCCTGCTGCCGAGCAACAGCCGGGTACGG
>Ga0105246_10001040_pt1 | contig 15996 bp, 8 predicted proteins | sample KBSM64metaG_FD_99694 | JGI IMG/M metagenome (GOLD analysis project Ga0105246, IMG submission 99694) | Miscanthus rhizosphere microbial communities from Kellogg Biological Station, Michigan, USA - KBS M6-4 metaG | ecosystem: Host-associated > Plants > Roots > Rhizosphere > Soil | place: Michigan...
TCGGTGCTTTCCAGGTTCCCGCTTTCGCGTTTCCCTTTCCGGCGGTTCCGACTCTATCAGATCCTTTCGGGCCTGACTCCCAGTCAGAGGGGCTGTCCTCCCGGCCGTTGGGCCGTTCCGACGTCTCAAACCTTAGCGGATCCCTTCGGCAGTTCCTAATCGAGCTGCCGAGTCCGAATCGAATTGAATTCGGGCACGCCGATATCAATCCCATTGGGAGATCGTTCTGATGGTTTGAGGTGCCGCTCGTGCGGCGGAGGTGCTGTCGCAGAACCGTTACGGCTCCGTGGCAACCCGAAGAACTTTACGGATCTGGGAGAGGGCTGTCAAGCGCCCCCTGTCAAGATCTTTTATGTGGGCCTCAGTCCAGGTCGGTGAGGCGTCCGCCCGCGTCCGGCTGGGCGTGTTCCACCCTACGCAGGAGGCGGGTGAGGACCTCGCCGAGGGCGGTGCGCTCGTCGGGGGACAGGTCCTGGAGGAGGTCCTCCTCGAAGACCGTGGCCAGGCGCATCGCTTCGAGCCACTTCTCGCGGCCTTCCGCGGTCAGCTCCACGATCACCCGGACCCGGTTGGACTCGTCGCGCTCCCGGGTCACCAGTCTCTCGGCGACCATACGGTCGATCCGGTGGGTCATCGCGGCCGGCGTGAGACCCAGGCGCTTGGCGAGATCACTCGGGCCCAGGCGGTAGGGGGCGCCGGAGAGGACGAGGGCCTTGAGGACCTCCCACTCGGCGTTGCTGATGCCGAGGGCGGAGGTCTGGCGGCCGTAGGCGACGTTCATACGGCGGTTCAGGCGGGAGATGGCCGAGACGATCTTTTCGACCTGGGGGTCGAGGTCCCGGAACTCGCGCTGGTAGGCGGCGATCTGCTCTTCGAGTGTCGGTTCGCCGAGGGTGCCCGGGGTGTCGCCCATGGGCGAAGTATGGCACGGGCGCGCTTGGCGTTGAAGTTCTTCTGGGTGTACTGTTTAGCTTCGAACTTTAGCTTCTAAGTCTTCACTCCTAACTACTGAGAGAGGTGAACGTGACCAGGGCGATGGGCGCAGCGATGCGCCGGATCCACATGGGTAACGCACTCAGCGCGTTCGGGCTCGGCTTCACCGTCCCCTACCTGTACGTCTATGTGGCGCAGGTGCGGGGGCTGGGGGCCATGACGGCGGGACTCGTGCTCGCCGTCTTTGCCGTGGCCGCGCTGATCGTGCTGCCGTTCGCCGGGCGGGCCATCGTCCGGCGCGGTCCCCGGCCGGTCCTGCTCGCCGCCTTGGTCACTGCCGCCGTTGGGGCGCTGAGCCTGGGGCTGGCGAGCAACAGCACCGCCGTGCTGTTGTCGGCGGCCGCGCTCGGGGCCGGGCAGGCCGTGATGCAGCCGGCGCTCGCGACGATGATCGTGGACTGTTCCACGGCGGACACCCGTTCGCGCGCCTTCGCCATGCAGTTCTTCCTGCAGAACCTGGGGCTCGGTGTCGGCGGGCTCATCGGCGGCCATCTTGTGGACTCTACGCGCGTCGACTCCTTCACCCTGCTGTTCTCGATCGAGGCAGCGGTGTTCCTGCTGCTCGCGGTCGTGATGACCACCGTGCGGATGCCGCGCTCCCCGCGCATGGAGAGCGCGCCCGCGCAGTCCGCGAAGGGCAGCTGGAAGCAGCTGCTCGGCAACCGGGCCATGGTGCAGTTGTCCGTGCTGGGTTTTGTGCTGTTCTTCGCCTGCTACGGGCAGTTCGAGTCGGGGCTGAGTGCGTACGGGGTCGAGGCCGCGGGAATTTCGACGTCCGCGCTGGGGACGGCGCTGGCCGCCAACACCCTGATGATCGTCGTCGCGCAGTTCGCCGTGCTGCGGTTCGTCGAGCGCCGGCGCCGGTCCCGGGTGATCGCCGGTGTCGGGCTGATCTGGGCCGTGGCGTGGGTCATGGCCGGGTACGCCGGGCTCGGGCACGGCAGCCAGGAGATGGCGACGGCCGCGTTCGTGTCGACGTATGCCTTGTTCGGACTGGGTGAGGCGATGCTGTCGCCGACCGTCGCTCCGCTGGTCGCCGATCTTGCGCCGACGGGGATGGCGGGGCAGTACAACTCCGCCTTCGCCCTGGTGAAGCAGCTTGCGCTGGCCGTCGGGCCGGCGGTGGGCGGGCCGCTGGGGGCCTCGCTGCACGCGCCGTACATCGTGACGTTCCTGGTGTTCTCGCTGGGGATCAGCGTGCTTGCGCTGCGGCTGGGGCGCCGGCTCACCGCGGTGCAGGATCAGCCGTGGGTGGCGAGGAGTCGGGTGGTGGCCCACGGTGGGGCGGCTCCGGAGCCGGTTGCGGCGAAGGTGTAAGGCGCCCCGTACTGGGCTGGCAGGGTGGGTCAGGGCCGGCGGTGCCGGGTGCCGCTTTCAGTGGGACGGGTACGGCCCAGCGGCACGATTGCCCGCCGCTACACGGCGCGAATGCCTAGGGGCGCGGGGAACTGCGCGAGCAACCCACCACGCACCGGCACCCGGCGGCGGGCGGATGCCCCCGCGGCGTTACCCCTTCGGCAGGACGAACTCGCACCACACCGCCTTGCCTCCGCCGGGCGTCCGGCGCGACCCCCAGTTCGAGGCGATCGTCGCGACGATGGCGATGCCCCGGCCCGACTCGTCGCCGGGTTCCGCTCGGCGGCGGCGGGGCAGGTGGTCGTCGCCGTCGGTGACCTCGATGATCAGGCGGCGGTCGGTGCGGCGCAGGCGCAGGCGCATGGGTGGTGTGCCGTGCTGGAGGGAGTTGGCGACCAGTTCGCTGGCCGCGAGGACGCCGAGGTCGTGGAGTTCCGTCGGGAAGCGCCAGCTCGTCAGGACGCCGGAGGCGAAGGCACGCGCGCGTGGGGCCGCTTCGATGCCGCCGAGGAGTTCCAGGGCCGCGTTGCGGAAGAGGTCGCTGTCCGGGCCCGTGCGGGCCGGGTGCTGGAGGACGAGGACGGCCACGTCGTCGTCGTGGTCCGCCGTCACGCCTGCCGAGCGGACGAGGCGGTCGCAGACGACCTGGGGGGTGCCCGTCGCGCCGGACAGGGCGCGCTCCAGGGCTGCGATGCCCTCGTCCAGGTCCTCGTTCCTGCGCTCTACGAGGCCGTCCGTGTAGAGGACGGCTGTGGATCCGGGGCCGAGGGGGATCGAGCCCGACGCGTGCATCCAGCCGCCCGTGCCGAGCGGTGGGCCGGTCGGTTCGTCGGCGCGCAGGACCACTCCGCTCTCGTCGCGGACGAGGATCGGGAGGTGGCCGGCGGAGGCGTACACCAGGCGGCCCTCGTTCGGGTCGTGGATGGCGTACGCGCAGGTGGCGATCTGGTTGGCGTCGATCTCCATCGCCAGGCCGTCGAGGAGCTGGAGGATCTCGTGCGGCGGGAGGTCGAGGCGGGCGTACGCGCGGACCGCCGTGCGGAGTTGGCCCATGACGGCCGCGGCTCGTACACCCCGGCCCATCACGTCGCCGATGACCAGGGCCGTGCGGCCGCCGCCGAGGGTGATGACGTCGTACCAGTCGCCGCCGACCGCTGCCTCCGTGCCGCCGGGCTGGTAGGTGGCGGCGATGCGCAGGTCGTCGGGTTCTTCGAGTTCCTGGGGCAGCAGCGAGCGCTGGAGGGTGACCGCTGTTTCGCGCTGCCGGCGCTCGCTGGCGCGCAGGCGCTCGGCGGCCTCGGCGTGGTCGGTGACGTCGGTCGCGAAGACCAGTACGCCCGCGTTCTCGCCTTCTGTCACCGGGGTGCAGGTGAAGGTGTAGGAGCGGCCGTCGGGGGCCTTGCGGGACTTGAGTGTGCGGGGCTTGCGGCTGCGCAGGACCTGGTCGAGGAGCGGGAGCAGGCCCAGTTCGTCCAGTTCGGGGAGGGATTCGCGGGTGGGCTCGCCGAGCGGCCGTACGCCGAAGGCCGTCACATAGGCGTCGTTGATGTAGGCGACGCGGTGGTCGGGGCCGTGGACGAGGGCGACGAGGGCCGGGACGCGGTCGAGGACCTCGCGGACGGGGAGTTCGTCGACGGCCGGTACGGGTCCGTGCTCGTCGATGAGTTGTTCGGCGCGGGCCGCGGGCACGGCGCCCGGGGCCTCGGTCTGCCGGTCGGGGGCGGCCGTGTGATCGGTCCGCGCTGCGGCGCGGCGCTGCGTTCCGGGGAGCCGGGCGCTCCAGCGCGTGAAGTTCACGAATCCTTGCCTCGTGTCGTCGTCTTCGGCCGGCTCCGGACCCGTCCGGAGGGCTGGGGGGTGACACCCCCGGGATGCAGCACGGTGGAGAGAGCCTCTTGGGTTCGAAGGGCGAGCATGTGCTCGCCCTGGGGGCGGGGATCAGTCTGGCAGTGTGGCCTACCGGGGCGACATCCGTGAGACGCCCACCCGGTCGGTGGAGTTCCTCGGTCCGGTCAGGACGACCCCTTCGGGTCGTTCATCGGGTCGGTAGGAGGCTTTCCACCGGCCGCGAGTTCGAACTCCGCTCGGGGATGTTCGAGCGAACCCAGGGAGACGATCTCCCGCTTGAAGAGGCCGGAAAGGGTCCATTCGGCCAGGACACGGGCCTTGCGGTTGAAGGTGGGCACCCTGCTGAGGTGGTAGACGCGGTGCATGAACCAGGCAGGGTAGCCCTTCAGCTTGCGGCCGTAGACGTGGGCGACGCCCTTGTGGAGGCCCAGGGAGGCGACCGAGCCGACGTACTTGTGGGAGTACGTCTGAAGGGGTTCGCCGCGCAGGGAGTGCGCGATGTTGTCGCCGAGGAGCTTGGCCTGGCGGACCGCGTGCTGGGCGTTGGGTGCGGTCTCCGTGCCGGGTTCGGCGGCGGTGACGTCGGGGACGGCGGCCGCGTCTCCTGCCGCCCACGCGTGCGTGGTGCCGTCGATCGTCAGCTGGGGGGTGCATTTCAGCCGACCTCGTGCGGTGAGCGGGAGGTCGGTGGCGGCGAGCAGCGGGCTGGGCTTCACGCCGGCCGTCCAGACGACCGTACGGGTCGGGAAGCGGGCGCCGTCGCTGAGGACGGCGACGCGGTCCGCGCAGGACTCCAGGCGCGTCTGCAGGCGTACGTCGATGTTGCGGCGGCGCAGTTCGGTGACCGTGTAGCGGCCCATCTCCTCGCCGACCTCGGGCAGGATGCGGTCCGAGGCCTCCACGAGGATCCACTTCATGTCCTCGGGCTGGATGTTGTGGTAGTAGCGGGCGGCGTAGCGCGCCATGTCCTCCAGTTCGCCGAGCGCCTCGACCCCGGCGAATCCGCCGCCGACGAAGACGAAGGTGAGGGCCGCGTCGCGGATCGCGGGGTCGCGGGTGGAGGAGGCGATGTCCATCTGCTCGATGACGTGGTTGCGCAGGCCGATGGCCTCCTCGACCGACTTGAAACCGATGCCGTGCTCGGCGAGGCCGGGGATGGGCAGCGTGCGCGAGATCGAGCCGGGGGCGAGGACGAGTTCGTCGTACGTCATGTGCTCGGGGCCGGCGCCCTCCTCCTCCGTGGCGAGGGTGGTGAGGGTGGCCGTGCGTTTGGCGTGGTCGATGGACTGGACCTCGCCGACGACGACATGGCACCGGTCCAGGACGCGGCGCAGCGGTACGACGACATGCCGGGGTGAAATGGCACCGGCGGCCGCTTCGGGAAGGAATGGCTGATAGGTCATGTAAGGGTCGGGAGTGACGACTGTGATCTCGGCCTCGCCCCGCCCGAGTTCCCGTTTCAGCTTCTGCTGGAGGCGCAGGGCCGTGTACATCCCGACGTAGCCGCCGCCGACAACGAGAATGCGCGTACGTTCCTTCACCATCCCATGACGCACCCAGCGCTTGAGTTTGTCCACAGCCCCGACAATTTGTGTGACGGGGGGCCTGGGACGCCCAGGGTTGGCCGAATTGCCCGAGTGCCCGGAAGGATTGCAGGTCAGCGGGTGTGCGCCGGATGACCTTGGGCGGCGCAATCGGGACGTATGCGACCCGTACTCCGATCGGGGGGCGCTCTGTGCGGAACCTGCCCCTTCTGAATTGACTCCCTCTCAACTATGTTCGTGTCTTGACGGGGTGTAGGGGGATGCACTCATCGGTCGTCGAGTCCGCGATGGGCGGGCCGGTGAACCGGGCTTGTTCCCACGCTCCGGCAACCAATGAATGGCGGGGAGAGTCTCCGGGGGGAGACGTCATTACCGGGGGAACGCTTATGCATGTTCAGGACTCTCATTGGTCGTCCGCGTCTGCACTGACATCGGGCGGCATGGTAAGCGCGGCGACAGGCAACGGACGCGGGGACGCCTCGCGCACGGCGCCGCTGCGCGTGGATGCACAGCGCAATCTGGAGCACGTACTGCGCGCGGCGCGCGAGGTCTTCGGCGAGCTGGGGTACGGCGCGCCGATGGAGGACGTGGCGCGGCGGGCGCGGGTGGGTGTGGGGACCGTGTACCGGCGGTTCCCGAGCAAGGACGTCCTGGTGCGGCGGATAGCCGAGGAGGAGACCTCCCGGCTGACCGACCAGGCCCGGGCGGCGCTCGGCCAGGAGGACGAGCCGTGGTCGGCGCTCTCGCGCTTCCTGCGTACGTCGGTGGCCTCGGGCGCCGGACGGCTGCTGCCGCCGCAGGTGCTGCGGGTCTCGGCCGGCGACGAGGGGTCCGACGGCACGGTCTTCGACGAGGCCCGGGTGCCGCAGCAGCGGACGCAGCCGGGTTCCGGGGAGCTGCGGCTCGTTCCCGAAGGGGCCCCGAAGGTCTCGGCGGAGGACGACACGGGCGCTGCGGCGCTGCTCGAGGTCGTGGGCCAGCTCGTGGAGCGGGCGCGCGCGGCGGGTGAGCTGCGGACCGACGTGTCGGTATCGGACGTACTGCTGGTCATCGCGACGGCGGCGCCCTCGCTGCCGGACGCGGCCCAGCAGGCGGCCGCTTCGGCACGGCTGCTCGACATCCTGCTGGAGGGGCTGCGGTCGCGGCCGGCCTGAGGTGGCGGTCCGTCTGCGGGGCGGGGCGCGTCAGCGTCTCCGGCAGCCCGTAACTCGAACGGTCCGTAACTCGAAGAGGTGACGGTGGGGCGTGGGCACGGCGCAGCCCGCGTGCCCGGCGTGGGCCGGGAATGAGCGGGACATTTCCGGCATGCCACTCAACTGCCGCTCAACTTCCGCCTGTCGGGCGTCAATGGAGCCTTCCCCGAATGAGCGATGGCTAGTACTACGGCACGACAAGTCCCCACGGACGGGTGGATGGTCCGTTCTGATGGGTCCTGAACAAAAGCCAATATGGCACTCTGACCCGGTGTTCGGGACTGGTTGGGCAGGCGTCGGGGGCTTTCCGCGATGAGCGTTGACGGGCGGGACGAGCCACTGGGTGACGGTGACGCGGAGGCCGGTGGTTCGCCGCAGGTGCCGAGTCAGGGCGGGCCGGGCGGACGGGCGGGTGTCCCGCGCGGCGGCGGTCGCCCGGAGACCGTCATCCCGCCGCAGGGCGGCGAGCCGGTCGAGCCCGTCGAGGGCAGCGTCCCGGCGCAGCGCGACCGGCGGGAGGACGGCGTCCTGCCGCCGCCCAGGGATCAGGCACCCTCCGACGCCGATCTGATCGGGCGGATGCGCTCGGGCGACGACACCGCGTACGAGGAGCTGTACCGGCGCCACGCGGACGCGGTGCGCCGCTACGCCCGCACCTGCTGCCGCGACGCCCACACCGCGGACGACCTCACCGCCGAGGTCTTCGCCCGCATGCTCCAGGCGGTGCGCGGCGGCCACGGCCCCGAGCACGCCGTACGCGCGTATCTGCTCACCACCGTCCGGCGTGTGGCCGCGAACTGGACGAAGTCCGCGAAGCGGGAGCAACTGGTCGACGACTTCGCGGTGTTCGCGGCGCAGGTCGCGCGCTCCTCCGAGGTGTCGGACGACGACACTTTGGACCTGGGCGCCGACGTGCGCGCGATGCACGAGGCCGAGCAGTCCATGGCCATGCAGGCCTTCCGGTCGCTGCCGGAGCGCTGGCAGGCCGTGCTGTGGCACACCGAGGTCGAGGACGAGTCGCCGAGCGAGGTCGCCACGCTCTTCGGTCTTGACGCCAACGGCACGCGGGTGCTCGCCAGCCGCGCCCGCGAGGGCCTCAAGCAGGCCTATCTCCAGGCCCACGTCAGCGCCACCCTCTCCGGCGACGAGGAGTGCGCCCGCTACGCCGACCGGCTCGGGGCCTACGCCCGCGGCGGACTGCGCACGCGTGCCGAGCGGGGGCTGCGCAAGCACCTGGAGGAGTGCGCCAAGTGCCGGCTGGCCGCGGGCCAGATCAAGGAAGTCGCCAGCGGTATCCCGGGCGTCGTGCCGGTCGCGGTCATCGGCTGGTTCGGTGCCGCCGGTTACGCCAAGGTGGCCGCGCTCATCGCGGGCGGTACCGGAGCCGGCGCGGCGGGCGCCGCGGGTGCGGCCGCCGCGGCGAGCGGCGGCTCCTCCAGCGGGGCGGGCGCCGGTGGCGCGGCGGCCTCCGAGGGGCTGGGTGCGCCCGCGAAGATCGGCATCGCCGCCGGTGTCCTCGCCGCGGCGGGTGTGGCAGTGGCCCTAGCGATGTCCGGGAGCGACACCCCGGCCCGGAAGCCGGACGCGAAGCCACCCGCCTCCGCGCCGGCCGTCCGGCCCGAGTCGCCCAAGCCGACCCCACCGAAGAAGAAGTCCGAGCCGAAGCCGCCGGTGATCGTGCGCGCGGTGGCCCCCACGACTGCTCCGACCCCGACTCCCCCGCCGAAGGCCACCCCGACCCCCACCCCCAAGCCGAAACCCACACCGAAGCCCACACCGAAGCCCACGCCCACGCCCACGCCCACACCCGCCCCGACTCCGCCGCCGGTTCCGGCCGTCTACCAGTGGAGCGGACTGTCGTACAACCTCGGCGGCGACGGCACCAAGCCCGAGATGCGGCTCGGCGAGAGCAGCTGGGTGTGGCAGCGGTACGGCATGGCGATCGCCGGCAAGCAGTACGCGCACGGCGTGACCGTGCACGGCGAGTCCTCCGTCACCGTCGACCTCAACCGCACCTGCTCCGCCTACGACGCCGTGGTCGGCGTCGACGACATGACCCTGGGGCTCGGCAGGGTCTACTTCTCCGTCTACGCCGACGGCGTCCGGCTGTGGCAGTCCGCGATGGTCCAGGCCGGCCACCCGGCGGTCCCGGTCCATGTGAACCTCGCCGGGCACCGGACCGTACGGCTGGTCGTGCAGCCGCAGAGCAGCTTCGACTCCCTGACGCTCGCGGACTGGGCCGATTCGAAGTTCACCTGCTCATAGCGTCACACGGCTCGCTCCCGGCTACGGGAGCTGCTCGGCAGGGTGGCTGCGCAAGGCCTCGCCGAGTTCGGCGGGGAGGTCGTCGGCGGTCAGGGCGGCCCCCCGGGTGGACTCCGCCTCGTACTCCTCGGCGCACAGCGCGGCGCGGGCGGCGGTCTCGGCCCGCTCGGCCTTGGCGCGCTCCGGCATGGGGCGCGGTTCGCCGCCGCGCAAGTGCTTCGCGGCGGCAAGCAGGCGGACCGCGCGCGGATGGTCCCCGAGGTCGGACAGCAGGACGGCCGCGCTGTCCACGAGGGCCGCCGTGACCACGTCGGCGCAGCGCCGCTCCACCGCCTCGCGGACGGTGTCGGCCAGCTTCGGCAGTCCGTGCGCCGGGCCCGCCTCGGCGACCGTCACCAGAGCGTCGATCGCGTTCAGCATCACCATGAACTGGGGCGGAGGCGTGCCCCGCCCGATCTCCACGCGGGCCGCCTCGTGCAGCGCGCGGGCACCGGCCGTGTCCCTCCCGTCCAGTGCGAGCTGGGCGCGCATCAGCAGGACGAACGCCCTCGAGTCCGGTACGCCGTAGCGGTCGGCGGCGGCGGTCGCCTCGTCCAGCCCGCTGACCGCGGCCGCGCGGTCGCCCGCCCGGTAGGCGATCTCGGCGAGCCGGGCCAGCAGGAACGGTGTCTCGGCGTACGCGCCCACCTCGTAGGCGAGCCGCAGCGCCTCCTCGTACTCGGCCCTCGCCTCCTCCAGGCGGCTCCTGGCCATCGCCGCCTCGCCCGCCGCGCTGCACACCTGGGCCCGCATCCAGCGGTCGCCGACGCGCCGGCTCAGCGCCCGGAGCTCCGCGAGGTCCTCGTCCACGCCCTTCATGCCGCCCGGTGAGTCGACGGCCGTGTGCGTACGGAACATCAGGGCGACGCCGACCGCCCAGTCGTCGCCGTGGGCACGGCAGTTGGCGACGGAGACGTCCAGGGCGGCTCGGACGTCCTGCGCGCTGTCCAGGACGAAGGTGGTGAACGGCCAGACGAGGCCGGGCATACGGGCCGCCTCCGGACCGCCCCGCTCGAAGAAGTCCCGCAGCCGGTCCACGTACTGACGCAACCGGTCGTCCAGCAGCACGTCCATCGGCTGGGTGTCCGACTTCATGAACAGGTGCAGCATGCGCAGGTTCATGCGGAGGGTGTGGTGGGGGTGGTGTGCTTCGGCGTGGGGGGCTGTGAGGTAGGCGTCTACGAGATCTATGGGGTCTACGAGGTCGATGGGGTCTACAGGGTCAATGAGGTTGGTGCAGGCTGCGGGGAATGAGGCCTGGGAAGCGGGATTCTTGTCCAGCCTGGCGCCCAGGCGGAGAATCTGGTCCAGCCAGGACTCGGCCTCGTGGCGGTAGTTGCGCAGCCACCAGAACCAGCCCATGGACAGGGCGAGTGCGGCGGCCTCCGGCTCGGCGCCCGCGGTGAGGGCACGGTGGAGGGCGGCGCGGATGTTGTCCAGCTCGGTCTCCAGGCGGGAGATCCACGGGAGCTGGCCGGCGGAACGCAGGAGAGGATCGGCCTCCTCCACGAGCGCGCGCACCCACGCGCTGTGCCGGCGCTCGGCCGCGGCGCGCAGTTCGGGGGCCTCGGCGGCGCGCTCCGCGGCGTACTCGTGGATGGTCTCCAGCATGCGGTAGCGCATGCCGGCGGAGCCGGTCCCGTCGTTGGGCGTCTCGGCCGGGGTGGCCACGATCAGGGACTTGTCGACGAGCGCGCCGACGAGATCGGTCGCGGGGCCGGTGCACACGGCCTCCGCCGCCGCGAGGTCCCAGCCGCCGGCGAACACGGAGACCTCGCGCAGCACCGTGCGCTCGCGCTCGTCGAGGAGTTCCCAGGACCAGTCGACGACCGCGCGCAGGGTCTGCTGGCGGGGCAGGACCGTACGACTTCCGGAGGTGAGGAGGCGGAAGCGGTCGTCGAGGCGGTCGGCGATCTGACGGGGCGTGAGCAGCCGGAGCCGGGCCGCGGCCAGTTCGATGGCGAGCGGCAGGCCGTCCAGGCGGCGGCAGATCTCCTCCACCGCCTCGCGGTCGCGGAGCAGGGCGGCCGCGTCGGGACGGACGGCGGAGGCGCGCTCCTCGAAGAGGCGGTGCGCCTGGTCGAGGACGAGGGGTTCGACCGGGCGCACGGACTCGCCGGGGACACCCAGGGGTTCACGGCTGGTGGCGAGGATCGTGAGCCCGGGGCAGCGGGTGAGCAGTGTCTCGGCGAGGGCTGCCGCCGCTTCGATGACATGTTCGCAGTTGTCAAGGATCAGGAGTTGGCTGCGCGGGGCGCAGTACTCGACGAGCAGGGCGAGGGGGTCGTCCTGCGGGGCCGTCAGCTCGGTGGTCATCAGCACGGTCTCGCGCAGACCGAGCGCGCTGACCACCGCACCGGGCACCGCCTCCGGGCGGTCCAGCGGTGCCAGTTCGACCAGCCACGCCTGGGGGAGCCCGGCGGCGGCTTCCTCGGCGAGGCGGGTCTTTCCGGAGCCGCCCGGACCGGTGAGGGTGACGAGCCTTGCCCTGTGCAATTCGGAACGGATGGCGTCGAGTTCTGGTTCCCGGCCCACGAAAGAGGTAAGGCGGGGACGGATGTTGCCGGTGCGGGTGGGGGGTTCGGGTTGGGCGGGCGTGGAGGTGGGAGTGGGGGTGCGATGTGGTGTTGTCGTCGGGGTGAGCAGTTCCTTGTGCAGGGCGCGTAGTTGGGGGCCCGGGTCGGTGCCGAGGCCTTCGGCGAGGGAGCGGCGGGCGGTCTCGTATGCGGCGAGCGCGTCGGCTGGGCGGCCCGTGTCGCGCAGGGCGCGGATGAGCAGGGCGTGCAGCGGTTCGTCGTACGGGTGCGCCGCGGTCAGTTCCTTCAGCTGCGGTACGGCGGCGCGGGCGCGGCCGAGGTGCAGGTCCGCGTCGATGCGGGCCCTAGTCGCCTCGCGGTGGAGCGCGTCGGGGCGGGTGGCGGCGAGGCGGTCCGGGAGGTCGGCGAGGGCGGGGCCGCGGTACAGGGCGAGGGCCCTGTCCAGGGTGTGTGCGGCGGTGTGCGGGTCGCCGTGGTCGAGGGATGTTGTGCCCTGGCGTACCAGTCGTTCGAAGACGAACAGGTCTACGTCGTCCTGGGTTGCCTCGAGGCGGTAGCCGCCGGGGGCGGAGGTGATGCTCTGTCTGCCCAGGGTGCGGCGGAGGCGGGCTATGAGGGCCTGGAGCGCGGCGGGGGCGTCCTGGGGTGGGGTGTCCGACCAGACCTCGTCGATCAGGGTGTCGGTGGTGGTGACTCGGCCTGGGCGTAGGGCGAGGGCGGTGAGGAGGGTGCGGAGGCGTTGGCCGGGGATGGGTAGGGCGGTGCCGTGGTCGTCCTCTGCATGGGTGACGCCCAGGATTCTGTACCGCACCAGGTCATTGTCGCCGGGGGTTGGGGGTGGGGCACGTGGTTTGTGGGGGGTGGGGGTTTCGGGGGCCGGTGCGGGTGGGGGCGCCGGGGTGTTCTTCGCCCCCGCCGCCCCTACCCGTCCCGTCCCCAGGGGCTCCGCCTCTTCGACCCCGCCAGGGGCTCCGCCCCTGAACCCCGGCGGGGCTCCGGCCCTACACCCCGGCGAAGACTGGGCCCCCGCACCCCTCGCGGCGCTCCGCCCCCGGCCCCACTTCGGAGGCCGGCCCCGGACCCCGTGGCACTGCAGCCCTGGCCTCACTCGCGGGGCTCCGCCCCGGACCCGGTCGGCCTGAACGGCCTCGTCCTCAAACGCCGGACGGGCTGAGAGGCGCGGGTCCGCCTGGGGAGGCTGCGTCCCGCGGGTGGGTGGGGTTGTGGATGGCGGCCTCGACATCACACACCGGACCGGTTGGGCAGATGCCCCCGTCAGCCTCACATGCCGGACCAGCCGGCAAGCGACCATCGGCGCCCAGCGGATGCCCCGCCCACACGCCACACGGGCCGAACGACACGGACCGGCGTCTGGAAGGTCCGCCCCGGCAGGGGCTCCGGCGGCTTCGGGCTCACGCCAGACCCGCTCCCCCGCCGGATGCCAGTGCGCCCCTGCGGGGTGTGATGCCCGCCGGTACTGCTCTCTGGCGGGCGGGGGTGCCTGTCCAGCAGGTTCCTCGGCGGGACAGCAGGCGGCGTAGCCAGAGTTCCAGGGAGACCAGGTCTGCCAGGCCGTCGAGGGGGAGGGGTTCGCCTGCTGCCGCTGCGCGTAGGGCCTTGCGGACGACTCGGGCCTCCACCAGGCCCGCCTCCGCCAGCAGGGGGGTGCCGAAGAGCGCCATCAGGGAGTCCGCGGCCACGCGGAGGCCCGTACGGGCCGCTACCGCTGCCGAGGCGTGGGAAGGGGCGCCCCAGCCGGGTGGGAGGTCACTCACGCCTGCGCCTTCCAGGACCGCGCGGAGGATCGCGGCGCGCGCGCCCGGCTGGACGCGCAGCGCCTCGGGGAGGGCGCGGCAGGCGCGGACCACCTGGTTGTCGAGGAACGGCGCGTGCAGGCGTTGGGAGCGGATCTCGGCTGCTTGTTCCAGGATGCGCAGGTCTGCTGCGTGGCGGGCCAGGGCTGCGCGTGCACGGTAGTCGCCCGGGCGTTGGGCCGGGCCTACGCCCGCGCGGCTCGTCGACGCCTGCAGGCGAACCGATACTTCAGCAAGGGCCTCGCCGGTCAGCCAGCGGGCCGCCGGGCCCGGTCTGGCCCAGGTGAGGGCGGCGAGGGACGCGCCGACAGCGCCGCCCGGCTCGTCGAAGCGGCGCTGCAGGAGGCGTTCGGCGAGGAGGTCGAGGCCCGCCCGGTACGGGGTCCTCGACAGTTTCCGGGCCGCGCCGTACACGCGCGCGGGGACCATTACCGAGCCGTCCGCCTTCGCGAGTGCCGCGACGGGGCGGACCAGGTGGCGGCGTTTGCGGTCCATCAGGAGGTCGGCCAGGCGGGCCGGGTGCGCGTCCAGGACCTGGCGGGCGCCGTAGCCGGTGAAGTGGTCCGCGCTGCCGGCGGCCAGGCGGGTGCGGTGGCGGGCCGCCGTCACCAGGGACTGGCCCGGTTCGTCCGTCAGGGGGCCGTCGAGTTCGGCGTACGGGAGGGCCTCCTCGCCTCCCGTCACCACTACGTGGTGCAGGCGGGGGTTGGCGGCCAGGGATCCCGCCCGCTCCAGTTCCGCCTCGCGGCCGCCGACCGCCAGGTCGTTGAAGGTGACCGCCAGCAGGCGTTCGCCCGCGCCGGTGCCGTGGCCCAGGACCGTGCCCGGCATGCCCGGCAGGCCGGCCGCCAGCAGCGCGAGCGTCCCGGACGCCGGGCCGCCGGAGAGGTCCGCGCCGATGCCCGCCACCGGCATCCCGCGTGCGGCGCGGCGCTCCGCCGGGCCCATGCCCGGGACGGGACCCGGGTCTATGTCGGCTCCCGGGACGTGTCTCGGTGCCGCCAAGCGCGCGCGTACCGCCTCCACCAGCGCGTCGCGCACCGCGTCGACCGCGCTGTCCGGGTCCGCCGAGGGAGCCGCCACCGCGAGGGACGCGACCTGCTCGTAGCCGGCGATCTCCCGTGCCCCCGCGCGCAGGATCAGCGCATGCCCCGGCGGAATGCGCCGTACGCCGTCGTAGGGCGTGGAGTCGTGCAGCGCGGCCGGTACGTCGGGGGCGGCGAGGAGCGCGGCGAGGTGGCCGAAGTCGAGGTTGGCCTCGATGAGGTCGGCGAGGGGGAGTGCGGCGGTGGCGTAGGCCGTACCGCCCGCCCACGGGGTGTAGAAGACGGGGCGGGCGCCCGCCAGGTCTCCGCAGACGGTGACCCGGCGGCCGACCTGGACGATCGCCGTGTAGCTGCCCGACCACGCCGTCAGGTGGCGCAGTGCGCCTCCGCGCGCGGCGAAGAGACCGACCCGAAGCTGCTCGTCGGACGCCCCGCACGTGCCCAGGACCGCGATCCGGGTCTGGGCGTCGGCCTTCACCACCCGCACCTCGTCGGGCCGCCAGTCGCCGACCGCCCAGAGCGGGTCCGGGTCGCCCCACAGGAGTTGGGAACCCACCGGGTGCACGGTCTCGCCGTCCTGTCCGGTGGCCCCCGCGGAACCGATCTCCGGAGCCCTCGCGGCGGTGCTGCTCCACCCCACCAACCACCGCATGGACGCCTCCACAGGCTGTGGACAACCAGTGCACCGTACGAACTGGTTCACCATGCTGCCATGAAGGGCGCACGCTGGAGGCGTGGTGGAGCCGCTTACGCTCCCCGGAAGGAGCTTCGGCGCTCAACTGCCCGGAGGGCCGAACACCCGTACCCGGCAAGGCGTCTGCGACGCGAATGCGCCCCCGAAACGCTCCCCGAGAACGCCCTTCGCGCCCTCAAGTACCGTGGTGGGAGCGGCAATTACCCGGGAAGTGGGGGGTCGATTTTCAGCCAAATCGGTGATGGCGAGCCAGGCTTGGACACGCTCCGTACATGCTCTGAGCATCGCATCACCCGCGCGCAGCCCGGGAGACGGAGTTCGCCCCCCGGGCCCGTCCGCCGCCCGCGGGGATGAAGGCGGCGGTGTCCCCCAGCCCGCTGGATCCAGTACAGCGGGCCGACCCACGCACCGTCCATGGAAGCGCTCCCCGCATGGCCGGAGAAGAGCGCACGGACGGGCGCACGGCCACACAGCGGGAGCATGGCGCAACTGCGCGTATCGGACCCGTACTTCAGTGCGGACCACAATCCCGCCAACCGGAACAATGCCCCTTAACGCTTGGGATGCGGCGAACTACGCTGGGTTTACGAATGCCGCGTGGTTATGCCAGCGCGGCAGCCGTCTGTGTCGAGGGGTGGCGCATGTCCAGGGAGCAACGCGGGCCGAA
>Ga0105246_10001042_pt1 | contig 15987 bp, 14 predicted proteins | sample KBSM64metaG_FD_99694 | JGI IMG/M metagenome (GOLD analysis project Ga0105246, IMG submission 99694) | Miscanthus rhizosphere microbial communities from Kellogg Biological Station, Michigan, USA - KBS M6-4 metaG | ecosystem: Host-associated > Plants > Roots > Rhizosphere > Soil | place...
CGGTGAATTTGGCGGTATTGGCGGATTGAATCACAGTTACAGTGCAGAGATGGCGGAAAAAGGGGAACTGGCTATCATCTCGCTGACGGATCTCGAAAGTGTGATTAGCAAAAATGGGGATCTTGCTCTGAAATTTCTGCAATGGATGGCACTTGCACAGCGGATTACACAGTCGAGATTCCGTGACCTGTTGCTCTACGGCAAAGCGGGTGCACTTGCTTCGACATTGATCCGTGCCAGCAATACGTATGGCAAGATTGTTCCAGATGGCATCGTGCTGGAGATGAAGCTGAATCATACTGAACTCGCTGAGATGATTGGGGCGACTCGTGAGAGTGTTACACGTATGCTCGGAGCGTGGAAAGAGCAGGGCACCCTCGATATGATGGACGGCAAATTAATGATCCGGGATATGGCTGCACTCCGCTGCATGTGTGGATGCCCTTCGTTCCCAAGCTGCCCGAAAGAACTGTGTCGTCTGTAGGGCAATTATAGTGCATTCAGATAGCAGAACAGCTAATTAGAGAGAACGCACGGGTGGGGAGACACGAGAGCGGAACTGAACGGAACGAATTGGGCAAAACAGAACTAACGAAACAAAATAGAATAAAACGGAAAAAGGATGAAGCGGCTTAGGCTGTTTCATCCTTTTTCCGTACTTTTCTGTACTTTTTGGTATGTGGCTTTTTCAATGTTATATGTCTCGATACCCCGCGGCTAACGATCACAGATGACCTTATCTTATGTATTTTAGCCCATTTAAAAGTCTAACGATCAGGAGAGACGTTATTTCTCAGAAAATGCTGGGAAATAAAGTTTTTTTGCGGTTATTTGGTGAAATAGCGTCACTGGTGATCGTTAGAATTCCAAACAGCTGAAAAACATCCAAATAAGGTCCGTGGTGATCGTTAGAATTTTGGTAGCTACTTCCGTACCTCGCTGGATCTTGCTAGTCCACCGACATTGGCAACACCAACACACCAAAACTAGCACATCGTACTATACACCAGCACTTCATCCTCATGCACCCGCCGCCCTCAGTGAACTAAAATACACCCGCCCGCACCGTGGTAGATTACAGCACATCATCCCCATACATCCCAACGCATCACACTTACATCATCGCGAAACCGAGCGCACCGCATTACATTACATCACACCGCACGTCATAGCATCGCAGGGGATTTCCGCAAGGCATGCACTCTCACTGGCTGCTGCCTCATGATGCCGCACATCCCATGCAACGCGGTAGCACACCTGAGATTTTACTCCAACTCCCGATCCAGCATGGAGTAGAGAGCCGAGTCATGATATGCCCCTTTATAGAACCAGTGCTCTCGCATTAAACCTTCACGCTGCATTCCGATCCGTTGCATGACGCGTTCAGATGCCGGATTTTCTGGACGGCATTTGGCATAAATCCGGTGGACGCCAAGTTCCTTGAAGCCAAAATGAAGTAATGCGCGGCAGGCTTCGGTCACATATCCATTCCCCTGATAGGCAGGGTGAAGGACATAGCCGATCTCAGCATTGGTCTGATCCACAAGGTGGAGTCCTGTGCCGCCGATGAGAAGGTCTTCTTTTTTCAAAACAATGGCAAGTTCATATCCTTCTCTCGGCTCGGCCAGCTGCATACGAATGACATCCTGTACATAAGCCCGGGTATCCTCTTCCGTGTTCGGGCCCCATGCAGTGTGTTCCGTGACTTCGGGCATCGAAGTATACGTATGGATGTGAGGCCAGTCATTTTCTACAATCTCACGAAGAAGTAACCTTTCCGTTTCAAGCTTCATATGTTACACTCCCATTCTTTTGATCCAATTCAGATTTCTGCTTCCTACTTGGGGTGGGCCACACCACCCTGCCTGAATGGATTCCGCATCGTCTTGTATCGTCTTGCATCCTATTGTACCGCACCATATACGCGCAAAAAAGCCCACGACGGAATTCATTCGTATGAATTCCTCGCAGGCTATTGGAAGTTTATTAAAATTTGTTTATATGACGGTATGTTGTTATGGCTGGTTGCAAGTCGTTGCAGGGTAGGTGTAGGCCAGCTTGCGGATGATCTCCTTTTGCCATCTTGTGTCACCCAGGTTAATCGCCAGGTTCAGAAGATCCAAATAATCGTCAAGCTGCAGGACAGCCTTTTGCAGAGTTGTGTTCATTCGATGTTCGTTCCCCTTTATCTATAAAGTCTTAAATACTGTGGAATCATTGGAATTGAAAATAAATAAGCTCAATAATGATAATCATTATCACATATATAATGTCATTATGCATCGAACGTAGTTAAATTGCAATGCCTAACCGCGCTATAACTCAACTTTTTTCAGTAAAAAGGCTCTTCCAAAGCACATATGGGATATAAACGCCCAAGTAGGCAGCCGGGATCAGGAACCAACCGTTTAACAAAAAGTGATGTATTTCCGTGGTGAATGTTGTCATATGAGCATTGGTGGCATACACATCACTGGCGATAACCGTTGCGGCACTATAGAAGCACAGGATGGCAAGCACATGGAATAGCCGAGTCGCCCATCTGAAGCGAAGAGCTATAAAGGTCATTGCAAGAGGCACAATGATGAGTAGTAACAAAAAGACAATTTTCATATCAGATTCTCCTTCAGAATTAGAGATATTCCAAACCTGACAACGGTACTCTTAATCGACTTCTAGTAATGGTCAGTATCACCGACCGAAAGCAACTTCAAACTTTTTTCAAAAATTTTACATAAATCAAGAGGAATTCATCATATGAAGCTTTAAATTAGAAAAGAGACAAGTTTAATGAAAGCAAAATGGAGGAGGAGAAAGGGTATATGAAAAAGGCGTTAAAGCAGCACTGGATCGGGGCATTCCTGGTCTTTATCATGATGGTAACAACGTTACTCGCTCCGGGGTATCAGTCTCCGGTTCAAGCCGCAGCACCACTTACCGTATCACAAGCCATTGCTGCTCAGAGCAGCGGAGGCACGGCAACCGTCGAAGGTTATGTTGTGGGACATGCGACCGGGTCACTGACGGCCAAGTTCACCTCCCCGTATGCCAATGATTTTAATGTGCTGATTGCAGATTCGGCATCCGAGCGCTCGAACGCCAAACTGCTGGATGTGCAGGTATCTTCTTCCTTTCGTGCTCAATACGGACTGACTTCGAACCCAGGTCTGGTAGGCAAAAAAATTATCGTGACGGGAACGCTTGGCGCCTATAACAGCTATGCCGGTGTCAAAAATCCAACGTCGATCACCCTCTCTTCAGGTACCACGAATCCTGACCCAGAGCCAAATCCGAATCCGGGCACACCTCTTCCGGGCGGCAACGGCAAAAAAGTGTTGTTTGATAACACTCATGCTCAGACCGCGGGCGCGGCTGACTGGATTATCGATGGAGCATTTTCAGACTTTGCGATTGGTTTGCGAAACGCAGGCTTTACCGTGGATCAGCTGGAACGCAGCATCCCGTATACATTTGGTGAGCAAGCGTACACCTATAACAAATTGAAAGACTATGACGTGTTTGTCATCGGCGAAGCCAACGTGCCATTCAAGGCCACGGAGCAGGCTGCGCTCCTGCAATACGTGCAGAATGGCGGCAGTGTCTTCTTCATCTCTGATCACTATAATGCAGACCGGAACAAAAACCGCTGGGATTCATCCGAAGTGTTCAACGGCTACCGCCGAGGTGCTTTCCTGAATCCAGCCAAAGGCATGTCCTCCGCCGAAGCGGAATCACCAGCCATGCAGGGTGTGACCAGTTCCGACTGGCTCGGTACGAACTTCGGCGTTCGTTTCCGCTATAACGCATTGGGTGATGTGAATGCCACGGATATCGTTGCACCATCACAAGCTTTTGGCATCACAACAGGTGTACAAGCTGTAGCGATGCATGCCGGATCAACGATTGCCATTATGGACCCGAACAAAGCTAAAGGTTTAGTGTATGTTCCGGCAGGCGTGTCCAAATGGAATAACGCCGTAGATCAAGGCGTATACAATAGCGGTGGACGAGCAGAAGGGGCGTACGCTGCGATTGCCAAAGTGGGCGCAGGGAAGGCCGCATTCATTGGTGATTCCTCTCCGGTTGAGGATGCAACACCGAAATATTTGCGTGAAGAAAATGGAGCAACCAAAAAGACGTATGACGGTTTCAAAGAAGTAGACGACGCCACTTTCCTCGTGAATACGGTGAAATGGCTGGCGGTTAAAGAGAGTTATACCAGCCTGTCCCAAGTGCCAGGTCTGACACTCGATACAGCAACAAGCCTGTTGCCAATGGAGACACCAGCGAACTCTACCGAGCCAAAGGCTGAGCCATGGGCTGCTCCGGCTGCAGGGTATAAATGGTATGATCCAACAACATTTAAAGCCGGTTCGTACGGCAAGGCTCAATAGGATTTTATCAGAGTCAGAAGTGGTTTAGACAATTTTCGCAAAAAGAAGCTGGGGTACGTCACCCGGCTTCTTCTTGTGTTTTACGTAACCTTTACATATATCTAACGTTGTTTGTTTATATAAGCGATCTAACCGCACGTAAACGGCAAAGGAGAGATTAAAGATGAACAGGGAATTAAGGATGTTGCTGTTCCTGTCAGGCATTATTGTCATTTTAGTTGCTTGCGGAAATGAAGCCAAGAATAATACAAATCTAAATGAGGCTGTGGATGAGCAAGCAATAGAGCAGCAGCAGAAAGAAGAGAAAGAAGAAAATAAAATAGACAAAGAACAAAACAGTCCTGATTCCCCGGCTCTTGCTGACTTTGAAAGAGGAGTGTTCATTGATTTTGATAAAGAAAGAAACCCTCTGCTGAATGACCAGATCAAGAAAGTTTTGAAGAAATATCTGGTTGCACAGGCTCATTCAGATGAAAAAACATTCCGCAGTACGTTCAAAGATTCCGAAACCGCTGATGCCTATATGTGGAGCTATAATGGAGATTATAGGTTTACAGATATAAATCATATCTCGAAAGATGAAACGAAAAACCAAATACTCGTTACAGTCGAAGGCGAAATGATAAGAGAGAACAAGATAGAGCATGCGGCGGTAACCGTATATTTTGTAGCGGATCAAGCGGGGAAATGGAGTGTTATAGCCGTTGATTAAGTCTGCATAAATCTTGCCTCTTCAGGGGAAGGTAGGGGTACTAATCATGGAGTTGGAGCCGGAGAGCAGATGATTCAGAAAGCAGTCAGGTTTGGAACCAGATGAGTACGGATTTAAGAAGAGGGAGGTGGCATAAGATGAATCAGCACCTAGGACAAGCGGACTGTGACAGTTCCCTGATGCGGCAAAAGTTGAAGGCAGACCTGCACCGTGTAGCCGAGCGAATGAATCTGACATTATCGCGTTTTGACCATGACAGTGTCTGCTTGCTGGGGCAGTTTGCGGAGATTCGTGCCGAGATCAAACACATTGAGGTGCTCGCTTCTTCTTTTTATCTCGACTGTTATCTGTCTCCATTCACCGAGAAGTTTGCAGAGCTGACGTCTAGCGTGCAGCATCTGTCTGACCGCAGGTACGGCGCGCTGATTGTCATTGAAAGGGAGGTTCCGCTGGAGCCGCTGATTCATTCCGGTGTAGCGGTGGATGCCAAAGTAACCCATGCATTGCTCGAATCACTCTTTATTCCCGGTGCGCCTCTACATGATGGGGCAGTACTGATTCGTGGCAACCAGATTGTGTCTGCTGGCAATGTGCTGCCTTTATCCCAAGCCGAAGCGCATGAGCGAAAGCTGGGTACACGTCACCGGGCTGCGCTCGGATTAAGCGAGCTGACCGATGCGGTAGTACTGGTTGTCTCGGAAGAGACAGGACAGGCTTCTTTTGCGGTGGACGGGGCGTTGCATCCGATTAATGTGGTTGAAACGCTGACCTAGAGCATAGAGTAGCTTAGATTGAGGTGACCACGAACACACGAGCACATGAGACGAACGAGCACATGAGTTAACTAATCCGACCGCGCATCTGTTATCGAGTTATTGAAGAGGCTAACCAACCAGTCACAGGGGTGACAGGCGAGGCCTCTTTTTGCTATGGCGAGTTTCATTCCTTCAAAAATATCTCATCAGCCTTAACTGGCTTAGATACGACGGTGCTAACTTAAAGCGAACATAGTGGTGTCCCTTTTGCACAAACTGGGTAGATATGGGTACAATAGAGGGTGGAGTGTTCATAGGAAGTCTGCGGTTTATCGCAAAAATGGTTTAGAGGAGACGGTTAGCACATGAGTTGGTTTGAAGCAATGAAGCAGCATGATTATGAGGAACTGGTCCTGTGCCAGGATCGAACTTCGGGCTTGAAGGCCATTATTGCCATACACGATACAACACTTGGGCCTGCGCTCGGCGGTACACGGATGTGGACATACGCTTCAGAGGAAGCAGCCATTGAAGATGCACTGCGTCTTGCTCGGGGCATGACATATAAAAATGCAGTATCCGGTCTTAATCTGGGCGGAGGCAAAACGGTAATTATCGGAGATCCGCGCCGTGACAAAAATGAAGCGATGTTCCGCGCCTTTGGCCGCTACATTCAAGGGTTAAACGGCCGTTACATCACTGCCGAGGATGTGGGAACGACAGAAGAAGACATGAATCTGATCTATCAGGAAACCGATTATGTCACAGGCATCTCAGCAAGCTATGGCTCGTCCGGCAATCCTTCGCCTGCAACCGCTTGGGGGGTGTATCGCGGCATCAAGGCCGCTGCGAAGGAAGCATTTGGCACTGATCTGCTGGAAGGCAAAACAATCGCCGTTCAAGGTGTAGGCAATGTAGCGATGCATCTGTGCAAGTATCTGTACGAGGAAGGCGCACAGCTTATCGTAACGGATATTCATAAGGATTCTGTGAAGCTGGCGGTGGAACGTTTTGGCGCCAAGGCGGTTGATCCGGCGGACATTACCAGTGTCGAATGTGATATCTATGCGCCATGTGCGCTCGGCGGCACGATTAATGATGATACACTCAAGACGCTCAAAGCCAAAGTTATTGCGGGTTGTGCGAACAATCAGCTGCTGGAGCCACGGCACGGGGATGAGCTGTATCAGCGAGGCATCGTGTACGCACCGGATTATGTCATTAATGCAGGCGGGGTAATCAACATTGCCGATGAGCTGAACGGATATCATGCGGAGCGGGCTTGGGCGAAGATCGGCGAGATTTACACCACGCTGGAGAAAATTTTCGAAAGCTCCCGCACCGAAGGCATTGCTACCTATGTGGCGGCAGACCGTCTTGCCGAGCAGCGGATCGAGATGATGAAGAACACGCGCAGCAGCTTTTTGCAGAACGGTCATCACGCATTAAGTGCACGCAGATTACGTAAATAAATGCTACCAGCCTAGCTATGTAAGTTGAACTATTCTTTTACACGTTAACGAAGAGGACAGAAAAAACCTGGAAAAGCGAAGCATTCGCCTAAAAGCTTTCTGAAAGAAAGCTACATCGAAAGCATACGCTTATCACCGGATTTTCCCCTTTGGAGAAGGGAACCAAAAAAATCTGGGGATAACCGCTACTCTCCAGGTTATTTTGTCATCGGAGTGGGCTGTGTAAAATCTATAGTTCAACTTATATAGATGAACTAAAGGGACAATCCTGAAGGTTTGGTCAAACGAACGTAGTAACATCCGAAAAAACGCATTTTTGGAGGTGCTTCGTTCAGACCCAATTCAGTGTTGTCCCTTTTTGGCGTGATTGCTTTTTTCGTTTTAGTACAAGCATTAAGCAACAGCTCTTGTATACTGAGGCTAAAGTTTAGACACTTTTCGAGTAATCAGGTGATTCGATTCCACGGTTATTTGTGGTGTTTTTTTCAATGTACCAAAGAAGAACCATACAAATCGCATAGAGCAGACTGATCCCCAGAATAATGATCCATACACTCTTCATATCCACACTTCGAATGAACAGGCCCGTCAGATAAGGGCTAAGGGTATAGCCCAGACAACCGACAAACAACAGCAAGCCGTTAAATCTCCCCTGATGGCTGTCGGGTACGCGGGATGCAATATACAGATTGATATTGGTCTGCACCAGAATCTCTCCAATCGTCCAGAGCACCGTAGATACCACAACGATAGCAAATTGAGGCCAATCCCCGAGCAGGTATAGCGCACCAAATCCGATGCCATAGAAGAGAGCGCCTGCCGCGATGGAGTTTAGAGCCGTGAAGTTACGGGTCGCCGATAGCACCAGTGTAGTGAGAAGAATGACACTGATTGCATTAATGGTCATGACTGAGCCGTAGTACGCTGCTCCATGTTCACCGAACGTCTGGTTCATCTGCAAGGGTAGGCTGAACGAGTATTGCATGTAAATAAAATAGTTAAGAAAAGATACCACGATGAAAAAAACAACAAGTGGATTCTTCAGCAACATAGGGAACAATGGCGAAGGCAAAGACTCTGATCCTTGTTGCTGCCTGGATGGAGAGCGACCTTGTTTATGTTCTGGCTGTCCCGGCTGCAGGTGTTCTTGGTGTTGTTGCTTCCCATATGGTTGTTGTTCCCCCTGCGGTTGCTGTGTGTGATGTCCCCGTTCTCCAGTATTAGTCTGCATAGTTTGGTCGCTCGCACCAACATAAACTTTTTTCAAAATGATGAAGGTAGAGATCAGAAATACGGTACCGATACTCAGAAAGACGATATGCACGTAATCTTTAATAAAAAAACCGGCAATCAACGGCCCAAGCGCGATACCGAGATTGGCTCCGAGATACATCAGGGAAAAGGCTGACTTCCGCTCCTTCTCCTCTGGACATAATTCAATAATTAAGGCGTTATACGCCGGGCGTGTAATACTGATGAAGAACATGACCGCAATCAGAAGATAACCGATGGTCATCGTGCCTGACCAGAAGGAGCAGCTCATGATCATGAGGGCAGACAATACCTGCCCGGAGACAATGATTGTTTTTTTGCCAATCAGATCACTTAAATAACCGCCAAGCAGTACGCCAGGGCCGCTAATCAGAGCCGCCATGGATACAAAAATACCTGCGCTGACTACACTCATGCCCATCTGCAGCGTAAGCACCAAGGTGATCAGGGAGAAAATAAAATCTCCTGTGCTGTTAATGGTTCTTGCCAAGCAGAGATAATAGATGTCGCGGCTGAGTCCCGCGTATGTTTTGAATAAAGACAATCGTTTCATTCCTCCCCAAGAAAAACACAATCCCAGTAAAAATCCACGACGTTAAGGTCAATTTCTGCTACGTATTCACGATCTTATACGTTTTCGGGAACCGCCACCTCAATGACGAATCGATCATACATCTCCAGCAGCGTCTGACGTAATTCCTCAAACGAATCACCTTCCACAATAGCGAACCCTGAGCGGGTCATCGTGTCGTTTACAGCCCCAGCGTGCTGCCCCACTTCATAGGAGACGTTAAATTCAATAATACCTGAGACATCCTTATAATCGTCTCTCCCGGAGATGTGTTGGATCACTCCTGCGCGGGAAGGTAAGCAGATCATACCCGTGAATTTGTTATGGGTCTCCTGCCGCGTAAAGGTATATGTACCGAGTTCCAAGTCCGTCACTGCTTCAAAAAAGTCCACACCATGCGTGTTCTTGATGCAAGGCGGCATCACATGTGAACCCCCGATTCTGGCTCCAATCTCTCCGAAAACCACTTCGCCTTCCGGCGTGAGGAACAACTCCGCATGGGTCACCGATTGATTGATGCCAAGTGCGGCAATAACTTGTCTGTTGATGCCCTGGATACGCTGGATAAAATCCGCTTCTATTCCTTTGGGGAAGGTAATACTAGCTGGAGGTTTCTGCTGCGTTGCGATATCCAGACAGTTGTAGAGATATTGGGAAACAGAAGCAAACACCACTTCTCCCTTGCACACAATGGAGTCACAGTGGAACTCTGTCCCGTAAATGAATTCTTCCAGCAAATCTCGTTGCTGTTCTTGTCTTGTGTATTGAAGATAATGCAACAGTTCTTCCATGCTGGACAGTTTGAAAGTGTTGATGCTACCGTAACCGCTGAGCGGCTTCACAATGATGGGGAACCCATACATAGCGGAGAAATGAAGATAGTCCTGTTTCTGGAGTGCAATGGCCGTTCTGGACGTGCGGATTCCGCGCTGATGCAACATTTGTTTCATAATCCATTTGTTCCGAACCGCTTCGGCCTGATTGCGCTGCATGCCCGGAATGCCGAACTCGGAACGGAGTTGTCCGCCGATCTCAATGGCATTCTCACCCGGAGTTAACAGAGCAATGATGGAGTGAGATTGCAGGATTTGCTGGATATGTGCCCGGATGGCGTCCACAGATTCGAGATGATCAACGTATCTAATCTCATCAAAATAAGTTTCAAGTCGTTCGGGATGGCGTAATTGATGGCGTTCAATAATCAGTATTTTTTTGTAGTCTGTATATTTGGTCAAGGGTTTCACGAAGTTTAAACTAAAGGGAAGCCTGAAATCAGATATGTATACTATAGTTTTCATATGTCCTCCTGGATAAAATTTGAAATAATGAATGGTTTTCACAATATTATAGCTCATTATTTTCAGTTTTCAATACATTTTTTGTAAAAATTTATGCACAATTGTACATATTTTTGATGCGTTGAAGTGTTAATTGACAGCAGGAATTTTTTGGTATAGTATCGTACCGAATTGGAAGATAAATGGGAGGTAATGGAGATAAATGGATATAAACAAAGAGAAATATGCCATACTGGGCACCTTGGGTGACGAGGAAGGATTCCTGACTTGCAGCATGCATATTGCAAAAAAAATGGATAATTCTGATATGATTAAGCCATACCCCGAATTCGAAGCGGCTGCAGAAGACCTGAAATCCGGCGCGATTTCCTGTCTGCTGGTGCCTGGAGCGTATCCCAAGCTGAACAGCTTCATTATGGATTCAGATCTGGTCGTGTCCGAAAGTTTTGTAGAGAAGATCCCTGCACTGGTGCTGTCCGGCTTCCACGCCGCTTGTCCAGAGCAGATTGATACGATTTTTCATCATCCGGCAACTACATACTTGTTATCTGAACTGAATATTGCCTATAGAGAGAACCACACGGTATCTTCCAACCCGGAGGCTTGCAGGCAGGTTATGTTGAATACAGAGACCTCCATTGCACTCACGAACCAGCTCTGTGCAGATCATTACGGACTGGTAACGTATAAAGTGCTGCGTGAAGGCATTCAAATGCCATGGGTATGTTTTACGAAAAAACCACAGAGGGTGAATGCACTCGTATGAAGAGAATTGCAATAATACTGGATAAAAATCTGGAGCAAGGAGCCGCAGCCAATGTGGCAGCACTGCTTATGGGACAAGCTGCTCTGAACGAACCGGAGTTATATGCGGATCAGCCTGTACGGGATCAGAGCGGCATTCAGCATGCTGGCATCCGCTATAGCACCGTTATTCTGAAGGCAGGTGAGAATCAACTGATCAATCTGGCTAAATCCTGTGCCGAGAATCAGGACGGATTGAAACATCTTGTTTTTACACAGACAGGACAGTCCCTGAATAACGCTTTTGAGCAATATGCAAGTGAAATTGCATCGATGACATTGGAGGCGACCAAAGTCGTAGGTGTCATTGTATGGGGAGAAGACGAGTCCGTTCGGACGACGACCAAGAAGTTCAGCGTGATGAAATAGTGTAATGAAATAAGGTAGGTTTGGGGATACGCTTTAGAATGAGTAAGCTAGGATAAAGCATTCAGGTTGTTGCGCTTGGCTGGAACGGAACAGAGCAGAGCGGAGAATAGCGCAGGACAGAACGACTTGTCCGTGCGGGGTACGAACATAAGGGTTACGAACATAACAAGAAGGGCAGAAGCGATCCTATGGATGGCCTCTGCCCTTGCTTTGTATAGGGGCATTTTTTAGATGAATGCTCTGTATCTGGTGATGCAGATGGGGTTGGGATAGATGAGTAGCGGCATGGAAAGGTAAAGATAGAAGTATAGGTAAAATATAGACTGGTAAAGACAAAGACAAAGACAAAGACAAAGACAAAGACAAAGACAAAGACAAAGGAAAAGATAAAGATGCAGGTGCAGGTGCGTGCAGGCACAGATAAAGATAAAGGTGCTGGTACAGGTATAGGTTAGATACAGGTTATGTGCCGCTCACGGCTGTAACCTTTTTCTCCGTGAAGTAGTACAGCAGCGCGAGCAGCGGCATCACTAGACCAATCAGCGTCGTGAGACTCCAGCCGCCATGGGCATATGACCAGCTGCCAAGTGAAGAACCGATGGCACCACCGATGAAAAAGATCGACATAAACAAGCCGTTCACACGTCCTCTTGCCTCGTTGCCAAGGGAGTAGATGACGCGTTGACCCAGCACCAGATTACCGGAAACAGCCATATCCAGCGTAATGGCGACCACGACCAGTAGGATCAAGGCCGGTGTGGAATGGCTCTGGAATAGATAGGCCAGAGCAAAGGAGGCTGCGGCAATGACCATAGCGGCTCCGGTGAGTACTCGGGTAAAACCGCGGTCTGCCCATCTTCCGGCAATCGGAGCGGCAATGGCGCCGCCTACCCCAGCAAGAGCATACCAAGCAATTCCTTGTTGCGACAGGCCAAAGTCGTTTGCCAGCCGGAGAGGCACCGTCGTCCAGAACAGGCTGAATGCGCCGAACAAGCTGGCCTGATAGAACGCGCGACGCCGTAACATCGGCAGGGTGCGAAGCAGTGTACCGAGAGAGATAATCAACTTTCCATAGGTTAGGTTCGGATCAGGCTGACGGGCTGGAAGTGCCCGTGACAGTAGCAGCATGAGCAAAGCGATCACCACGGCCGAGAATGCAAAGACCGCCTGCCAGCCGAACACACTGGTAATAAAGCTGGCGACAGGGCGTGCGAGCATTATGCCGAGCAGCAGACCGCTCATCACATTGCCGACCACCTGCCCGCGTTGCTCTTCGGAAGTCAGGTAGGTAGCATATGGCACCAGAATTTGCGCAACGACAGAACCAATGCCGATGAGTAGTGATGCTGTTAGGAACAGAAAAGCACTGGTGGAGAAGGTAGCGGTGATCAGCGCTAGCACAAGTACAATGAGAAACAGAACCATTAAACGGCGATTTTCCATAATGTCGCTGAGAGGTACGATGAACAGTAGACCAATGACATATCCGATCTGTGTCAGTGTTACGATCAATCCGGCTGCGGCAGAAGAAAGACCTGTGGTGGTGCTGATCGGCCCAAGAACGGTCTGTGCATAATACAGGTTGGCTACGATCAGACCGCAGGAAGCAGCAAGCAGGAAAATAATCCATGCAGGCACGGTCGTCTGAGTCTGGTTAGTACTTTGTTTTTGTTTGGAATGAGGATATTTGGTATCCATAAGATCAACCTCCAATAAAAGTTTATGATGGTCATTCAATTGCTATTTTCAATAACAACGATGTGTGATTTTAATTAATGAACGCTTCGTTTACTAATTACATCTAAATAATATACGATACGTTTAGTATTGTAAATAGGCAATTATAGAACAAAGTGATTTTACATAAAGATGACGGAAATATAATGATCTTGCTGGGAGCTTAAAAATGTATATTGACGCTGCATTTTAGTATAATGAACGTATCGTATTTTTTATTGGGGATAACAGCGAGTGGAAGGTTATTCTGTCATTGAAGTGGTTGTGCAAATACTTTAGTTAAGCTTATATAGATGATTACAATGGAGGGGTCTGCAATGACTGCAAAAAGAGGACGTCCCCGCAACATGGAAACCCAGAATGCCATTCTTGCCGCGGCGTATGAACTGTTGCTGGAGGATGGGTTCGCGGCGGTGACGATTGAAAAGATTGCCGAACGTGCACAGGTAAGCAAAGCCACCATCTACAAATGGTGGCCAAGCAAAGGTGCTGTTATGCTAGATGGGTACATGTCGGCTTTAACGGCCAGATTACCTGTGCCGGATACGGGGTCTGTCTATGAGGATGTGCGTGCTCATGCAGGGAACCTGGTTCAATTTTTGACAAGTGCCGAAGGGAAAGTCATTACACAGATCATCGGAGAAGGACAGTCTGATCCCGTCCTTGCGGAAGAATACCGCAGCAGATATATTCAGCCTCGCCGGCGTGAAGCATGGGGCATTCTAGAGAAAGGCGTGGAACGTGGCGAGTTGAAGCAGGGACTGGACATTGGGCTGTATATCGACATGATCTATGGGCCTGTGTTCTACCGGATGCTGGTCACGGGTGAGCCGATGGATGATACGTTTGTGGAGTTGCTGCTAAGTACCGTATTTAAAGGCATCCGGGTCTAAGGCATAGCAAGAAGTGATAGCCAACATGGGATCAATGAAGGTAGAGAAGAAGAGGAAAAGGAAGAGGGCAACTCGGAGATAGACCGAATTACCCGGGGATACGGTTACTGCGTGGCCAAACGAAGTCTCATACCTGAAAGATCGGGGAGATGGCAGTGGGCCATGTGTCCGTCTCTTGAGGGACGAATGAAGCTTCGTGCTCGTTTAAAACGGGGGGATCATTCCACACTGAACTTGGCAGTTCGCGTCGTAATACAGGAGCCACTTCTGTAGCAAAACGTTCCACTTGCTCCAACTGCTCGCTATGCGTGAGTCCGTCAACGCTTATACTGAGCACCTGGTGCCCGTAAGCGGCATGATAATCCAGAATCTTGGCGATCACCTGCTCCGGGCTGCCGATCAGAACCGGGCCTCGGGCGATGTTGTCCTCCAGATCCGTAAAAGGAGACTGGTTATGCTGTGCCGCCGCGGTAGCATGAAATGCTTCATAGTACGGCTTGTAGCGGCGAATGGCTTCTTCGCCTGTGCTCGCAAGATAGAGGCTGCCAGCACCAGAACCAATTACAGCTTGTTGTGCATCATGACCATAATAAGTGAGGCGCTCGCGGTAATGGTCGATCAAAGCTTTGTATTTGGCCTGAGGGTGGAAGGAATTCGAGGTAAAGAGCGGCTCACCGTATTTGGCAGCCAGTTCTGTAGATAACGTGCTCGACGCACTGCCATGCCAGATCGGAATGGTCTTCTGAAGGGGTCTCGGCCACGTTGTCACTCCATCAAGTGGAGGGCGGTATGTCCCTTCCCAGGTGACATTTTCTTCCGACCACAGCCGCTTTAGTAGATGGTAGCGTTCATCCAGAGAGTCCCACTGCTGCTCTTCACGAATGCCAAACAGCGGATAATGACGCGGGTCATTGCCTTTGCCGATAATCAGCTCAAGCCGTCCACCCGATAACTGATCCAGCGTAGCGTAATCCTCGGCAACCCGAACCGGATCAAGGATGCTGAGAACCGTAACCGTGGTCAGCAGACGAATCCGTGAGGTAGCCGCAGCAATCGCTGTTAACACAACGGGCGGCGATGATGACAGAAAGGGTGCACCGTGTCGCTCACCAATGCCATAGGCGTCGAATCCCAGTCGCTCAGCGAGCTGGGCTTGCTGCAGGATGTTATGGAATTTCTGCTGAGTCGTCAAAACTTCCCCTGTGACGGCATTAGGTAGATTCATCATGAGGCTAAACAAGGCAAATTTCATTGAATGTACTCCCTTGCTTGTATAAAAGTGTCTGTCCGTGTTGTATAATCCTATGGAAATAGTAGGATATTGAAGTTGGAATAACTGTATCATGTTCCCGTCCATTCTTCTAATGGATTTTTTCTATAAGCAATTCGGGGCGAAGGCAAGCTGGAGATATAGAAGTTTTGAAGTTTGCATAAAAATGTAAATTTATTGCCACGATTGTTATTGACCACTGTAAAATTTAGGATTAAAATTGGTCTAATCATATAAATTCAAATTTCTGGATTTTAATTGTGGAGGTGGGATACATGGAACCTGCAACTACGATACGCTCAACGATTGAAGATTACATCAGGAAACAGGGATATACCCTTCAATATTTTGCAGATATATCGGGAGTGAACGCTGGAACGCTTAGCGCCATTATTAAGGGAACACGCCCCATCGCCATGGCGCAGCTTGATCTGATTACC
>Ga0105246_10001044_pt1 | contig 15976 bp, 15 predicted proteins | sample KBSM64metaG_FD_99694 | JGI IMG/M metagenome (GOLD analysis project Ga0105246, IMG submission 99694) | Miscanthus rhizosphere microbial communities from Kellogg Biological Station, Michigan, USA - KBS M6-4 metaG | ecosystem: Host-associated > Plants > Roots > Rhizosphere > Soil | place...
GCATCCGGCTGGGTCAGGTAGCGGCCGGCGGTGTCGATCAGCACACCGTGGTCGGCGAAGTACCAGTCGCAGTGGCGGGTGCCGTGGGTATCACGGGTCAGCTTGCGGTCGATCTTGTTGATCGGAAATTCCAGCCCGGAGAAGTCCAGCAGGCTGGTCTTGCCGCTGGCCTGCGGGCCGATCAGCAGGTACCACGGCAAGTCATTGCGCCAGCGCTCGCTGCGGCCGCGATACAGGCTCGAAGTCTTGAGGGTTTTCAGGGCGTCCTTGAAACGCTCCTTCAACTCTTTCTGCTCTTCGTCGATCAACTCTTCGCGGCGGATACGGTCCTGACCGTCTTCGGTTTCTTCGACGGCTTTCTTGCGGATACCGGCGCGCCAGCTGACGAAGACCATGGTCAGGCCCCAGATCAGGAACAGCACGCTGATGGTCAGCAGACGCGACGTCGCGCTCTCCCAGAACTTGTAGTCATCTACCGCCAACAACGGGCCGACGAACCACACCAGCAGCGCCACGAACAGCACCAGCAGCAGGGTCCAGACCCAGGTCTGGCGCAGGAAGGCGCCGACTTTCTTGAAAAACTTTTTCATCACGCGTCCCTGTTTACGGCTGCGACTGCGGCTGGGCCGCGGCCGGATCAAGCGGCTGATAAGGTTGCAGAACGGTGTCGCGCTGCTCGCCCAAGACCCAGGCGAAGCCCGAATACATCATCACCAGGCAGACGAAGGTGAACAGCACCACCATCCACGCCGGCACGATGCGCACCAGGTTGCGGCGCTGATCGTTAAGGCCTTCCCACTGCGGCGACAATTCACGCGGCACGTCGCCGCGCAACTGACGGATCTGCCGGTACAGAGCGTCGCGGATGCCTTCGAGCTCCAGCATGCCGCGCGCCTGCACGCGGTACTTGCCCTCGAAACCGAGGGACAGGCACAGGTACATCAGCTCCAGCATCGGCAGGTGCTTGACCGGGTTTTTCGACAGCCGATCGAGCAGCTGGAAGAACTTCTCGCCACCGAAGGTTTCGTTGTGGAAGCTGCTGAGCAGGCTCATCTGCGACCACTCGCTCTCGTTGCCCCACGGCGTGGTCACGACGGCTTCGTCGACCACGGTGCAGAGCACGTATCGGGCGGCCATCACCTGGCTGCTTTCGGCGCCGTTGTGCAGGGCGCGCACTTCAAACAGCTTGAGCCCGGCGGTCAGGCGCTCGTTGAGCGCATAGAGGTCTTCGCGGGTTTCGCTGTGCTTGAGGCGCACCACTTCCGACAGCAGTTCGGACGAGGCCGCCACCAGCGAATTGAGGCTGATGTTGAAGGCTTCCGCCGGGCGCAGGCGCGCGGCGTAGATCATCCGTTCTTCCAGTTGTTCGAAGCGCGGCGGCGCAGCGAAGTCGGTCAGCGGACTCGCCGCCGGGCCATGGCCCTGACGGTCGAGCAGGACGGTTTTGTCGTCCTGGTTGTGTTCCATGTCCTTGATCATGTCGGTCAGTTCCTGATGGCCCAGAATTTCAGTTCAAGCTCGGCGAATTCGCCGGACACGTGGAACGCGAAGCCGCCGGAGCGCTCGAGTTGTGCCAGGTCTTCGGAACTGAGTTCGAGGATGAAATAGGTTTTGTTGGAGTGGAACGCGATCTGCCGCGGGGCCACCGGCAACGGTTTGACCTTGATCCCCGGCAGGTGCAGGTTGACCAGTTGGCGGATACGCTCCACCGGGCCGACCTTGAGGTGCGCAGGCAAGCGATTGCGCAGTTCTTCGGAGTCGCAGTTGGCACTGGCCGCCAGCACGAACGACGCCGAGCCCAGCAGTTTGTGGTCGTGCAGCGGCGACACGATGATCCCGTACTGACGCGCTTGCAGGATCAGCTCGATGGCGTGCTGTTCCAGCACCATCGACAGCACCTGACGGATCGACTCCATCAGTTTGCGGAAGCTCGCGCCCTGGTCGGCGTGGGAGTAACGGCTGTCCAGGCGCGGGCGTTTGCTGTCGCTGGAGAAGGTCGCCAGATCGCCGAGCATGGTCAGCAGCGTGCGGTACAACTCTTCCGGGTGAACCTGCTCCAGGCCCAGGTAGTGACGCAGCAGCAGTTCGGTGCGGTTGATCAGTTGCAGCATCATGAAGTCGCCGATCTCCGCGCCGCCGACCTTGCCGTTCGAACGAATCCGCTCGGCAATGGTGTCGCCCCGGTGACCGAGCATGCTGATCACTTCCTTCAGGCACGACAGCAGATAGCTGGACGCGTGGGCCTGAATGTAGGTCGGCACGAAATCCGGGTCGAGGCTGATCACGCCGTCGGGCGTGGTGTCGAGCACGTCGCAGATCTTCAGCTTCACGTAGGCCTGGTCGCTCTGCTGCTCGCCGAGCAACAGCTTGAAGTCCGGACGACCGCAACTGACCTGACTGGCGGAGTCGTCTCCCGCGTTGGAGTCAGCGACTTCGGCGTCATACGCGGTGTAACGCGCAAGAACGTCCGACTGCTCCGGGCGACGGGCCTCGATGTGGTTACCAGTGACCAGTGGCAACGCCAGATAGATCGGCATGTTGCCGGTGTTCGGCGGCACGTCCAGCGCCAGCGGTTCGGTGTTGCCACCGAGTTCGAACAGGCTGCCGTCCGGCAGGATCCCCGAGGCTTCACTGATCACCAGCTTGCCCATGTTGAGAAACTGCAAGTCGATCTGAAGGTTCAGGAAACCCCAGGTGTAGCCGCCCAGCAACTGGGTACGGGTCTTCATCTGGTGATCGTAGTAGCGGTCGTTGTGCTGGAAGTGCTGCGGACGCAGCAGCATGCCTTCCTGCCAGATGACTTTATGGGTATTCATGATCAGTCATCTGCCTTGGCGAGCGCTTCGTGGGTGTTGCGGATGCCGGTCCGATCGAGGGTCAGATCGGCTTCGGTGACCTCAAGCGGCGTGACCTGGAATGTGTAGCGCCATTTGGTTTCCGGCAGGTCGCGGTACGCGGCGAGGATGCCGACGTAACGGCTGCCCTCCTCCACGCTGAGCTTCATTTCCACGGTTTCACCCGGGCGCAGTTCGAGTTCTTCGCTGGCCACCAGATCCGGGTTGAGGGATTCCTTGGCGCGTTCGTACAGACTGAAGAAATCGGCGTTCTCGAAGGTCACCGGGTGCTTGAGTTCAAACAGGCGCACCACGATCGGAGACGGACGCCCGTTGAGGTCCGGGTTCAACTGATCGCTGCCGGTGATCTTCAGGTTGACCTTGGTCACTTTCGAATACGGCGACATCGACGAACAACCGGCGAGCAGCACCAGTACGGTGAGCGCCGTCAGCGTCTTGAAAAAAGCGGTCGAGCGGCGAGACATGCGCATCATCCTTGGTGGTCGGTGTGGAGGGTGGAAATCAGGCGGATCTGTTCTTCGTAAGCCTGGGCGAAGTCGCGGGCCAGCAGGCGCTCGCTCCAGTCATCGTCCTGACGCAACGCCTGGTGGTAACGGTTGAACGCTCTCCAGCGCCCGCCGGAGGTGGCGAGCAGTGGCTTGTTGTCGCGCTCGAATCGCAGGGTCAGCTGTTCCGGCGAGAAGTGCTCCAGGGTGCCGCGCACCGCCGCGCGGCTGGCAGTCAACAGCGCTACCTGGTGCGCCTGCAAGTCGCGGAATGCACGGGAGATCGCCTGCTCGGCCGGCAAGTGTCCCGGCTTGTGCGGCTGCAAAAGGATGTCCAGCGCTTCGCTCGGATCGACGGCAAATTTCAGCGGGTTCTTGTTGGTGCCTTGCACGGTGGTCTGGGCCAGACGCAGCTCGTTCTTCAGCTCGGAGCGGGTGCGCAGGCTCTGTTGCAGACCACCGATGCTCTGGCGCAGCAGACGTGCCGCATTCAGCGCGAGGGCTTCACGTTCGTCGTGGCCGAGGTGCTTCACGTCCACGCCGAGGGCTGCGCCGAATTTGTCCCAGAACGTTTCGCTCTGACGCTCGACGGCTTTCGGTGCAGGCGCGGGCTCAGGTTTGGGCTCGACGATCAGCTCCGGCACCATCAGGCTTTCCATGTCGATGCGCGCATAGTCGGCGCGCTGACGGGAGTCTTCAGGGTCGGTCACCGGTGCGAGCATTTCCTCGAATTCCGAGTACACGCGCTCTTGCTGCTCCAGCGACTTCAGCGGATCGAGATCGAGGAACGCATCGTCCGGAATGATGCTGCCGGCGGCACGTGGCAGGCCGACTTCACCGTCGAACGTCGCCGGGTCGCGCACCAGTCGTGCGCGAATCTCGAAGTCGCCCAGCACGTAGGTGCTGCCGTGCTCGATGCGCACCGGCTCGCCCTTGTGCAGGCGCGCGCCGCTGTCGCCGTCCTGAACACCGTTGCTGCTGGTGTCGGTCAGGAAAAACGTGCCCTCGCGATAGCTGACGATCGCGTGGTGATTGGACAAGTGACGCTTGCGGTCAGGGATGATCCAGTCGCAGTCCTCACCCCGCCCGATCACGCCACCGGCCTGTTTGAAGGTCCGCTGGCACAGCTCGGTGGGCACGAACTGCTTGGTGTTCAGCATTTCGAAAACCAATTCCATGTTTGATGCTCCTTGCGGTCACTTGCCGCGATTGGCCGCCTGCGGATCACCCAATGGGCGGTAATCGTTATCGTTGAATTTGTAATTGCCGCTGCAGCCGCCGAGGCCGCATAGAACGACGAGGGTCAGCAGGACAGCGTGCCAGTGACGAACAGACATCAGAGGGTCTCCAGGTGTAGACAAAGCACAAAGCGCCGACCCTTTCGGGCGGCGCTGATATAAGCGGACGAGGTGAATCCGACGGACTTTCGCCTATCCATCGAAATCACCCAGATTGATGTTCAAGCGGCCGAGCCGGTACAGCAGCGTGCGGCGCGGCAGGCCCAGTTCCCGGGCGGCGAGCGTCTGGTTGCCGTCGTTCTTGCGCAGGCAATCGAGCAGTAGATGGCGTTCGACCTGCTCCAGTCGTTCGCGCAAATTGAGGCCGCAGTTGTCTTCCGGCATCGGTTCCAGGCGAAGTGAGAAATGCTCGGCCAGCAACTCGCCGCCTTCGCACAACAGCACCGCCCGCTCGACCAGGCCTTTGAGTTCACGCACGTTGCCGGGGAAGGTGTAACCGGACAGGTGTTCCAGCGCCGCGTCCGACCAGCGCACCGGATCGCGTTGCAGGAAGGTGCAGGCCTTGTCGGCGAAGTGTTTGGCCAGGTCGAGGATGTCGCCTTCGCGCTGGCGCAGGGCTGGCAATTCGATCGGAAATTGCGCGAGGCGGTAGTACAGGTCCTCGCGGAATTTTCCTTCGCTGACCAGCACCGACAGATCGCGGTGCGTCGCGGCGATGATGCGCACGTCGATCTTGTGGGTGTCGTTGGAACCCAGCGGACGGATCTCGCCTTCCTGCAACACGCGCAGCAACTTGGCTTGCAGCGACAGCGGCATGTCGCCGATTTCGTCGAGCAACAGCGTGCCGCCGTTGGCCGCGTCGAACAGCCCGGCGCGGTCGCGGTCGGCGCCGGTGAACGCGCCTTTGCGGTAGCCGAACAGCTCGCTTTCCAGCAGGTTCTCCGGGAACGCCGCGCAGTTCTGCACGATGAACGCCTGGGACCGGCGGGGCCCGCAATCGTGGATCGCCCGCGCGACCACTTCCTTGCCGGTGCCGGTCTCGCCACGCAACAGCACGGTGTACGGGCTGTGCAGGACTTTGCTGATCAACGAGTAGGTCTGGCGCATGGCCGCGCTCTTGCCGATCAGGCCGTAGCCGCTGGCACTCGGCAGACTGCGCACGACCGGCGCGGCCGCATCCACCGGCTGGCGCAGACGTTGCAGCAAGTGCAACTGTCCGAGCACGAACGAGCCGAGCTGACCGAGAGAATCGGCAAACCCTTGCAGGTTGATGTGACGACGGCTGGCGCACAGCAACAACCCCTCGACAGCCTTCTGCGGATTGACCAGCGGCACGCACAACAGCGACTGCCACGGCGTGGACGACGCCGGCAGAAAACTGGTTTCTTGCAGACTGCCGCCCAAGTCGTCGAAGCTCACCACGCGGTTCTGGCACAGGGCAAATTGCAGCAACTGCTCGCCGTTGTAGTCCGCCGGCAGGCTCGCCGCCCCACGCGGCTGCAACAAGCCGTCGAGGCACTCGGCGTTCATTCCCAGGCACGTGTGGGTGGCATCGAGCAGATACAGCTGCGCCAATTCGCAACCGCTCAACCCGGCCACGCCGCGCACGAAGTCACCCAGCAGCGCAGCACCGTCCGCCGCCCGCGACAGGCTGGCGAACTGCGCCAGCAAGGCTTCGGCATAGAGCAGTGGCTGCGGCACTTGAGTGAACATCACACTCACCTCAGGCGAACTCGCAGGTCACGCTGGCTTCGCCGTCGAGCGTCGCATGCACGCGCTTGAGGCTTTCACCGGTGGCCATGGCGTCGAGCAGGCGGTCAGCCACCAGCGGCAACACGTGCTGGTCGAGCAAATGGTCGATCAGGCGCGCACCGCTTTCGCTCTGGGTGCAGCGCTCGGACAGGTGATCGACGAGGTTCTGGCACCAGGTGAAATCCAGTTGGCGACGGTTCAGGCGCTCGCCCAGACGACCGAGTTTGATTTCGATCAGCTCGCGCAGTACCGGGCCGCCGACCGGGTAGTACGGCACCACTTTCATCCGCGCCAGCAGCGCTGGTTTGAAGTGCTTGCTGAGCACCGGGCGAATGGTTTCTTCCAGCACTTCGGCGGTCGGACGCGCGCCGTCTTCGCAGAGGTCGCTGATCTTGTCGCTGCCCAGGTTCGAGGTCATCAGGATCAGCGTGTTGCGGAAGTCGATCTCGCGCCCCTCGCCGTCGTTGGCCACGCCTTTGTCGAAGATTTGGTAGAACAGGTTGAGCACGTCCGGATCGGCCTTCTCGACTTCATCGAGCAGCACCACCGAGTACGGCTTCTGGCGCACGGCTTCAGTGAGCATGCCGCCCTCGCCGTAACCGACGTAGCCTGGCGGTGCACCGATCAGGCGGGAAACGGTGTGCTTCTCCTGGAACTCGGACATGTTGATCGTGGTGATGAAACGGTCGCCGCCATACAGCAGGTCGGCGAGTGCCAGGGCGGTTTCGGTCTTGCCGACGCCGCTCGGGCCCACCAGCAGGAACACGCCGACCGGTGCGTCAGGTTTGTTCAGGCCGGCAGCGGTGGCGCGCATCGAGCGATCCAGTGCGTGCACGGCCTGTTCCTGACCACGGATGCGGGTGCGCAGGTCAGTGGCGAAGCTCGCGACCTTGGCGTTGTGTTCACGGGCCAGTTGCGCCAGCGGCACGCCGGTCCAGGCACTGATCACTTCGGCCACCAGACGCGGGCAAACTTCGAAGCTGACCAGACGCTCCTTGACCTGAGCGGCGGTCAGGGCACTGTGGGTTTCGTTGAGCTGTGCTTCCAGCGCTTCGACGCTTTGGCCTTCTTCAACTTCAGCGACCACGGTTTCGATCACCGTGCCTTCGGCGTCTTCCTCAACGCTGACGGTTGGCTCGATGGCGGCAGCTTCACGGGCCTTGGCCAGTTGCTGACGCAGTTCCAGCAGGCGCTCGGCCAGTTGCTTCTGCTCGGTCCACAGGGTTTCCAGTGCGACCATCTCAGCTTCGGCTTCGTCCAGACGCGCTTCCAGTGCCTCCAGCGCTTCGTGGTCGATCAGCAGACCGGCTTCGGCATCGCGACGCAGGGCCTGACGCTGACGGCCACCTTCAGCCAGTTCGCCGCGCAGGCGTTCCAGGCTTTCCGGGGCAGCGGCGAGGCTGATGCGAACGCGGGCGCACGCGGTGTCGAGCACATCGACCGCCTTGTCCGGCAGTTGCCGACCGGCCAGGTAACGGGCGGACAGTTCCGCTGCCGACACCACGGCGTCGTCACGCAGGTAGATGCCGTGGCTCTTCTCGTAGACCTGAGCCAAGCCACGCAGGATGGTGACGGCTTCGCTCACGGTCGGTTCGTGCAGTTGAACCGGCTGGAAACGACGGGCCAGCGCCGGGTCTTTCTCGAAGTATTTCTTGTACTCGGCCCAAGTGGTCGCGGCGATGGTGCGCAGTTCGCCGCGAGCCAGTGCCGGTTTCAACAGGTTGGCCGCGTCGGAACCGCCGGCATTGCCGCCCGCGCCGATCAGGGTGTGGGCTTCGTCGATGAACAGGATGATCGGCTTCGGCGAGGCTTTGACCTCGTCGATCACGCCTTTCAGACGACGCTCGAATTCACCTTTGACGCTGGCACCGGCCTGCAACAGGCCCATGTCCAGCGACAGCAGCTCCACGCCTTTGAGCACTTGCGGCACTTCACCGGCAGCGATGCGCGAGGCCAGGCCTTCGACGATGGCGGTTTTACCGACACCGGCTTCACCGACCACGATCGGGTTGTTCTTGCGGCGACGGGCGAGGATGTCGACCATCTGGCGGATCGCGCCATCGCGGCACAGCACCGGGTCGAGTTTGCCGTCGCGGGCCTGTTGCGTCAGGTTGTGGGTGAAGCGCTGCAGCAGCGATTCGCCCTGAGCGGCCGGCTTACCGTTGGCAGCGGGTTGCTCCTGTTGCGACAGGGCGAATTCTTTCAGGCGATCAATGTTCAGTTTGGCGAGCAGCGGCTGATAACGGCTGCCGGCGTAGCGCATCGGGTTGCGCAGCAGCGCGAGGATCAGCGCCGCGTCTTCGACCGAGGTCTGGCCCAGTTCGAGGTTGGCTACCAGCAGCGCGTCTTGCAGCCACTGCACCAGTTCCGGGGCAAACACCGGGTTGCGCGAGGCACTGTGTTCAACGCGAGATTGCAGCGCGGCGCTCAGTTCGCCAGCGTCAACGTCGGCATCCTGCAGTGCGCGGGAGAGCAGACCGTTCGGGCGCTCCAGCAGGCCGAGCAGCAAGTCTTCGACCAGAATCTTGCTGCCGCCACGGGCCACGCAGCGCTCGGCCGAACGCTCCAGATCGCGACGGGTTTCGGCGTCCAGCGCCTGGATGAGTTGTTGCAGGTCTACGTTGATCATGGCTCACGTCCTTAATGAATTTTGCTGCCCAGGGTCACCACGCCGTCTGCTTTTTCGCAGCCCAGCCAACTGGTCCACCCCAGGCGACAGTCGTTCTTCTCGCCAATGCGCAGTTCGCGGATTTCTTCCGGGCGCAGCACCAGGCGAATGTCGTAATCGAGCGGGTCACGCAAGGTGAACCGCACCAGCGCGCAGAGCGGCTGGTAACCGAAACCGATGGGCAGGAATTCGTGGAATCGCTCCCAGTCGAGTTCGGTGATGTGAATGCGGAATTTGCCGCTGCGGTCGCGCACGCGTTCGCCCAGCACCAGGTCTTCACCCAGCACGCTGTTGGCGAAGCCGAGGCGGTTGCGCTGTTCTTCGAGGATTTCCACGCGGCGCTCGATGCACTGCTCGATGACCAGGTCTTCGTGCTTGAAGTAGTAACGCAGCACCGCTTCGATCAACGCCGCCGAGTGCGCGCGCAGGCTCAGCAGGCCGAGGTACGGCAGCAGGCGTTTCCAGTTCAGTTCCTTGGCCTTGCGGATCTCGTCGCCGCCGAGGCCGATCAGGGCGAACAGCTGCGACGAAAACGGGTCGACCGCACCGCTCTGGAAGCTCGCGCGATAGCGGTACTTGCGCCAGATCGGCAGCATCAGCCGTTGCAGGCGATGGTGGAACAGGTCGAGGAAATTGCGCGTCGGGTTGCCGTCTTCGCTGTCGCCCAGGGCTTGTTCGCCGTAGAACGCCGGCAGCGGTGAACCGGAACCGACCAGGCCGATCAGGTTGAACCGCAGCCGCGCGCGCATCTGTCCGTGCTCTTCGAAAAACTCCACGCGATCGACATCGCTGCGCGGAAATCCAAGGCTCGGGTTGGCCTGGAATTCCAGCTGGTCGTACAGGTCGTCTTCGCTCAGGTACGGGTGCGCATCGCGCAGCCGGTCGATCACCAGCAGCACGGCCTGAAACAGCGAGTACTCGCGTATTACCTTCGTCAGCCCGCTTAAAGCAGGGGCTGCAGGCCCATACGTGGTGTCCATTGGTACACCTCTCCCTGTGTGCTTTTTACCCGCAGCTCATGGAATGAATTGAGACTGGCGTAAAGCGCGAAAAACTCGTTGAGAACCGAAGCGAAGACGAACAGGTCGCCCTCACCGATATACCCTTCCGGGTCGATGGTCAGTTCGGTACGCAGACCGCGCACCGGCAGACCACGGTGCAACCGGTCCACGTGGTGATGCTTGATCAGTTTCAGACCGCCGAGCAGGCGTTTGCTGACCTTCTCCGCGTGCTGGTCGTAATAGCGCGGCAGGTCGTAGGTTTCGAGAATCACCTTCAGTGCATTGACGTCGGCCAGCGACAGATAGTTAAGCGACATGTTGCTGATCAGCTTCCACAGGAAGTCACGGTTCAGCGGCGGCGCGAAACTGGAAGTGGCCGGGGTGATGTTGCGGAAACTCAGGAACTCCGGGGTCTCTTCGCAGGCCATGCAGATCTGCCCGAGCTTGAGTTTGCGCGGCAGGTTCTGATTGGTGCAGACCAGCTCGATCGACAGGGTTTCATGGGCTTCGGTGTGGCGGATGCCGAAGCTCAGGTAGGTGTCGAGGCCGTCGTGCAGCAGCGACGAACGCTGGCGGATGCTGTAATGCGGACGGCTGTTGGGCACGTCGAAACTCGGGTCGTGCTCGAAGGATTCGAACGGCACGTACTCCTGATAACCGAGGCCGCCAGGCTTCCAGCCGGTCACGGTCTCCACCGAGAACACGCCGCAGTTTTCCAGATCGTATTCAGCCGGCAGCAGCAGGTATTCGTCCTGTTTGCCGTCGAGGCGGATCGGCAGCGCGTCGTGCTTGAACAGGTTGACGATCGGCGTGCAGAACAGCTTCACGTTATCCAGGGTCGGACGCATGCGCATGATGCCGCTCTTGCGGATATCGAAGCGCAATTCCAGGCCGCGCATCTGCTTGAGGGTGTCTTCCGGCAGCGCCTTGAGAATGTCCAGGCCGTGGACATCGACGAACAGGAACTTGTCCTGGAAGGCGAAGTATTCCTGCAGGTAGCGATAGCCGCGGAAGGTGTTCAGCGGATACGGGATCAACGCTTCTTCTTCGGCAAAGCCCACCGGCTTGACCCGGTCGCCCGGAATCTTGAACGCCATCGGCTTGCCGCTCACGCCATCGATGGGCTTGCCAGCGCCGTCGAGCGGGATCAGTTCGATGCCGTCGAGGTTGCGCAGCAGGCTCAGGTAGAGCATCTGGCTGATGTAGCGCTCACCGGCAAAGTGCAGGCGCAGTTTGCTCAGCTCCAGCTCACCGAGGTGGCCGTCGGCACTCATCTCCAGGCGCAGGCTGAGCAACGAGCCGTCGCCCTTCACCGAGTAGTTCAGCGCAGCCAGATCCAGGGCCATGACTTCGGTCGGGTAGCAGGTGCGGAAGCGGCAACGCACGTCTTCGATCGGCACGCTCTCGATCGGCGTATCACGCTCGACCTTCAACGCCGGTCCCGAACGCTTGAGCGGATCGAACTGCAGAATGCTGAACGCCGGCAGCGGGCGCATGTAGTTCGGCCACAGCAGCTGCATCAGGGAATGGCTGAGCTCCGGCAACTCGTCATCGAGCTTCTGGCGCAGCCGCCCGGTCAGAAACGCAAAGCCTTCCAGCAACCGCTCCACATCCGGATCCCGCCCGGCCTGCCCCAGGAACGGCGCCAACGCCGGACTACGCTCGGCGAAACGGCGGCCCAGTTGGCGCAGTGCGGTGAGTTCGCTTTGGTAGTAGTGGTTAAAGGACATGGACTAACTGCCTGATCATGAATTTAAAGTGTATTTGCCGCAGTGCGTGAACAACTACGACTGATGATCAACTGACCAATAGCCAAGCGCGCGAAACTTCCAACGCCGCAATTTCGACCAAAGCCAAAGCCAAAGCCAAAGCCAAAGCCAAGCTTGCTCATGCCGGCGTTTGATTCAAAAAATAAGTACCCAGCAAATGCATAACAGGTACTATCAACACACAAACATACATCATGAGCTTATGAAAACGTGACCGCCGAAACCTTGAAAAGCAACCAAGGAAGGCAACCAACAGGCAAACAATTGCTAGAAGACCAAACAGATCACTATCAGCGACACTTGCAAAATAGTCTTGGATGGTCATTTATTAAACTCCAAAAAATTCCAGCGATAGAACAGGAACTTTTTCAAGAAATCTTCTGCCATTGAGCCTGTACTCTCATTTCGGTACGTCCACCCTATACCTGACTTTGTATAGTTACCCTTTTCGATAGGCATACCTGCGTAACCAGAGTTTTGAGGGTCAGCCATATTCGACCCCAACCACTTTTGAACCGTGGTGAAAGGACGAACGCTTATGCCACCGGTGTTCCCCTGTCTGATTTCGATTTTCGAATCGCTGACAGCTATGGCAATTTGAATATGGTGCGCTATATCTTTTGGGCGATCTAAGGCTTGTGCGAGGATGTCTCCAGGCAGCAAGGCTTCAGCCGTTTCGATCGATGTTGTGTTAACACCGACACGCTGCATATCTGGTGCACCATAAGTCAACATAACCATCTCGCAAAAACCATACATATGCGAAACGTAGCGATCATGCTCCGCAGCGGCATAGTTCTCCATATTCCGGTATGTTCTTACACCAGTTTTAAGCTTAACCGGCAACCCTCGCTTAGAAGCAAACTCACAGAGCAACCTTAGAGCAAAGTCCTCGCAGGTGAATTTGTTCCCCTTAATATCTCCATCCTTCGCCCAGTACTTCTCGACGATTAAGCGCTCTGCAATTTCAGGGGCTTCTTTGTGGTAATCCGCAATATGCGCTTCCGTCCAGAAAGCTGTTGTTTTCCAAAAAACCTTGTATGTCACTTTTTTTGGAGTTTTATCCGCCTTAGGCGTTAATGCAACTGAACGAGCCATTAACGTCGACAACACTTCAGCACTCATACCACTGCCCCATCAGTAGCCGCATGAAAATCGAAGGTTTCTCCTGCCTCTCCTCCCACCAACTGGGTTCTACCCATTGCGTCGCTCTGCCCAGTAATAACTTTCCCTTTAGCTGTCGTAATTTGATAGGGAATATCTTGAAGAGGATTTCCATCCTGATCTTCCATCACTACATGTTGCGTGTGGGAGAAAAGCATTAATGGCACCGGCGGCACAAACGGCGCCGGCGAATGCGAATTGCCGATAATCACCGTCCCGGATCCAGCCGTTACTTTATTGCCATGAGATCCAACCGAACCGACCGTGGCGGCCGGTTTGCCGTTGATCAGAACCGTCGTCGCCAGATCGCCGACCAGCGCACCACCACACGCGGAGGCATCGCCTTCGCGGGCGGCCGCGAGGCCGTCGAAGAACACGTCGCCGGAACCGGCGGCGATCGGGTTGGTGCCGTGGCCGGGGAGCGGGCAAGCGGTGGGGTCGGATACACGTGCTGCAGGTTTGCCAGACATCGGGGTTCTCCTTAGGTGACCTTCACTTGACCGCTGCCATCCAGGCGCGCGGCAAAACTGACCTGACGCTTGAAACCCTCGACTTCCAGCAGGCCTTCGATGCTGAAGGCCAGGCGAAGCTGATCGTGGTCTCGCGGCAGGGAAATGACACGCACGTTGCTCAGGCGAGGTTCGTAGGCTTCGATGAAGCTTTCGATGGCCAGGCGGGCCTGACTCAGGGAGTCGTGCAGGCTCAGGCGCATGTCATTGAGATCGGGCAACCCGTAGTCGGACAGCGTTTGCACGCTGCCGGCCCGGGTGCTGAGCATTTTGGCCAGATGGGCAGCCACCGACGCCATGGCCGAAGCCTCGAGGCTCCTGCCCTTGCGTAGTTCCGCGTCGCCGTTGAGGCGTTCGAAAAGGCTGCCGTATCCGTCCATGAGTCGCTCTTACTCTTTGTCCAGCTTGCCAACCAGCGACAGGGTGAAATCGGCACCCATGTACTTGAAGTGCGGACGCACGTTCAGGCTGACGCGGTACCAGCCCGGCTCGCCTTCAACGTCGCTGACGATCACTTGCGCAGCGCGCAGCGGACGACGGCCACGCACTTCGGCGCTCGGGTTTTCCTGGTCGGCCACGTACTGGCGGATCCACTTGTTCAGTTCCAGCTCGAGGTCGGTGCGCTCTTTCCACGAACCGAGTTGCTCGCGCTGCAGCACTTTCAGGTAGTGAGCCAGGCGGTTGACGATCATCATGTACGGCAGTTGGGTGCCGAGCTTGTAGTTCAGCTCTGCCGCCTTGCCTTCTGCGCTGATGCCGAAGAACTTCGGCTTCTGCACCGAGCTTGCGGAGAAGAACGCCGCGTTGTCGGAGCCTTTGCGCATGGTCAGGGAGATGAAGCCTTCCTCGGCCAGTTCGTATTCACGGCGGTCGCTAACCAGAACCTCGGTAGGAATCTTGGTTTCGATTTCGCCCATGCTTTCGAAATGGTGCAACGGCAGGTCTTCAACCGCGCCACCGCTCTGCGGGCCGATAATGTTCGGGCACCAGCGGAATTTGGCGAAGCTGTCGGTCAGCTTGGTGCCGAACGCGTAGGCGGTGTTGCCCCACAGGTAGTGCTCGTGGCTGTTGGCGACGGTTTCTTTGTACACGAACGATTTGACCGGGTTTTCTTCCGGGTCGTACGGGTTACGCAGCAGGAAACGCGGCACGGTCAGGCCAACGTAACGGGAGTCTTCCGACTGACGGAAGCTCTGCCATTTGGCGAATTGCGGGCCTTCGAAGTGATCTTTCAGATCCTTCAGGTCCGGCAGGCCGGTGAAGCTTTCCAGGCCGAAGAATTTCGGGCCGGCCGCGGCAATGAACGGCGCGTGGGACATGCAGGCAACGCTGGACACGTACTGCATCAGTTTCACGTCCGGCGAGCTTGGGGACATGAAGTAGTTGGCGATGATCGCGCCAACCGGCTGACCACCGAACTGACCGTATTCAGCGGTGTAGATGTGCTTGTACAGACCCGACTGCATCACTTCCGGCGAATCGTCGAAATCGTCCAGCAGGTCTTCTTTGGAGACGTTGAGGATTTCAATCTTGATGTTTTCGCGGAAATTGGTGCGATCGACCAGCAACTGCAGACCACGCCACGACGATTCCAGGGACTGGAAAGACGGGTGGTGCAGAATCTCGTCCATCTGGCGGCTGAGCTTGGCATCGATCTCGGCGATCATGCGGTCAACCATGGCTTTCTTGACCGGCTCACCGTTGTTTTGCGGCTTGAGCAGCTCTTCGATGAAGGCCGACACACCGCGCTTGGCGATGTCGTAGGCTTCGTCGTCCGGCGTCAGGCGGGTTTCGGCGATGATGCTGTCGAGAATGCTGTATTCGCCGTTCTCTTTGCTCTTTTGCTGTGCTGCGCTAGTGCTCATTGTTGGCTTCCTTGACTGATGGTGGCTCAGACGTTCTGGGGGGCGTCCTGGGCTGCGGCGTTCAAGCCCAGCTCACCCAGTACGCGACCGCGGGATTCGTCGTCGGCGAGAACGCCTTCGATGGCTTTGCGGAACGCAGGCGCGTTACCCAGCGGGCCTTTGAGGGCCACCAGCGCGTCGCGCAGTTCCATCAGTTTTTTCAGCTCAGGCACTTGCTCGACCAGGCTGGCCGGGTTGAAGTCCTTCATCGAGTTGACGCGCAGTTGCACGCCGAGCTCTTCAGTACTGCCCTCTTCCTGAAGACGGTTCGGCACGTTCAGCGTCAGGGTCAACTCTTGCTTGGCCAGCACTTCGTCGAAAGTCGTCTTGTCGATGCTGATCGGCTTGCGATCTTCGACTTTGCGTTCGTCCTTGCGGTGGGTGTAGTCACCGATTGCCAGTAGTTTCAACGGCAGTTCAATCTCTTCCTGTGCACCACCGGTGGCAGGTTTGAAAGTGACGTTGATGCGTTCCTTGGGGGCTACCGAGCCTTCTTTGGCCATGGCTATTCTCCTTGCGGTTGTGGCCCTGGGGCCTATTCGAGTACCACTTCGAGATCGAGGTGGCACAGCCTGCGATAAATCTCTTCCTTGCGTTCACGTACGGCATGGTTCTGCGGCAACAACTCGCA
>Ga0105246_10001048_pt1 | contig 15953 bp, 14 predicted proteins | sample KBSM64metaG_FD_99694 | JGI IMG/M metagenome (GOLD analysis project Ga0105246, IMG submission 99694) | Miscanthus rhizosphere microbial communities from Kellogg Biological Station, Michigan, USA - KBS M6-4 metaG | ecosystem: Host-associated > Plants > Roots > Rhizosphere > Soil | place...
ATTCTGCTCCCCGCAGGGCTTCCCCGGACAGCGTTTCCCCGGACAGCGTTTCCCCGGCAGGAGTAGCACCGGCAAGGCGGAGGGCTTAATAAGGGAGACTGCAGAGGCTCCATGGATGAGGCGCTCAGGCGCCGAATCCGTGGAGAAGCAGCCGAGCGCCATAGACTGGTGCAATGACCGAGCCGAAGCCTTTACTTTCCGAAGACGCCCGATCCGAAGACGTCTCCGAGACCACCGAATCCTTCGATCCCGCCGCCAGCTCGCTGGCCGGCCAGGTGGACCGCTCGGTCATGGATGAGCTGCTGTCCATCCGCTCCAGCATCGACAACATCGACGCCACCCTCGTCTTCCTCCTGGCTGAGCGCTTCAAGGCAACACAGAAGGTGGGCGTCCTCAAGGCAACCCACAAGCTGCCCGCGGGCGACCCGGGGCGGGAGGCCGCCCAGATTTCCAGGCTCCGGCGCCTGGCCGAGGAAGCGCACCTGGATCCGGCCTTCGCCGAGAAGTTCCTGAACTTCATCATCTCCGAAGTGATCCGCCATCACGAGGCAATTGCCGAAGGCCACCAGGGCAGCCGGGACTGAATCGTGCAGGAACACTCCCTGGCTGGACTCGCATCAGGCCAGGTAACGGCCACCGCCCTGGGGCCCTGGCCCGGCGACGATCCACTGGAAGCCACCCGCACCATCCGCGGGGAACTCGGCAGCCCGCATCTGCCCTTCCTTGCCGAACTCCCGGACCGGGGCGTCGGATCCGACTCCCTGGGCCGGACCGCGGCACTGCTTGTTGAGCTTGCGGTGGACGTGCAGCCGCACGGCTGGCGCCTTGTGGACCGCCCGGGCAAGGACCAGCAGCGCGCGCAGTCCGCCCTTGCCACCGACATCAACGTGCTGGCCGATGTCGCCGGTGCCGAAGACGCTTCCGCGGAAGCGGTGAAGATCCAGCTCAGGGGACCGCTCAGCCTGGCCGCCGGCCTTTACCTGCACAACGGCGAACGCGCCCTGCTCGACTTCGGCGCACGCCGCGACATCACCGACTCCCTGGCCGCCGGCGTCGCCGACTACATCGCCCGTATCAGGGCAGCGGTTCCCGGCGCCGGCGTCGTGGTCCAGTTGGACGAGCCGGACATCGCCGCCATCCTTGCCGGCACCATCCCGACGGCAAGCGGTTACCGCACGCTGCGTTCGATCCCGCAGGATGAAGCCACCGCCGCTTGGCGCCGGGTGGTCGGTGCACTGCAGGCGGCGGGGGTCGCGGAGACGGTGATCGCCGTGCCTGAAATCGAAGCCCCCTTCGCCCAGATCCTCGCCTCCGGGGCCGACGGCGTCGCTGTCCCGCTCAAGGCCCTGACCACGCGGCAGTGGGAGCAGTTGGCCGGCGCGGTAGAGTCCGGCAAACGCGTGTGGGCCGGCGCCCTGCCTGCGGGCGAACCGGGCGCGGCCCTTCCGCGCACGGCGGAGCTGGTCGAAGCCGTCTGGCGGCCCTGGCGCCAGCTGGGCCTGCCGGCGTCGTCCCTGGCTACACTGCGTGTGACCCCTTCCCACGGCCTGGCCGGGCACAGCCCGGTGGGGGCGAAGGAGATCCTCGGCCGGCTGACCCGGCTGACGGACGGGCTCAACCAGCTCGCACTCGGTTAGGGAGGACAACCCTATACGCGGGACTCCCAGCGGTCCGGCTCCGCGTAACGCGGGAGCCCGACGGCGGTCCCGTTCACGGCCGCGGGCTGCGGCAGCAACGGGGCCAGCCGGTAGTCGAAGTATCCCGCGTAGACGAGTACGAGGCCGACGTGCTTTTGCAGCACTTTCACCTGGATCCGGTGCTTGCCTGCCCCGGCGTCCCACCACTGTTCGGCGTAGGCATTGGCGTCCAACGATGCCGGCAGGCCGAGCCGGAGCGGCCCCAGGAACGCCCGTGTGGCCCCGGAGATTCCCCGGAGCCTGCCCTCTGGCGTCACGCCGAGCCGAAGATCCGTGGCCAGCCGCCGGTATTTTCCGAGGTAATCGACCAGCCGCGTGCCGCCCTCCTCCTCGACGGCCGAGGTGGTGCCGTGGAAGAGCCGGGTGCGGCCGGGGAAGAAGATCTCGCGCCGGGCGGTCAGGCTGGAACGGCCGAACGGGTCGAGGTGGGCGTGGTTCTCGATCCGGAACGGCACCATCTCGCCGTACTCGGGGAACAGCGCCTCCTCCGCGGATGCCAGCGCCAGCAGCGGCCGCAGCCAGCGCTGGCGGCACCCCACCAGTTCGAACACGCCCTCGCCGATCCCGTAGGAGCCCGAACCTGGAGCCAGGGCGAAGTACTCCTGCAACTCCGGCTGCAGCCGGCGGAAGCTGCTGCCCAGCGCCCGCTCGTAAATCGGGGTGCGTTCGAGGGATGTGTCCACGGTGCTTTCTCCTTCCGTGCCGGAGCGGCGGTGGTCCGCCGTCACAGCCTGCCCGCAGCTTTCAGCCGGATGTACGTATCCGCGAGCTTCGGCGGAAGGTCCAGCGGCTCGGCGTCAACCACTTCGGCTCCCAGCTGCTTCAATTGTGCGGCAACCGCCGCCCGGTCCAGCAGCGCGCGTTCCGCAGCGGCTGCACGGAAGACCTGGCTCGCCGTCGTCCGTTCCGCTGCCATCGCACCCAGCAGCGGGTCCCGAACAGCGGCGACCACCACTACGTGCTGAAGCGCCAGCTGCGCCACGGTCGGGATGAGGTTCTCTTCGGGCACGCCACTGTCCAAGGAAGTCAGGAGCACCACGAGGGAACGGTGCGCTGACACTGCCCGCACCTGGGCCGGGACCTGGCCCCAGTCCATCTCGATCAGCTCAGCCTCCAGCGGCGCCATGGCCTGGACCAAACGCCCCAGGAGCGTCCCCTTTGACGCCGAATCCACGCGGCCCCGGACCCTGCGGTCGAAGGCCAGGAAGTCCACCCTGTCGCCGCCGCGTTCAGCGAGCACCGCCAGCAGCAGTGCCGCTTCGATCCCGGTGTCCAGGCGCGGCTCGTCATCGATTCGTGCCGCGGCGGTGCGTGAGGTGTCCAGCACGATCACCACGCGCCGGTCCCGTTCGGGTCGCCAGGTGCGGACGACGACGGCGGTGCGCCGGGCAGTGGCGCGCCAGTCAATCGAGCGGACATCGTCACCGCGGACATAGTCGCGCAGCGAATCGAACTCGGTCCCCGCGCCGCGGATCTGCACGGCGGCCTTGCCGTCCAGTTCCCGCAGCTTGCGCAGCTTGGAAGGCAGGTGCCGCTTCGAATGGAAGGGCGGCAGGACACGCAAGGTGCCCGGCACGGGCAGGGTGCGCTGGCGGGCGGCCAGTCCCAGCGGACCGAAGGAACGGACCGTCACATGCGGGGCGGCCAGGTCGCCACGGCGGCGGGGAACGAGCCGTACGGTCAGGCGCCGCCGTTCGCCGGCAGGAACCGTGATCGGCTGGACCGGATCCACCGCGCCGGCAGATGGCTGCCAGGCATCACGGACCATGGCCCGAAGCGTGCGGTCGTTGTTGTTCGTCAACAGAAGCTGGCTCTCGGCCGCCGCATGCAGGGTCACGTTCGCGGGCTGCAGGCGCTCCAACACCAGCTGGCGCGGGGATGCGGCCAGCATGGCGTCAAGCACGGCCAGCAAGAACAGCCCGGAGAACAGCAGCCAGGCTGTTCCCCAGCCGGGGAATAGCACCATCGGCACAAGCGCGGCCGCCGCCAGCAGCACGAGCCTTCCTGTGATGGCCATTCAGGACTCCCGGATCAACACGTGGGCGGGCATCAGCGCGGCACAGGAACGGAGGCGAGGATACTGCCGAGGACCTCGTCGACGTGCACGCCGTCCATCTGGGCTTCCGGGCGCAGTGCCACCCGGTGGCGCAAGCAGGGCAGGGCGAGTGCCTTGACGTCGTCGGGTGTGACGAAATCCCGGCCGGAGAGCCACGCCCACGCCCGTGACGTGGTGAGCAGCGCCGTGGCGCCGCGCGGCGAGACGCCCAGCTGAAACGACGGTGCCGCCCTGGTGGCCCGTACCACGTCCACGATGTAGCCCAGGACTTCCGGCGCCACCCGCACAGCGGCAACCTTCGCCCGAGCGCTTTCCAGCTCGCTGCTGCCGGCTACAGCGGTGACTCCTGCGGCCGCAAGGTTCCGCGGATCGAATCCTTGGGAGTGCCGCCGGACAACCTCGATTTCCTCGTCGCGGGCGGGCAACGGCATGGTGAGCTTGAGCAGGAAACGGTCCAGCTGCGCTTCGGGCAGCGGATAGGTGCCCTCGTATTCCACAGGGTTCTGCGTGGCGGCGACAATGAACGGCACAGGCAAGGGGCGGGAAACGCCGTCGGCCGAAACCTGGCGTTCCTCCATGGCCTCCAGCAGTGAGGCCTGGGTCTTCGGCGGCGTCCGGTTGATCTCGTCTGCCAGCAGGATGTTCGTGAAGACCGGCCCCTCCCGGAAAGTGAACTCGGAGCTGTGGGAGTCGTACACCAGTGAACCCGTGACGTCGCCGGGCATGAGGTCGGGGGTGAACTGGACCCGTTTGGTGTCCAGGCTCAGGGCCTGGGAGAGAGCCCGGACCAGCAGCGTCTTTGCCACGCCCGGCACGCCCTCCAGCAGCACATGGCCGCTGCAGAGCAGCGCGATCAGCATGCCGGTCACCGTGGAATCCTGCCCGACGACGGCCTTGCCCACCTCATGCCGGACGTCCAGGAGGGCCCGGCGGGCCGGGTCGCCGGGCGCTGGCGCCACCGGGTGCTTTGCCGGTGCCGGCGCAGTCGGCGACGGTGCCCCTGTGCCGGCATCGTAGGAAGGAGCCGTACCGGTGTATCCGTCCCATTGCGTGTTTTGCTTCAAGTTTTCGTTCACCGGGCTGATGCCTCCTGCTCGAGTTGTTCCAAGGTCTGTGCCCACCGCACCAGGCCGGACTGCGAATCCGGCCGGTGATCAAGAATTTCCCGTAACTGCGCGGGCGCGCGGCCCGTTTTGCGGGAGATCGCGTCCATCAAGGCGTCGACGCCGGCATCCGGACCGAGCCCGAACACCCGCGAAAGCCGGACCAAGGTACCGGCCCGAAGGTTTGCTGCCGCCCGTTCCACTGCCCGGGCATCCTGGTAGAGCCTGGCCCGGCCCTCGGCGGTTTCGGCCGCTTTGACCACCACCGGCAGGGGTTCGAACACCAGCGGTCCAAGCCGCCGTCCGCGCCACAGGACTGCAAAGAGTGCGACGACCAGGAGCCACGGCCCGAGGAACGCTACCCAGGGCGGAGCCAGCTCATCCAGGGTGCTCGGGTTCCTGTCCTGCGGTACATCGCCGAGGCCCGGCAGGTACCAGAGCAGCTCGGGGGAGTCGCCCAGGCTGCGGAGGACGAGCGCTGCGTTTCCGCGTTCGTCGAGCAGATCGTTGCTCAGCAGTGCAGCGCTGCCGAGCACCACCACCCGGCCGTCATCGCTGGCCGCGTACAGGCCGCCGTCTCCTATGCGGTAGCAAATTTCACCGCTTCCGGCATACAGCTGGCCGTTGCCGGCGGAGATGTCTCCGGCCGCGAGGGGATCATCCAGGCCGCATTCGGGCTCGGTAACCTCGTGCCCTTGCGGTACAACACCTGCGTTGCGGAGTCCGTCGTCGAGTCCCCGCAGGGTCCGCCGGCCGGGACTTACCACGACGACCCTGTGCGAGGCGGCCCGGAGTTCCCGGAGTTGCTCCTCGCCGAGGTAGCCGTCCCGGTCGTAGAGCAGCAGCGTCGCCGCACCGTCCTTGGCTTCCAACATCGCCACGGCTTGTTCGAAGGAGCCGGGCTCGGTGATGTCCACCCCTTGTGCGCGGAGGATTTCGGCAGTTGCCATGGCTCCGCCCGGGGCCGCGTTGCGGGGCGACAATGCCCTCTCATCCGGGCCCGACGACAGCCGGGACATCACCAGGTAGCCCAGGGTGAGGGCCACGACGCACCCGATCACGATCCAGACCATGTGCCGCCGAAGACGGGCTTTCCAGCCTGCGGGCGAGCCCGGGGTGCCGGCCTCCGTGTGCTGTTGGCTGAGGGCCGTCATCGCGGCACCGCCAGTCCCCGGCCGGGCCGGCCCTGGTAGTCCGGTTTCAGTGTGGCCAGGTGGCTGTCCAGGACACGCAGGGTCTCGTAGTGTCCCGCCTCGGCCGCGGCGTGCCCGTATTTGACCGTGTCGAAGAGCCGGGCTGCTTCGTCCAGCTGTGCCTGGCTCCTGCTGAACGCGCGTCCCAGCTGTGCTGCCGCTTCGTCGGCGGTGCGGCCGGCTTGCGGATCGATGACGGTGCGGTCCTCAGCCGAGCGCACGATGGCACGGAACTGCTCGACGACGGCGGTGTTCCAGTCACCCAGCGCGGCGGCGGAGGCGGCCCGCGAACGGAAGGTCCCGGCGTCGAGGGTTGTTTCCTCATCGAAGACGGCGGCGGAGGACCGCTTCCGCCCGGAGTTGAGCCGCGGCCTGACAACGATGACGGCCGTGACCACGAGCGCGAGGGCGAGCAGGATGGCGAGCGGCCAGGTCCAGTCCTGGCCGAGGCCCGGACCTTCGGAATTCAGGGAGCGCAGCCATTCCAGGAAGTCGTTCACGAGCTTGTCGAACCAACTTGGCTTCGCCTCGGCGTACTGCGGTTTGCTGAGTTCTTCGATCGCCCAGCGCCGGGCCTCGTTGCGGTCCGGATCGACGGGGGTTTCGGCGGGCAGGAAGCCCGCGAGCACTGAAAGGACTGTCATCCCTGTGGGTATCCCGTGCCCGATCCCGGCTGCCGGCCGCCAGGGAACGGGCGGCGCGTTGAGGGGCCGCGGCCCGGAACCCCGTCCGGGTCGCTTCCGGATTCCATCATCCGCAGGAGTTCCACATCCAGGCCGTCACGTCGCATCCGCAGATCGAGGTAGACCAAAGCGGAGACAGCGGACTGGAAGGCGAAGCCCACCGCCCCAATCAGACCGCTGACCACCATGCTGATCACCGTCAGCAGGGTGCTCGTGCTGGTCTGCTGCTCGATGCCGGCGTGCGGAGTCACTACTGAACTGATACCGCCGACCGCGAGGCTGATGGGGATCTGGAGCACTTGGCCAATTACCCCGACAATCAGGCTGGCCACCAGTACGATGCCGAAGATCCGCCACCAGCTCGCGGTAGTCAGTGACCAGGAGCGGCGGAGGGACTCGATGACGCCCAGCTCCTCGACGGCCACGGCTGCCGGGGCCACCAGCAGCTTGATGGACAGCCACACGATCACCGCCACGGCGCCGAGCCCGATCGGAAAGACGACGAGGAAGCCGGCGGGACCCGTCCCGGCGAGGATGGCCACAGCAACGACGAACAGGAGGCCGAGGGGAACGGCGGGTACCAGGAGCAGGACGAAGGACAGCCCGGTGAGGGCAAGCAGGCGGTGGCGTACGAGGACCCACATCTGCTTGAATCCGGTCTTCCGGTTCAGTGAGGAGCGGGATACCGGCACGGCCATGACCCCGCCGAGGATGGACAACAGGACCAGGGAGAGCAGTGTGACGCCCATCCCGCCAGCCGCCAGGCCGAGAACCGGCCCGAGGAGCGCGGATAGCTCAGCATCGCTGTCCAGCTGCCCCCTGTCCAACTGTTCAAGGCGGGCGAGGAGGCCGATGCTGCCAGCGATCAACGTGGCCGCGAGCAGGAGGGACAGGCACTGGCCCAGGAGCGAGGAGCCCAGCATGGCTGCAGGGTTCCGGCGGACTGTCTGGAAGGCGCCGTCCAGGACTTCGCCGAACAGCAGGGGACGCAGGGGCACGATCCCGGGTTTGGGAGGCGCGACGTACCGTGGCTGGCCGTAAGGGCTGCCCGGCGCGGGGGGCCACCCCGAAGGTTGAGGCTGTCCCCACGGTCCCGACTGACCGGGCGCGCCCCACTGCGGCTGGCCGCCCCACTGGGGTTGCGCCCAAGGCGGCTGGGCGCCGGGTCCCGGCTGACCGGGCGCGCCCCATTGCGGTTGGTTCTGCGGCTGGCCGCCCTGCTGGGGTTGCCCCCAAGGCGGCTGGGCGCCGGGTCCCGGCTGCTCTGACACGCTTTCCTCCCCAAAAGTGCCGTGTCCGCCCAGCCTATAGTTCCGCGGACGCTGCTCATAGCCCGTACCCCGGGCCCTCGGGGCAGGCGCGGCCTCGTCCGGCGCCATGCCGTGATCGGGGGTCAACGGGACAATGGCCATTCGATGGGGGAATATATAACTATGAAGGCACGCATCCTGGTAGTTGACGACGACGAAGCACTCGCCGAAATGATCGGCATCGTGCTTCGCAACGACGGCTTCGATCCGGTTTTCTGCGCAGACGGTGGCCAGGCGCTTGACGTTTTCCGCTCCTCGAAGCCGGACCTCGTGCTCCTCGACCTCATGCTCCCCGGCTCCGACGGCATCGAGGTCTGCCGCCAGATCCGCGGTGAATCGGATGTCCCCATTGTCATGCTGACGGCCAAGTCGGACACGTCCGATGTTGTCCGCGGCCTGGAATCCGGTGCCGACGACTACGTGCCCAAGCCTTTCAAGCCCGCCGAACTCGTGGCCAGGGTCCGCGCCCGGTTGCGTCCCGGGGAGCAGAAGGCCCCCGAGACCCTCCGGATCGCCGACGTCACGATCGACGTCGCCGGCCACATGGTCACCCGCGGCGGAGAGCGGATCTCGCTCACCCCGCTGGAATTCGATCTCCTGGTTGCATTGGCGCGCAAGCCTTGGCAGGTCTTCACCCGCGAGCTCCTCCTGGAGCAGGTCTGGGGTTACCGGCACGCTGCCGACACCAGGCTCGTCAACGTCCATGTCCAGCGGCTGCGCTCCAAGATCGAGCGCGACCCCGAAGCGCCCGAAGTTGTTTTGACGGTCCGTGGTGTCGGTTACAAAGCGGGATCCTGAGTCACCTTCCGGCAAGGCCGGTTCCGGAACCACGCCGCCCGACGCGATGCCGGAGGACCGGTCCGTCCCTCCAGGACAGCAGCCGGGCAAGGAACCGGACAATCGCGGTACCGGCCGGACCCTCAACGTCCGGCGCGTGTTGCTCCTGGGCCGCATCTGGACACGCCGCGCCCTGATTCTCGAGTTGCGGGTATCACGCCTGGTGGTGACGGCCCTGCGGCATCTCCGGCCGGGGTTGCGCTACCTCTGGAAGTCCCTGCTGCGGCGCTGGCGCCGCTCCCTCGAATTCAGGACGGTCATGATGACCATCCTGCTCTCGGTGATTTCCTTCGCGGTGGTCGGTGCCTACCTGTCCAACCAGATCGCCAACAACCTGTTCCAGGAACGGCTGAGCCAGGCCGAATCGGAGAGCCGTTACTACGTCAAGCAGGTCCAGGACACCTTCGACGGTGCCCAGGTCAACGACCAGTCCAGTGTCATCACCCTCGTCTACGACACCCTCAACGCAGTGGAAGGCAACGGCTCGGTGATCCAGCGCCGCTACGTCTTCGAGGCACTCCCGGAACAAACCAAGCCGCGCAACCGCTGGGTTGAATCGCGGGCCTCCGACCAGCTGACCGTACGGGTCATCCCGCCGGAACTGCGCAAGGCCGTGCAGGAGTCGGGCAAGGAACAGTACTGGGCCTCCACCGAATTCCCGGTGGGCAACCAGGACCACCCGGGGATCGCCGTCGGGAACAAGGTCACCTTCAACGGCACCGTCTACGAGCTGTACCTGCTCTATGACCTCGAAAACGCCCAGCAGACCCTGGACCAGATCCAGAATGTGCTCTGGGCGGGCGGGGCGGCTCTGATCATCATGATCGGTGGCATCGCCTGGTACGTTACGCGGAACGTGGTCAGCCCGGTAAGCCATGCCGCCGTCGTCTCCGAAAAGCTGGCTGCGGGGCAGCTTCAGGAACGCATGGTGGTCAAGGGCGAGGACGAGGTCGCCCGCCTCGGCGCGTCCTTCAACCACATGGCGGCGAGCCTCCAGGAACAGATCACCCAGCTCGCCACGCTCTCCCAGATGCAGCAGCGTTTCGTCTCGGACGTCTCCCACGAACTCCGTACCCCGCTCACCACCGTCCGGATGGCAGCGGAGGTCCTGTTCGACGCACGTGACAACTTCGATCCCGTCAACCGGCGCTCCGCCGAACTCCTCTACAACCAGGTGGAGCGGTTCCAATCCTTGCTTTCGGACCTGCTGGAGATCTCGCGCTTCGACGCCGGCGCCGCCGTCCTGGAGGCGGAACCGCAGGATATTTTCCAGCTGATTGGACAGGTCATCGAAGGTGCTGCCCCGGTCGCTGCCGAATACGGCTCCGAGGTCCGGCTCACGTCCCGCAACAAGAGCATCATCGTCGAAATGGACTCGCGGCGGATCGACCGGATCCTCCGCAACCTGCTCCTGAACGCCGTGGAGCACGGCGAAGGCAAACCGGTGCACGTGACGGTGGCGGCGAACCACGAGGCCGTGGCCGTATCGGTCCGGGACCACGGAATCGGCATGACCCCGGCGGAGGCCGCCAGGGTGTTCGACCGCTTCTGGCGGGCCGACCCGGCGCGTGCCCGGACTACCGGCGGCAGCGGCCTGGGCCTGTCCATCGCCGCCGAAGACACCAAGCTCCACAACGGCTGGCTGCAGGCCTGGGGGCAGAAGGGCGCAGGCTCGAACTTCCGCCTCACCCTGCCGCTGAAGAAGGGCGGAACCATCGTGAAGTCGCCGCTGCACCTTGAGCCGCATGATCTCAGGCTCCCGGGTACCGCCCCGGACCGCCAGGTGCTGGTTGTTGACACGCAGGAGAAGTCCCTGCCGCGCCCTGCCGCGGCGCAGCCGTCGGACCCCTCCAGCCAGGCCGACGACGGCGGTGCCCCCCGGCGCGGGGGAGGCCGGCCGTGCGTAGGGGTCTCCGCCGCATCCCGGTGTTGTTGCTCGCCGTCCTGGCGGCCGTCGCGCTCGTGCTCAGTTCCTGTGCCCAGATTCCGCGCTCCGGACCGGTCGGAAAGAGCAAGGAGGAAAGCGCCGGCAACCTGAACGTGCCTGACTTCTTCCCGCCGCCGCCGCAACCCGGGGCCGGTCCGGAAACCGTCATCGAGGACTTCTACGGCGCCGGCAGCGGGTACGCGGACGATTACGCGGTCGCCCGGCAGTACCTGACCCAGTCCCTTTCGGTCAGTTGGAAATCGGACAAGCGCACCCTCGTGTACCGCAAGGCGCAAGTGGTCCGCACCGCCGTCGAGAACGAATACCGGTACGAACTGGACCTCGCGTACGCCGTTGACGCCGACGGCATTACCACGCACTATCCGGAAGGCACCCTGGAAAGCATTCCGGTGACTGTCGAACAGGTCGACGGCGAATGGCGGATCTCCCAGGTGCCGGACGGTACCGCGATCCCGGAACAGACTTTCCGGGTGATCTACGGCGCGTATCCGATCTACTTCTACGACCCCGGATTCAACTATGCGGTGCCGGACTTCAGGTGGTTCATCAAGAAGAAGACCGTCAAGGCCATGACAAGCGCCCTGCTCGCCGGGCCGGCACCGTACCTGCGTGGAGCCGTCGTCAGCGCCTTCCCTTCGGGGATCCGCCTGGTGCGCGAGTCCGTGCCGGTCGTTTCCGGAGCGGCCCAGGTGGATCTTTCTGCGAAGGAGCTGGTGGAGGCCTCCGCGGAAGACCGGCAACGCATGCAGAACCAGCTCCTGCTGACTTTCCGCACCCAGCCGGATGTGATCAGCGTCCAGCTTCGTGCGGACCAGGACCTGGTCCGCGTGGAGGATACCGGTGCCGTGCTTCCACCGGTTCTGGAGAAGAGCGTGCCTTCGCGTCAGATCGTGGTGAGCAACGGAGAACTGGCCCGTTACGAAAACAACCGCCTGGCACCGCTGCCGGACCTGCAGCAGGTTGCCGGGCTGGGACCACAAGCACCCGCTGAATCGCCGGCGTCGAAGGCCGTGGCGTTCCTCAACGGCTCCGGCGCTACCCTGTACTCGATGTTGCCGGGCCAGGATCCCCGTCCGCTGACCACCCGCAGTACTTTGACCCGGCCGTCCTTCAGTCTTCAGGACTGGGTCTGGACGGCGGGCCCGGGAGCAAACGGCGGCACGCAGGTCGTGGCCTTCAAACCCTCCGCCGTGTCCAAGGGCGGAGCGGTACCCGCCGTTTCCCTCGCACCGCGATGGCTCGCCGGACGTTCCGTGAAGGAATTCCGCGTATCACGGGAGGGCACCCGCGCCCTGGTCATCTCGGAGCTGCGCGGCAGGACATCCGTCCAGGTCACCGGCATCATCCGCAACCCGGATGGCTCGCCCAAGGACCTTACCGCCCCGGTTACGCTCGAAGCCACCAACGGGGTGGACCACGGGGTCTGGGTCAATTCCGCAACCGTCGTGGTCATGAAGGAATCGCTATCGGGCAACGTCGTTCCCGAACTGATTTCCCTGTCCACCGGGCAGCCGCAGCAGCTTCCGGCCTGGCCAGGGCTGACCGGACTGAGCGCCGGCAACGGAGGGGACGAAATCTACGGTCAGTCCGCGGCGGGCCTCTTCCAAAGGGTCGGAAACGGCTGGGAACTCCAACTCAAAGGGCCGGTCGACCCCGCCTTCCCCGGCTAGCCACAGTGCGCTTCCACATACTGGTTCTTTCCACATAGCGGCGTCGGCGGCTGGCGCCGCGGGTGCCCGGGCCCGAGGCTGTGTGCATGGACAAACGTGCGCCCGGCCGGGCTGCCGTGGTTGCGGCTGAAGGATTCAAGTACGACGCCGGTACACCCGGCATGCGCGATCCCGACCTTTTCGCCGTGGCGGACCCTGCCGCCCGTCACCGGGGCTCGCATGCGCGGCCGTCGCTGCTCCTGCTTGAAGCCTTTGCCTTGGCGTGGGGTGAACTGCTGGCGCTTGTCGCGCCGGTGGAATGCGTCTGTTGCGGGCATGAGGATGTCCAGGTCTGCGGTGCCTGTGCCCGCCGGATCCGCAAGCTGTGCTCCCGGCCGTTCCGGGCCGAGTCCCAGGCACCGGCGCTTCTCTCAGTGGACGGCGGGGTCCTGGTGCCGGTGGTCGCGGTCGGGTCCTACAGGGAAGAACTCGCCCAGGCTGTCCTGTCCTTCAAGAAATTCGGCCAGCGCAACCTTGCCTTGTTGCTGGGGCGGATGCTGGAACGTGGCTTGTGCGCGGCAGTGGGGGAAAACCTGCACGTCTGCCTGGTTCCTGTTCCCAGCAGCGCCGGCGCTTTCCGCCGTCGTGGGTTCAGCCCAGTCCACCTGCTGCTCCGCCGGGCCCGTTCCCGGGAAGGAACCGGGTGGGTGGTGCGAGACGTCCTGCGCAAGCGGCGGAGCGGCCTTCCCGCTTGGGCCGGTTCTCTCCGGACCGGCCATGCCATGCCGCTGCCGGAACTCCTGGCCGCTGCCGGCGCAGGCCTGGCGGGCCGTTCGAGTTCCGGGCGTCCGGGAAGCACCGGGCAAAAGGGGCTGGACAGGGGTGGCCGGGCCCGCCGTGTCAGGGGATCCATGGCCGTGCGGCGGGCGCTGGAGAAGTCGGTGTCCGGCAAGCTCTGCGTCGTCGTCGACGATGTCCTGACCACTGGAGCAACCATCGCGGAGGCCGCAAGGGCCGTTGAAGCGGCGGGTGGGTTGGTCTGCGGCGCTGTCGTCCTTGCGGCGACACGCGCTCCGGGTGGCAGGAGTTCCGACGTAGAGGCGGCGGCAGACCGTTCCCGTGACTCAAAACAAATTAAAAGCTCCGAAGGGGTGAATTAGCGGTAACGATGAACTAACGTCGGAGATGGGTACCAAGAACAGATGTACCTGTCGATAGCGGCTCGGAAAGGGGCTCGACTGTCCGTCAGAAAAGCCCCCAAAAGTGCCGTTGTCGTGTCACCTGAGTTATTTGGAGGGCACCATGGAGTTCATGATCAGCGGCCGGAATCTGACCGTTTCGGATCGCTTCCGCGAATACGCGGGCGAGAAGATTTCCAAGATTGAATCGCTCGGGGACAAGGTCCAGAGGGTCGACGCCAAGGTTTCCAAGGAAAGTAATCCGCGTCAGAACCCGGGCCAGCTCACAGTGGAAGTGACAGTCATGGGCAGGGGTCCGGTCATCCGGGCAGAAGCCAGTGCCGCTGACAAATTCGCAGCCTTCGACCTCGCGTACAGCAAGCTGCTCGAACGACTGCGCAGGGCCAAGGACAGGAAGAAGGTCCACCACGGGCGGCACACACCAAAGGCGGTGCGTGAAGCGACGGCTAGCCTCGAACCTGTCAGCACGAAGGAGCCCATCTACGCTGCGGCAAGCAACCACGAGGAACCGGCTGTCCCGGGGGCAGAAGCTTCGCCGTACGATATCGACAACGACATCCCAGCCGGTGATTCTCCGGTGCTGATCCGCCGGAAGGTCTTCCCCGCAGCATCCCTCACCATCGATGATGCCGTGGACAACATGGAACTAGTGGGTCACAACTTCTACCTATTCGTAGACAAGGAGACCAACACGCCATCGGTGGTCTACCGCCGTCGAGGCTGGACTTATGGCGTCATCACCCTGGACTCGAACTGCGAGCCCGGAAATGAAGCGGTGGAGGAGAAGATCCACGCTTACCGCTCCGATGACCATGCAGCAACGGCCTAGGCTGCCGCGTCTCCCATGACGAAAGGACTGGCATGGCCGCTTCGCTGAGCCTTCAGCAGGCACGGCGGATCGCATTGGCAGCCCAGGGCTTGGACAAGGTCCGGCCCACCGGTCCCGTAACATCACGGGCGGTGGGCCGGACCTTTGCCCGCCTGCAGCTTGTGCAGATCGACTCGGTCAACGTTCTCTCCCGCAGCCACTACCTGCCGTTCTTTTCGCGCTTGGGGGACTACGACCGCAGGATCCTCGACTCCCTCTCGGCCCGGAGCCCGCGCCGCATGATGGAGTACTGGGCCCACGAGGCAAGCTTCATCCGGCCCGAGCACTTTGCGGATCTTCTCCTGTGGCAGCGGCGCGGCTGGGTGGGCGCGGGGCACCTCGACCGCGCTTTGCGGGAGGACATGGCGGCGCGGATCCTGGAAGCCCTGGCAGAAAGCCGCCCCATGACGGCGGCTCAGCTCACCGCACGGCTCGACCACCAGGAGGACCGCCGGAACGAGCAATGGGGCTGGAACTGGAACCTCGTCAAGCAGGTCCTCGAGCATTTGTTCGAAGAGGGCCAGGTCAGCGCGGCATCCCGGACCGAACAATTCGAACGTCGTTACACCCTGACCTCCCGGGTTCTTCCGCCGGAAGTGCAGGCTCCGGACTCGAACCACAGGCATGCGGATGATGGCGGCGCCGGCCGGGAAGCTGCCATGGAGCGCCTGATCGATGCGGCCGCGCGGGCCCACGGAATCGGGACGGTCCGGTGCTTCGCCGACTACTTCCGGACTCCGATCAAGGCGGCGACCCAGGCGGTCGGCAAGCTCGTCGAGGAGGGCCGCCTGGAACCGGTGACTGTCCGGGGCTGGGACCGGGAACTGTACCGCCACGCGGAGGCAAAGAGTCCGCGGAACGTGACGGGCCGGGCGCTCCTGAGCCCCTTCGATTCACTGGTCTTCGAGCGGCGGCGGCTGCACGAACTCTTCGGTTTCCACTACCGCCTCGAGATTTACACCCCTGCCACGAAGCGGAAATTCGGATACTACGTCCTGCCCTTCCTCTTGCGGGACAGCGTCGTGGCGAGGGTGGACTTGAAGGCCGATCGCACGGGCCGTTTGCTGCTCGTCCGTTCTGCCCATGCGGAAGCCGACGCGCCGGCGGACACAGCGGACGAACTTGCTGCCGAACTACGGCTCATGGCCCGCTGGCTGGAACTGGACGACGTCGTCGTGTCACCCGAAGGCGATCTCGCCGCCAGGCTGACGAACGCTCTGAGCCGGTCATAGCGGAAGCGTCACTGGCTTTGCGTCCCGCATATTGGTCCGGCCCCCGGACGGTCCGCTGCGCCGCTCTCTGCTCTCAGGGGAACAACACCGCTTGGTGTTGTACGCTCCCGTAGACTGAAACCGCCAGAATTCGGCAGCTTGAGACTGGGAGCAACTTCACGTGGCATCACTTATCGAA
>Ga0105246_10001049_pt1 | contig 15950 bp, 15 predicted proteins | sample KBSM64metaG_FD_99694 | JGI IMG/M metagenome (GOLD analysis project Ga0105246, IMG submission 99694) | Miscanthus rhizosphere microbial communities from Kellogg Biological Station, Michigan, USA - KBS M6-4 metaG | ecosystem: Host-associated > Plants > Roots > Rhizosphere > Soil | place...
AAAAGAAGTAGCAGAAATACATACAACTGTTATTGATCCTCCCTATCAGGGACAAAGACATATAGGAACGTTAATGGAGACAATGGAAGACGCATTAAAAGCACAGGGCTATAAACAAATACAAAGCCTTATGCGAGCAGATAATGGCTATGCTGCAGCAACAGTTAGACATTATGGTGAACGAGTAACCTATACATCTCAAGAAGGAGAACAATATCAGTTTGTTGTTATTGAGCTGTAGACATATTATTTAAATACCTCAGCTACCATACATCGAACACCACCGCCACCAATTTCTTCAATCACAGGGATAGAAAAAGTAAGAATTTCAACACATTGCTCCAACTGTGCTAATTGCTCTTTGGTAAAAGCTTTATAGGCAGTATCTGACATAATAACGAACTTCTTTCCCTTTTTATTTTGCACCTCAAGAATATTTCCACAGTATGAGTAAACCTGCTTTAAAGAAATCTCAATATACTCTTTGCCTAACTCTTCAAGCTTCATTTTCAGGAAACCCTCTTCGTCTTCATCTTCCAAAACTTCCGCACAAACAACAGCAAATTCACTTCCAATACACATGAGCAAGTTAGTATGATAAACCTCGTTACGATGTCCTTTTGGAGTTTTGAGATAAACAGGCTCATAACCAACCCTTTCGCAAAACTTTTTAAATTCGCTTTCATCTGTCCGAGGAGAAGCCATGGCAAAGGCTATCTTTTTTACCCGGTCAAAAACCATACTCCCTGTCGCTTCCAAAAAATGATTATCCTTTTCATCAGCTGTCAGGTCAAGAATAGTCGAAACAGGAATCGACGCATCCTTCAGCAAAGCCTCCAGCTCTTTCTTTTGTCGTTCCAAACGCCTATTTGCAGCCAGCATCGGGAAATAGACAAGTGTTCCTCCCTGATGATGAGTAAACCAGTTATTGGGAAAAATCGCGTCTGGCGTAAACTCAGGAGGGCTTTGTAAAACAAGTACGTTAATACCTTTGCTTTTCAATTTATCGACCATAACCTGAAATTCTGTAATAGCTTCGTTTCTAATCTGCTCACTATTTTTGTGCACAGATTGAGGTGTGTGCTGGTATGGATTTGTGTCCGCAGTTTGAGCATTAAATCCAAAATGATCAGGACTCACCATAACCAGCGTTGTTGTTGATTGTTGTGTCATAGAGGAAAAGTATAGTAGATATTGACAGATGATGCAATTCTCGAGACACTTATATTTTAAGTATGAAAATTCTCATGTCACATATGCCTCGCTCTGATTGGTGGGGGAAAGGGACGCCAGTGTATGAAAACAACTGGTGCATGGAACTAGGTGCCATCCCAAAGGCAGACCTTGCCCGGCGTGAACACCGCGGCATCCTCGAGACAATGATGCAATATGCAGAAGTTGAAATCGTGTCATTTCCTGAGGAGTTAGATACCAAACTCTATAAGCATGATGCAGTTTTTGTCCGTGACTCATTTATATCCAACCAGACCGGCACCATTGTCATGAGTAACTACACAGCCAGAGAACGTATGCCAGAAGCAGAGAGACTGGAGAAATATTTCAAACAACGAGGCGGGTTCAAAATCCATACGTTACCACACGACGCCCACGCAGAAGGAGGAGAATTTGATTACATTCATAATCGTAAACTTTTATTTGCGGGTATATCCAGAAATAATCGTAAAGGAGTTGCATTGACAGCAGAGCTTCTCGGTGCCAAAGAGCTCTTTATCGTACAGTCAAAATGCTACCATCTCGATACGGTATTTACGACACTTTTGAATTTAGCAGGAGATCTCACTGCACTTATCGGCTGCAGTAAAATGATTGATAATATGCAGGAGCTACATGACATTGCAAAAAAACATGGCGTTCCTTTTATAGACATAGAACCTCATGATGCCATTGATTTTGACGGTAAAGGTGTGATTGCTGTTAACTCACTCTCAATTCCCGGTATTGTCATCGGGGGAGCAGCATTTAAAACTCCCGGAGTTGAAGAGCAAATCAAAAAACTCAAGATTGTCCACGCCATTGCGCCAGCTAGCCAATTTCTCTTATCAGGAGGAGGCGTTCATTGTCTGACCAATGAGCTAGAATTTTAAAAAGATGCAATTCTTATTGACCCGTCAAGAAATTTTTGATAGACTATAAATCCAGAGGCCCAAAAAGCTCTGGATTTTTTTTATGAAGAAAAAGGCTGGCAATATTATAAACGGCGACTTTACAAACAAAGATATTCTTTCCCTCGATCAATTCTCTCCAAACGATCTTACCAAACTTTTCACTCTCACAAATAAAATGAAAAAAATTGCTCAAAAAGCAAAACCCTCAAATATTTTGGCAGGTAATATCATAACGCTTCTTTTCTATGAGCCTTCTAGTAGAACCTTTGGTTCTTTTGCAGCTGCTATCAAACAACTGGGTGGACAAACTATAGAAATTCAAGATCCACAACATTTCTCTTCTGTTTCCAAGGGAGAAACCTTTGAAGATACAATCCGTGTCTTCGAGGCCTATAGTGATGCGATTGTTATTCGCGATAAAACTGTTGGTCAAGCACAGAAGGTAGCAGACGCTGCTTTTTTTGTACCAATCATCAATGCTGGTGATGGCATAGGGGAGCATCCAACGCAAGCACTCCTTGATATGTATACGCTTTACGAAAAGCATAACCGACTTGAGGGATTAACCGGCGTTTTAGCCGGCGATTTATTAAATGGGCGAACAGTGCATTCATTGATACGAGGTCTCAGTCTCTACAAGAAAAATACCCTATATCTACTTTCTCCAAAAGAACTGCAACTTTCCAAAGAAGAACATAATGCAATCAAAGCAAAAGGAGTAGAGCTGATTACTATCAATAGTGAAAAAGATATGCCCAAAAATGCAGACTTCTGGTATTGGACACGTGTTCAAAAAGAACGCTTTACCTCAGTTGAAGCCTATGAAAAAGTAAAAAACAAATTTATTGTCACAGAAAAGTTAGTGAAAGAATATGCGGGGAAAGACACCATCATTATGCATCCTTTACCCAGAGTAGGGGAGATTGATCCTGCAGTAGATGCTGATCCACGAGCAGTTTATCTGAGAAATGAAATACGAAATGGCATGTATATCAGGATGGCACTGATTGCATTAATTTTAGGAAAAGCATAGCGGGGCAGGCTATACAACAAATAGCCTAAGGTAATGAGAGACAATCCAAACGAGGGTTACAACCCTACGCGGTTATTATGGATGGAATATTAGCTTTATCTGACGGAACAACAATACAAGGAACTAGCTTCGGTGCTCCTATTTCTCATTCAGGTGAAGTTGTCTTTACGACAGGAATGACAGGATATCCGCAGGCATTTACTGATCCTTCGTTTGGAGGACAAATTCTTGTTCTTACCTATCCACTGGTTGGAAATTACGGCGTTCCTGATTCGTCTTTATGGGAATCGAGTAAACTCCAAATCCACGGCCTGATCGTTTCCAACTACATTGACACACCTTCACATTTTCAAAACAAAATGTCCCTCGCCGCATGGCTCAAAAAATCGAAAATTCCAGCTCTTGAAATCAAAGATACACGATTTCTTGCTCAGCATTTGCGAGACAAAGGTGTCATGCTTGGCAAAATTCTTATTAATAAGCAACAGACTGAGCAATATGATCCTAATGAAGTAAATATCGTTGCCCAAGTCTCGACCAAAAAAGTCTGGGAAGACGGCGTAGGCAAAAAAACAGTTGTTCTTATTGATTGCGGCGCAAAGAGAAATATTCAAAGATGTTTTGTAAACCGCGGGGTCAAAACAATTACCGTTCCTTGGGATTTTGATCCATTTGAAGCGAAAATGAAATTTGATGCGCTTTTTATCTCAAACGGCCCTGGTGACCCAAAAATGGCTGGAAAAACTATCAACACGATCAAAAAAGCTCTTGATGAGAAAAAGCCTACGCTTGGCATTTGTCTTGGAAATCAACTGCTTGCCTTAGCTGCAGGTGGAGATACGTATAAATTAAAATTTGGCCATAGAAGCCAGAATCAACCTTGTCTGCAAGTCAAGACAGCTCGGTGCTATATCACCTCACAAAATCACGGCTTTGCGATAGGGGATGTACCCCGAAGTTTTTCGCCATGGTTTGTGAATGCCAATGACCAAAGTATTGAGGGCATCATTCATAATAAATTACCCTTTATGTCAGTGCAATTTCATCCTGAAGCCACACCAGGCCCAATGGATACGGAATGGATTTTTGATTATTTCCTGGAAAGAATAAAAATATGATAAATAAACCGAAAAAAGTCATCATACTAGGCTCAGGCGCACTCAAGATCGGAGAAGCCGGAGAATTTGATTATTCTGGTTCTCAAGCAATTAAAGCCTTAAAAGAAGAGGGGATTAAGACCGTTCTGGTCAATCCAAATATCGCAACCATCCAAACCTCAAAAGAGCTTGCTGATGAAGTATATTTTCTCCCCGTTACGCCATATTTTGTTGAAGAGATTATCAAAAAAGAAAAGCCTGATGGGATTTTATTATCCTTTGGAGGACAAACAGCTCTCAACTGCGGTTTGGAACTTGATAAGAGCGGCGTTTTGAAAAAACATAAAGTTGAAATCCTCGGCACACCGGTAAAAGCTATTCAACTGACAGAAGATAGAGATAAATTTGCCGACCATCTGCATAAAATAAATATCCCAACACCCCGGTCTCAAGCTGCTACAACGCTCAAACAAGCTGCTGCAGTTGCTACCAAACTTGGTTTTCCAGTCATGATCCGGGCGGGATTTGCGCTCGGTGGACACGGCAGTGGAGTTGCTTACAATATGACGCAATTGAATAGTATTGTGCAACGAGCACTCTCCTTTGCACCCCAAGTGCTGATTGAACAATATCTGCATCACTATAAAGAAATTGAATACGAAGTCGTGCGAGATAAGTATGATAACTGCATTACTGTTTGTAATATGGAAAATATGGATCCACTTGGAATTCATACGGGTGAGTCTATCGTCGTGGCACCAAGTCAGACATTAACAAACCAGGAATATCATGGCCTAAGAAAAGCTTCAATTGATATTGTCAGAAGCTTGGGCATAGTAGGGGAGTGCAATGTGCAATATGCGCTTAATCCTTATCCCAAAAAACCAAATACTCTTGAATACTATGTAATTGAAGTCAACGCGAGACTCTCGCGAAGTTCCGCACTTGCAAGTAAAGCTACCGGTTATCCACTGGCTCACATTGCGGCCAAACTTGCACTCGGTTACAACCTGACAGAACTGAAAAATAAAGTTACTGGCGTCACTCAGGCATGCTTTGAACCAGCACTTGATTATGTGGTGGTCAAAATGCCTCGCTGGGATCTGGATAAATTTAAAGGCGCTGATCAGAAGCTCGGAAGCAGTATGAAATCAGTCGGCGAAGTCATGGGCATTGGAAGAACCTTTGAAGAAGCGTATCAAAAAGCTATTCGCATGCTGGACCTTGATTATGAAGGCGCATCTTCAGAAAAACTTCATTTTGAAGAAGACAAGATGGAAGATACTGTCAAACAAGCAACACCCAAAAGAAGCTTTGCGCTTGCCTGGGCAATGAAGAAGGGGATGCCTATTGAAAAGATTTACAAACTGTCCGGCATAGATCCATGGTTCCTGGCTAGAATCCACAATATTGTCACGCATGAAGAAGCGCTGAGAAAAACGAAAAAACTTGATGCATCATTACTCTTGGAGCTTAAACAAATTGGATTTTCGGATAAAAGAATCGGTGAACTGATCGGCAAAAAAGGACTAGCAGTTCGAGCCTTGCGAAAGAAGTATAAGGTTTTACCCTCAGTCGTACAAATTGATACGCTCGCGGCAGAATTCCCAGCCCAAACAAACTACCTTTATGTCACGTACAATGCATCTCACAATGATATTAAACCAACTGCGTCAGATGCAGTTCTCGTTCTGGGTTCAGGACCATACCATATTGGCTCATCAGTTGAGTTTGATTGGTGTTCAGTCAATACGGTCACACGCCTGAAAAAATATCAGAAAAAGTCTATTATTATTAACTGCAATCCCGAGACTGTCTCCACAGATTATGACATCTCAGATCGACTCTATTTCGAAGAACTCACGTTTGAACGCATTGCAGATATCTTTGAATTTGAAAATCCCCAGGGTATTATCGTTTCTGTCGGAGGACAAACTCCCAATAACAGAGCCAGAGCACTGCATGAATATGGTTTGCCTATTTTGGGAACCAATCCCGCTGATATTGATAGAGCAGAGAATCGAAGTAAATTCTCAGCACTGTTAGACAAACTTGGTATCAAACAACCAGCATGGGATGCCTTCTCAACGCTGGCTGCTGCGGAGAAGTTTGCCGCAAAAGTGCAATACCCGGTACTCATCAGACCATCATATGTTCTTTCAGGAAGTGCTATGAATATTTGTTTCACCAAAAAAGATCTTGAACTCTTTCTTGAAGAAGCAACGAAAATTTCAAAAGAATATCCTGTGACAGTTTCGAAATTCTTTGAAAAATCTCTTGAAGTCGAACTTGATGCAGTTGCCCAGAAAGGTAAGATCAAAGCTCATGTCATTTCTGAGCACGTCGAATACGCTGGAGTTCATTCAGGAGACGCAACAATTGTTCTACCTGCCAAAAATATTGCACAAGCGTTACAAAAGAAAATGCAAATTGCTGCGAGTGAGATCGCCAAAGAACTCAATATCACCGGACCTTTTAATATCCAGTTTCTGGTCAGAGACAATGAGGTATATATCATTGAAGTAAATCTGCGAGCCTCCCGAACATTTCCTTTTATTGCCAAAATCACCGGTATCAATATGATTCATATGTTTGTCGATGCGCTCTTTACCAAAACGATTCCTGAAGTCATGACGCCAACCCTTTCTTACACCGGCGTCAAAGTAGCACAGTTCTCATTTGCAAGACTCATTGGCGCACATCCCTCTCTTGGGGTTGAGATGGCTTCGACAGGGGAAGTGGCGTGCTTTGGCAAAGATCTCGAAGAAGCTTTCTTAAAAGGTATCCTGGCTACGCAAGGGAAAATACCAGAAAAAGGTATTTTTATCAGTCTCGGTGGCGAACAAAAGAAGCAGGACTTTCTCAACAGTTGCAAACAACTGACTAAATTAAATCTCCCTATTTATGCAACAGAGAAAACATCACAGTTCCTCAAGGCCAATGGCGTTCCTGCCAAACTCCTTTATAAAATCCATGAGAAGAAATCACCAAATATCATTGATTACTTCCATAGTGGTAAGATAGATTTAGTGATTAATATTGTTGATAAAGACTTGAGAAAAGATCTTAATGACGACTATGCCATTAGAAGAACAGCTTCAGACAGTAACATCCTTATTATGACCAAAGTAAAGAAAGCAGAACTGCTCATCAATGCTTTGGTCAATAAAGGCTTGAAGGGCCTGGAAATAAAAAGTTGGGGAGATTACAGACGATGATAAAACTACCTGGCCTTATCGATCCACATGTCCATCTGAGATATCTGGATCCTCATAAAGAAGATTTCCTCACTGGTGCTAATGCTGCATTGGCTGGTGGCTTTACCATGATTCTGGATATGCCAAATAATAATCCACCGATTACAACATTTCCAAGATTGCAAGCGAAAATGGATCAGGCCGCTCATTATACAAAATACGATCTTGGTTTTATTTTTGGTTCACTTGGCGATAATCTGGAAGAGTTTAAAAAGGTAAAAGATCTTGTCTATGCTTTGAAACTCTATTTAAACATGACCACAGGCGGATATATCATTGATGAACCCACCATGCGCAAAATATTTGTCGAATGGAATAAGGTCACCGGAGGCGTCAAGCCAATTATGCTTCACGCTGAAGAAGATGTGATGGATTCTGTCATCAAAATCGTGAAAGAAACCAATCAGCCGACGCACATTTGCCATGTTTCTTCAGAAGAAGAGCTTAGCGAGATTATTGCACTGAAAAAAGAAGGCCTTCCCATAACATGCGGGGTAACTCCACATCATTTATTCCTGACCAAAGAAGATGAAAAAAAATTAGGGCCATATGGGCTTATGAAACCCTCCCTCAAATCCCAACGCGACCAGGATTTCCTGTGGGCAAACCTCCAACACGTTGATGTCATCGAATCAGATCACGCTCCTCATACCAAAGAGGAAAAAGAAAGCGCCAAGCCGCCATTTGGTGTCCCAGGACTTGAGACAACACTACCCCTACTGTTAACAGCCATGAGTCAGGGAAGAATCAGTAAAGAACAAATCATCGAAAAGTGTTATACCAATACAAAAAAAATCTTCCATACCCCTGATCAAGAAAATACCTATGTAGAAGTTGACGAAAATGAAGAATGGATCCTCGAAAATGATAAATTATTTACTAAATGTAAGTGGTCACCATTTAACGGCTGGAAAATGAAAGGACGTGTGAAAAAAGTAATTCTCAGAGGTGTTACTGTCTTTGATCATGATAAAGTCTTAGCAGGTTCTGGCTTTGGAAAAATAGTATGAAATACGAACCCTTCTACAACCCTGAAAAAACATACGAAGAAAATTACGATGACGGTCCTTTTGGCGATTTTGCTGACGGCAAAATCTACGAGCAAAAAGGCGAGCCAACTCATGATTTTTTCGGCCACAAAGTCTATTTGCCGTTTGGAATCCCCGCCGGTCCACTCCTCAATGGCGCTTACATAAAGGCAGCCTTAGATAAAGGCTTTGATATTCCAGTTTATAAAACAGTCAGAACCCGAAAATATCCCTGTGCTCCCTGGCCAAATGTCCTCGGAGTCGATGTGCAAGGCGATCTGACATTGGACCAAGCTGAAAAAGGCCTTGTGGGAAGCCATACCTATACACCTCCAATTGCGATTACAAATTCATTTGGCGTTCCATCTTATGAACCAGATTTTTGGCAAAAAGATATGGCTGATGCCGTCTCATATGCGAAAAAGGGACAAGTGGTCGTCGGTAGTTTTCAAGGCACAACTAACCCAGCAGGAGATACCAAAGCTTATGTGCAGGACTTTGCAGACGCAGCAAGGTTAGTCAAAGAGGCTGGCGCCCCAATACTAGAAGTTAATCTCAGTTGCCCCAACGAAGGCACAGCGCATTTATTGTGTTTTGATCTCGAAAGAACCCAGCAAGTCGTGGAGACAATCAAAAATGAAATAGGGGAGACACCTCTTATTATCAAAGTTGCCTACTATCAGGAAGATGAACAACTAGAAAAATTACTCTCATTAATAGGAAACACCGTCCAGGGCATATCAGCAATCAATACGATTCCTTCAAAAATTATTGATAGAGACGGCAACCAAGCGCTTCCTGGTGAAGGAAGGTCTAGAAGTGGAGTTTGTGGTGCTCCTATCAAATGGGCAGGGCTTGATATGGTGAAGCGACTGAAGAAACTCCGTGAAGAACATAACTACAGCTTTTCTATTGAAGGGGTTGGAGGCGTAACAACTCCTGAAGATTACCAGGCATTTATTAACGCTGGTGCAGACTCTGTGATGTCAGCAACTGGCGCTATGTGGAATCCATACCTCGCACAGGAAATAAAGGCAAAATACCTATGAACTTCCAACAGTTAAAACAAAACTATATCCAAGGCCTTCTCGACACAAATGCATTTCTTATTAAATCCATTGACGAAACTCCATTTACTCTTCGCAGTGGCAAGCAGTCCTATATCTTCCTCGATCATAGTCGTGTTGCTACCTCTGCCAAAGCATATAGAGCTTATATCGACGTTATGGCAGGGCTATTGCAAGATATGTATGCGCAAAGCGATTATGTCCTGTGTAATGTTGACTCAAAAATCAGCGCACAGATGGTGGGTTCACTTGCATATATTTTGAATAAGCCTCAGATCATCTTTAAATCCAAAGCCTTAACCAAAGTAGAGAAGGGGACACAGCAAGAATTAACAGGGAACTTTGATTGGGATGGTTCAGTTGCTATAATAGATGATGTCGCGACAGGAGGAGACGGCACAGCAAAAAATGTTGCTGACTTAGTCAAATTGACTTTTCCAAAAGTAAAAAATATACAGATTTTTGTGGGATTCGTGCGAAAAATTCAAAAAACAACATATAAAATGAATCACGTTGTCACCAGAACTGAGCTTATTCAAATCGTCTGGGATAATCTTTCTGAAGGACAAAAACAGGCAATAGAAAAGGAAACCAAAGCATAATTATGGACTTTCATACAAAATTAGCCAACGCCGTTAAAGAAAATAATTCCCTCGTTTGCGTGGGTTTGGATTCCGATATCACCAAGATGCCACTTCTCGTCAAAAAAATGGATCATCCTCAATTCCATTTCAATAAAGCCATCATTGATGCTACCCACGATATGGTCTGTTGTTACAAGCCAAATCCAGCTTTTTATGAATCTCGAGGTGACCGGGGGCTAGCCGAACTACGTATGACTTGTGATTATATCCGAGGCATTTATCCAGAAATTCCCATTATTATTGATGCCAAACGTGGAGATATCGGCAATACCAATGAAGGCTACGCCAAGTATGTTTTTGATTATCTCAAAGCTGACGGCATGACTGTCATGCCTTACATGGGCATTGAGTCTCTCGATATATATTTCCAACAGGAAAATAAAGGCATCATCGTCGGCTGCCATTCTTCAAACCCAGGTGCTAAAGAATTCCAGGAACTGGAAATCAACGGCAAGCAGTTGTATGAAATAGTCGCCGAAGAATTGGTCAAACAGCAAGGCAGCAATCCAAACGTGATGATCTTTATGGGAGCCACGTATCCTGAACAATTAACAAAAATCCGCGATATAGTAGGGGACATGAACTTACTTGTGCCTGGAGTAGGGGCACAAGGTGGAGACATCGAATCATTTGTGAAAGCAGGTAAAAATTCCCAAAATGCTGGCTTGATTATCAACGCCTCACGCAGTATTATTTTTGCATCAGAAGGAAATGATTTTGCAGAAAAAGCCAGGTCTGAAACACAAAAGCTGCAAAAAGAGATAAATAAGTATGGATAATGAAGCTTTAGAATTACTGAAAAAAACCGGCGCAGTCTTTACTGATAGTCATTTTGTCGGCACATCTGGCCGGCATATGGCCACGTACGTCAACAAAGATGCCTTATATCCTCACACCATTGAAACTTCCCGCATGGGAGAACTCTTTGCTCAAAAGAATAAGGATTTAGATATCGATGTCGTAGCTGCACCAGCTTTGGGAGGAATTATCCTTTCTACCTGGACTGCGTATCATCTTACCAAACTCAAAGGTAAAGAAATTCTGGGTATTTACACAGAAAAATCTCCTGACAATGACCAAATATTAACTCGTGGATATGATAAGTTGGTCACAGGCAAAAATATACTCGTCATTGAAGATCTTGCAACAACAGGAGGTTCTGTTAAAAAAGTTGTTAATCGTATTAAGTCTGCAGGCGGCACTGTGGTTGGTGTGTGTTTGATGGTTAATAAAGATGTAGATCTTGTTACATCTGAGCTTGTCGGTGCACCTCTGCGCTGGCTTTCAGAATTGAAAACTCCAACCTATACAGAAGAAGCGTGCCCGCTTTGCAAACAAAATGTTCCAATCAATACAACGGTTGGGCATGGGAAGAAGTTTCTTGAGGCACAGAAACAAGCCTAGCTCATCTTTACATAATCCTTACACAAAACACCAAGTGAGATTGTTATAAATAACCTATGTTAAATTTCAACAGTATCCTCCTTTTCTCCGAAAAACCTGATTCTCTCGCAGCATTCTACGGAAAGTTAGTTGATGCAGAACCAGTTATGCAAGGTGGCGGTTATACAACATATTTGTTTGGCAGCGGAGCAATTACCATTGGTCCTCACGACAAAGTACACGGCAAAAATGAGACACCAGAAAGAATACTCATTAACTTCGAAACAAAGGATGTCGAAGGAGAATTTGAACGTATCAAAGGCATCGGTGCACATGTCATTAAAGAACCATACAACCCTGCCGAAGAAGGAGACATGAAAATTGCCACATTCGCTGATCCTGACGGCAATTATATTCAGTTAGTATCCCCCTGGAATAATGAGTAATATTATCTCAGTAACCAATCTTATAAAAACTTATGGTAATTTCACGGCTGTGGACGGTATTTCCTTCAACGTACAACCGGGAGAAATTTTTGGCATCCTCGGACCCAATGGGGCAGGGAAGACCACAACTCTTGAAATCATGGAAACCCTCAAAACACTGACCAGTGGAGAAGTACTCATCGATGGCATAAATGTTCAAGATCATCCCTGGGAAGTAAAACGCAGAATCGGCGTCCAACTCCAATCGAGCGCCTTTTATCCTGAATTAAACCTCATTGAACTCCTAGATATGTTTGCAGCCATGTATGACGTCCATATCAAGCCCATGGACATGCTCAAAGAAGTAGAACTCGAAGACAAAGCCAAAAATTATGTCAAACAACTCTCAGGCGGCCAAAAGCAAAGATTCTCCATAGCATCTACCCTCATCAACCAACCGAAAGTCATCTTTCTTGATGAACCTACAACAGGCCTTGATCCTCAGGCAAGAATCCATCTCTGGGAAATGGTACGCAAAGTAAACAAATCAGGAGTCACGATCGTTCTCACGACACATTATATGGATGAAGCCGAGCAACTCTGCGACCGACTTGCCATCATGGACAAAGGTAAAATTCTCAAAACAGGCACGCCCAAAACATTTATCAAAGACCTCCTTTCTCAGGGTTTCAAAAAAGAAGCAAAGCCAGAGCCAGCCAATCTTGAAGATGTATTTTTAAACCTGACAGGTCGAGCTTTGAGAGAAGGATAAAATAGCAAATGGCTTAGAGCAGAGAGCAGCTATTGATCAAAAGAGTGAGTGTTTAAACAACTATTATGAAAAAAATATATAAAAAACCAAATCAAATCCGGGCCTTCTTTGTGATGATGAAGTACTTCTTCCTGGCACAAACCCGTAATCCTGCCACTTTTGCCTTCGGATTTCTCTTTCCAGTCGTTTTCATCAGTATTTTTGGCCTCATCGGCGGATCCACTCAGACCCTCAATATTGGTCTTCCTTCAGGCAGTAACCTCAATAACCCCATTGTCCAAACCATCAAAAAACAATCTTACATTAAAACTCAGGAAGCTCCCAGAACTGATCTCGAAAAACAAGTCAAACAAGGCAAACTCTCAGGAATTATTGAAGTACAGGCCGCCAAACAAGCCCAAACTGCCTACACAATTAAAGTCACCACCTCACAAGCCAATATTCAGGAAGCTGCTGGTGTCAACTCATTTGTGCGAGGCATTGCTGATCAGACAAATCTTGAGCTTGCAGGCGTCACTAACCCTCCCGTCAAAGTCGAGCAAACAGAAATCTCAGGCAGAAAACTACGCTATATTGATTTTGCGCTGCCTGGACAAATTGGATTTTCACTTCTTTCAACAGCCCTTTTTGGCACAGTCTTTGGGCTCATTTATCTCAAAAAAGCACTTATTCTCAAGCGCATGTTTGCAACACCCACCAAAGCCATGACCATCTTACTTGCCCAGGGAGGCAGTAGACTCATCGTGGCACTTTTACAAACCCTTCTTATCTTAATCTTGGGGATCGTGCTCTTTAAATTTTATCTCCCACACGGTTGGCTCACCTTTGTGGAACTGCTCGTGTTATCCGTCATTGGACTGATCGCATTTCTTGGTTTTGGCTATTTTATGGCTGGCCTTGCCAACGATGAAAATTCGGCCGGCCCATTGGTCAACTTAGTCTCATTACCACAATTTCTCCTCTCAGGTACCTTTTTCTCAACAGAAAACTTACCCAACTGGCTCCAACCAATTGCCAATAATCTACCGCTCTCATATTTCAATATGGCTGTAAGAAAAATCACCACAGAAGGTGGCGACTTTAGCCAGACAATTCCATATATCCTTGGTCTTCTTGCCTGGGGAGCACTCATGTACTTCCTTGCATCACGAACCTTTAGGTGGGAATAATTCTATTTTGTCATGCTGAACTTGATTCAGCATCTGATTGACATTAGCAATAAAAATCTCTACGATAAGACTATGAAGCTCACCTCAGAAGTAAAAACAGCCTTAAAAACTTCACTTCTCTCCGCAATATTTACCGTTGTTCTTTTGATGGTATTAAATTACTGCTTTAACCATACTTGGAACCTCTTTTATAAATCAAATGCCCAGCCATTTACTGTCCAGGGAACAGGAACAGTAAAAGCCGAACCAGACCAAGCAGAGATTTCATTCACTGTTACAAAGACGGCCAAGACCCTTCAAGATGCTCAAACGCAAGCTAACACAGCAACAAATGCTATGGTAAGTGCTGTTAAAAAACTGGGAGTGGATAAAAAAGATATTAAGACAAGTAACTACAGTTCTTACCCAAACTACCCACAAAATCAGATCCTTCAACCAAATACTTTTATGCAAGTAAAACCCGAAACACCTCAGGCTATTGAAAGCTACACAGTAACAGAAAATATTACCATCAGTATTAGTGATCAAGAGAAAGTTAATACGGTTATTGACGCTGTCACCAAAGAAGGTGCAGAGAACATTTCGGGACCAAGCTTTACATTCTCAGACACCAAACAAAAATCTTTACAGGCAGAGGCACGCGACAAAGCCATCGCTGACGCAAAAGAAAAAGCACAAAGCTTAGCCAAAGCTTCTGGTATCAGATTGGGTAAACTGACCAGTGTGCAAGAAGGGAATACTGGTTATCCAGGCATCAGACCTATGATGTTGGATGCAAAAACAGCTGACGGTACAGTCAGCTCAGCACCCACAGAAATTAACCCAGGCCAAAATGAAGTATCAGACAATGTCACCCTCTCCTACGAGACATACTAGAATCATTTATAGTATATCCACCTTCACTGCTAGTTCACGAAAAAAAAATATTTGGTATAATGCTTTCTTGATGAGTGGACCCGAATATTACAGCCCAAAACAAAACCCTAACATCCAAAAATGGAAAGATCGCCCAATAGCTTTGGGTGTACTATCTGCAGGATATCGTACGATGTTTGAAACCGTGGCGCTTTTTAAACATGAAATAGCGGGTCAAGATCGTAGATATGGCCTATTACAAGATAGCTATATTGCACGCCGTTTATGGCATCCCGACACAGAGGGACTTGGGCTTGTCAAAGAAGTTGGCTCCACGCCAGACACCATGATCGCGTACGACTCCAGACGCCCCCACGAATTACCACCTAATCCCGACCCTGTAACTCCTGTACAAAGAGGAGTTTTGTGTGTTGTATCAAAAGATAGTCTTCAAGGAACTTCCTCTGATACACTTACCCCAACCGGAACTGCAGATCTTTTTCGTTTTAGGGACCTGATGGATCTAGATTACCAGCCCCCTGAAGAAATGATAGAGAACGGGTATTTACGCCAGGCTACTTATAGAGAAGTATTTAAAAAACAAGGGCTTGCTGATCATTACGCTGGCGCTCTTGATATGGCTCTTGATAGGATTGGTGAGCAGACACTTTATGAAGTAACTCCCAAAGGCAATGGTATAGTATATTTACGCCATCTTCCCCAAAAAAGAACCCCGGAAGATGAAGAGAGAAGACCTCCAAGGGGAGGACCTCTAATTCCTGCATTTCGTTTACCTCTACCAAAGACTCGATTTGCTTAAAACTACTCTTTATTGCCACTGTGGAAGGCCTTGTGGACGTCTCTGAGCTGTTTGTTGGTCACATGGGTATAAATCTGTGTTGTTGCGATATTCTTGTGTCCTAGCATCTCCTGGACCGAACGCAAATCCGCACCATTGGTCAGTAAATCGGTGGCAAACGAGTGCCTCATCGTATGAACAGTCGCATCAACTGGTAGCCGTGCTTCTTGCACATACTTCTTCACAATCCGCTCAATAGAACGTGCCGTCAAACGCATTTTTTCACCATCATCAG